>Ga0265298_10005248_pt1 | contig 16337 bp, 11 predicted proteins | sample AusTroGonzalo_MG_3_FD_193486 | JGI IMG/M metagenome (GOLD analysis project Ga0265298, IMG submission 193486) | Bovine rumen microbial communities from tropical cattle in Woodstock, Queensland, Australia - Gonzalo_01 | ecosystem: Host-associated > Mammals > Digestive system > Stomach > Rumen ... | reverse complement strand
GCGCAGAACTTAACGGACGAAGGTTCACCTCCGTGCTCGCCGCAGATACCGGTACGGAGTCCCGGACGAACGGCACGACCTTTCTCTACTGCCATCTTGATGAGCTGGCCAACACCATTCTGGTCGAGTACCTGGAACGGATCCACTTTGAGGATCTTCTTCTCGAGGTATGCCGGCAAGAAGGAAGCGATATCATCACGGCTGTAACCGAAGGTCATCTGCGTCAAGTCGTTCGTACCGAAGCTGAAGTACTGAGCCTCCGTAGCGATACGGTCTGCAGTCAGGGCTGCACGCGGGATCTCGATCATCGTACCGATCTCGAATTCTACCTCAACACCATACTCAGCAAATACCTCTTTGGCTACGCGCTGGATGATCTCCTTCTGCTGCTTGAGCTCGTAGAGAATACCGATCAGCGGAACCATGATCTCCGGCATCGGGTTCTTGCCCTCTTTCTTGAGTTCGCAAGCAGCGCCGAGGATAGCACGGGTCTGCATAGCTGTGATCTCCGGGAAGGTGATACCCAGACGGCAACCACGGTGACCGAGCATCGGGTTGTTCTCTGCGAGAGAAGCGACGCGGTTCTGGATCTCCTCTACGGAAACGCCCATCTCTTCCGCCATCTGCTTCTGGCCTTTCAGATCATGGGGAACGAACTCATGCAAAGGAGGATCGAGCAGACGGATATTCACCGGACAGCCGTCCATAGCCTCGAGGATACCCTTGAAGTCAGCCTTCTGATAGGGCAGGAGCTTGGCCAGTGCTTTCTCACGGCCTTCGCTGTCCTGAGCGAGGATCATCTCACGCATGGCGAGAATCTTCTTGTCCTCGAAGAACATATGCTCGGTACGGGTCAGACCGATACCCTTGGCGCCGAAGGCGCGTGCTACGCGTGCATCGTGCGGAGTATCCGCGTTCGTACGAACCTGGAGATGCGTATATTTGTCGCAGAGATCCATGAGCGCCTTGAAGTCACCGCTGAGCTCAGCAGCCTTGGTCGGGATCTCACCTGCATAAACCTGACCGGTGGTACCATTGAGAGAGATGTAGTCACCCTCTTTGTAGGTAACGCCCTCAATCTTGACGGTCTTAGCCTTGTAGTCCACCTGGATGGCACCTGCGCCGGAAACGCAGCACTTACCCATACCACGAGCAACCACAGCAGCGTGCGAGGTCATACCGCCACGAGCGGTGAGGATACCTTCTGCTGCAGACATACCTGCGAGGTCCTCGGGGCTGGTCTCGATACGAACCATGACTACCTTATGACCGTTGGCATGCCACTCCTGTGCGTCGTCTGCGTGGAACACGATTTGTCCGCAAGCAGCACCCGGAGAAGCGGGCAGACCCTGGGTGATCACTTTGGCTTTCTTGAGCGCGTCCTTGTCGAAGACAGGGTGAAGCAGCTCGTCAAGCTTCTGCGGCTCACAACGCATGATCGCCTCTTTCTCGGTGATCTTGCCCTCGCGAACCATATCCATAGCGATCTTGACCATGGCGGTACCGGTACGCTTACCGTTACGGGTCTGGAGGAACCAGAGTTTGCCTTCCTGTACGGTGAACTCCATATCCTGCATGTCGCGGTAGTGGTCCTCGAGCTTCTGCTGGATAGCGTTCAGCTCGGCGTACATTGCCGGCATAGCCTCTTCCATAGACGGATACTTAGCCAGACGCTCTTCCTCGCTGATACCGGCGCGCTCTGCCCAACGCTGCGAACCGATCTTGGTGATCTGCTGCGGCGTACGGATACCTGCTACGACGTCCTCACCCTGTGCATTCACCAGATACTCACCGTTGAACAGGTTCTCACCGTTACCGGCGTCACGGCTGAAGCAAACACCCGTTGCAGAGGTCTCGCCCATGTTACCGAACACCATTGCCATAACAGAAACGGCGGTTCCCCACTCGTCAGGAATTCCTTCCATCTTACGGTAGAGGATAGCACGCTCGTTCATCCAGCTGCGGAATACCGCGCAGATAGCGCCCCACAACTGCTCCATCGGATCATCCGGGAAGTCCTTGCCGGTACGCTCTTTGATAGCCGTTTTGAAACGAGCCACGAGGAGCTTGAGTTCCTCTACGTTGAGGTCCTTGTCCAGCTTCACGCCACGGATCTCCTTCACTTCGTCGATGATTGCCTCGAACGGATCGATGTCGGTCTTGTTGACCGGCTTCATACCCAGCACGACGTCACCGTACATCTGTACGAAACGGCGATAGGAGTCATAAACGAAATGCGGGTTGTTGGTCTTAGCCACCATACCTTCTGCTACGGTGTCGTTCAGACCGAGGTTGAGGATGGTATCCATCATACCCGGCATGGATGCGCGTGCACCCGAACGAACAGAAACGAGGAGCGGGTTCTTCGGATCTCCGAACTTGCAGTTCATCAGACCTTCCACATGAGCAACCGCTGCATTTACTTCCTCGGTCAACTCAGCAACGATCTTGTCCTGACCAACCTGGTAGTACTCGTTGCATACTTCGGTGGTGATGGTGAATCCCGGGGGAACGGGCACACCTACCAAGTTCATCTCCGCGCAGTTAGCGCCCTTGCCGCCCAGCAGCTCACGCATCTGTGCGTTACCTTCAGCCTTACCGTTACCGAAGGTGTAAACTCTTTTTTTCTTTTCCATGTGTGTATTAAATAAAAAAATATAATAATGTGTGTGTTTTCTATTCCAAACGCAATTAGCGGAAATACGCCGCAAAGTTACAAATAATTTTTCATATATGCAAGCGTTTTTAATTTTTTATGAAAAAATTGCCTATCTTTTCTTTTTTCTTGTAAGAAAGTTTCAAAAATTAAAATTTTTGTAGTAACTTTGTGCGATTTTTTATAAATTGTGCTAAAAATAACGTATAGCAATCTATTATGAATACAAAAACGACACGATTATTATTTGTCTTACTTACTGCCATTTTTGTGCTTTCCGGGGCGGTGAACCTGTATGCCCAGGATTTTGAAACCATCAAGTTCGACCCCGATTATGTATGGGGTCAGGGTGTGGGCGAGAACCTGCAGTCGGCTGACGATGCGGCTGTGAAGGATCTGATCAGCCAGATTTCGATCAATATTGACAACCAGGTGGAGACCACTATCTCGAACGAGCAGACGGGTAACGACGCCCGTTCCTCCGTTTCGACGACCGGCAACCTGCGTGTGAGCTCGAGTGTGCAGCTGTCCAACTGTAAGCGTCTGGTGAAAGAGGAGAAAGGCATGTTCATGGTGCTGCGCTATGTCGCCCGCGAGGAGATAGACAAGATGTTCGACGCCCGCAAGGCGAAGATAGACGACCTGATCAGCGCCGCCGAGCGCGCCGAGGAACGCTACAAAGTGGGTGACGCGTTGCGTAACCTGTACTGGGCGCTGAAGCTGACCATCTCCATCCCGGAGGAGCAGCGCAGCCGCATGACGACGGAGGAGGGTGGTTTGCTGACCACGGACATCCGCGAGCAGATAGCGTCCATTCTGGACAGCGTGCAAATCAGCGTGGCGAAGATCGAGAAGACCGAGGACGGCAACAGCATCGAGCTGTCATTCCAATACAAAGGTCATCCGGTAACGAGCTGCGAGTACTACTATTTCGACGGATACGACTGGCTGACCTCGTCCGTGAAGGACGGTGTGGCAGTGGCAGAGATGCCGGCGGACGCACGCAACATGAAAGTGCGTATCGAATACGAATTCCAGAAACTATGGAAATCTGACCCGATGGTGAACGGTATTCTGGAGCAGCTGCCGTCGCGTCTGCCGTACCCGCAGGCCGAGCAGCGTATCGACCTGACGAAAGTGGAAGCGGCAACGCCGGAACCGGTGAAGGACACCAAGGCGGTGGCGCAGGAGATGACGGTGGACAGTCTGGCTACCTGCAACAAGGCGGAGGTATTCAATCAGGCGGACGTTGTAGCTCCGCTCATCCAGGCGATGGAGAAGCGTCAGTACGACGCAGTCCGTGATCTCTGTTCTGAGAACGGCTGGAAATGGTTTGAGAAACTGATCAAGTACGGCAATGCGAAGATCATCGAGCGCAAGGATCTGCAGGTGTCAGCCTTCGCCAACGGCTACCTTGTACGCGGCATCAAGGCTTCGTTCTCGTTCAAGAAAAACAGCAAGACCTTCGTGGAGGACCTCGTGTTCTATATCAAGGACGGTCTGATTGACGGTATCAATTTCGGTCTGGAGCAGGGCGCGCTGGACGATATCTGCCGCCACAGCATGTGGGACGCCAAGTCGCGTCTGGTGCTGGTCAATTTCCTGGAGAACTACAAGACGGCGTACGCCTTGGAGCGTCTGGATTACCTCAACGCCATCTTCTCTGACGACGCGCTGATCATCGTCGGCAACAAGCTGCCGCAGACCAAAGTATCGGAGATCACGGCGGTCGATGAGGAGAGTTACGAGCACAACAAACTGACCAAGAGCGAATACATGGCGCAACTGGAGCGCGTATTCAAAAAGCAGGAGTATGTGAACATCCAGTTCGAGGACGCATCGGTGAAGAAGACCAACCGCACCACCGAGCGCTACGAAATCATCATCAAGCAAAACTACTATTCCGCCACATACGCCGACAAGGGTTACCTGTACCTGCTGGCTGACATCTCCGATCCGGAGTCGCCGATCATTCATGTACGCGTATGGGACGAGAACCGCAATAATCTCATGAACTATGGAGAATGGATTTTCTAAATGGATAGGGGTGCTGCTGCTCTGCTGCGGCATCACCGCCGCCGTGGCGCAGAACCAGATGAAGGTTACCGCGCTTCAGCACGACATAAAGGACCTGTCGCAACGTTCGTCCAAGGTCTTTGACCAGAACGGCGAGCGCTGTGCCGTGATCAAATTCGAGACACCGATTCCCTCTTTCTTCTCGTTCAACCTCGGCGCTCAGCAGATCGAGAAACGCGAGAACAAGGACGATGAGGTATGGATATGGGTGAGTCCGGACGTGAAGAAGATGACCATCCGATGCAGCGAGTGTACGCCGCTCAAGGACTACCGCGTCAATTTGAAGTCGGGTAACGTCTATCGCGCGAAGATAACGACCGGTCTGCCGCAGGAGGTGGCAACCACCCAGCATATCAATATCTACTGCGAGCATACGCCGTTCAATATCTCCATTGACGGTCAGGAGCCTATTGTCAACGCTTCGCACAACTTCTATACGGAGCTGCCGATTGGAGCGCACCAGCTGATGGTGTCCGCCAAACTGTACAAGCCGTATAACGCCACATTCCGCGTGTTCCGCAGCCGGCCGTACATGGATACGATCCGTCTGGAGGACAACTACGGCGAGATTGTTCTGACCGCTACGCAGTCGGCGTACTCGGTCTATTTGGACGGCGAGCTGCAGCGTCATAACAAGATCGTGCAGGCCGAGCCGGGCATGCACAAGATCGTCGTTTCCAAAGACCGATACGAGTCGTATGAGACGACGGTGGAGGTGAAGCTCAAAGAGCAGTCGTTTGTACACGCCACGCTCAAACCGGCTTTCATGCTGTTCAATATAGACGCGGCGGAAGACGAGACGGAGATATGGGTGGATGGCAAGTACCGCAGCCGCAAGAAAGCGAATGTAGAGCTCGTATGGGGCGTGCACAAGATAGAAGGCCGCCGCAAAGGCTACGACACCTACGAATACCCGATCAAGGATTTCAACGCCAATTCGGACAAGAGCATTAAGATCCCGAAGCTGAACAAGCAGTACGGCAGTATGCGTCTGTCCGTTTTCCCGCCGAGCGCGCAGACGTACGTGGACGGCAAGCAGGTGAACTCGCAGGACGGTATCTATAATGATCCGCGCGTGTCGACCGGTCTGCATTTCGTGCACATCCGTCTGACGGATTACAGATCGGTGCGCGATACGTTCACCGTGGAGTCGGGCCAGGTCTATGCGCGTAACTATGAGCTGCGTCCGTATGCCTTGGGCGAAGCGTCCATCCAGACCGACCCGAACGTGGCTATCTACCGCCGTGTGCCGGATGTGGATATTCCTATCTTCCTCGGCCATACTAGCTATTCGGGCAAACTGCCGGCAGGAGAGAACATCATCGAGCTGAAGAGCACGACGGGCGTGACCTGCGAGTATCACGTGTTCATCAACGAGAAGAAAACGCACAGTTTCACGCTGCCTTTCCGACGCAAACTGATGATCCGTACCAATGTGGTCGGCGGTCGGATGACGCTGTCCACCAAATATACGAAGCAGCCGTACCGTATCCGTCCGAACAAGAAGATCAACAGCAATCCGCTGCAGTACGTCATCGACATAGAGAAGAGGGGCTATCAGCCGTATCACGACACGATCGACCTGACGAAACCCGGTACCGAGTTGGAGATTTACCGTGCCAACATGATCAAGATCGGGGATACGATCCCGCGCCGGCGTTACCAGAGCCCGAACTTCCTGCAGCGCTTCTATGACAACGCCGGAACATGGTTCATCGGTATCATTGATTTCGGCTACGGCTTCGATTTCGATGGCGGACAAGGGTTCAAGCATCTGATCAACGTAGGCGTGCTGCCTATCCGCTACCGTATGTTAGGCCTCAATCTGGCGGACTTCGAGATATGCGTCAATGACTCCGCATCGTGGAAACATTCGATCGCCTATCGCCCGAAGATATCGCTGGTGCTGCCGTGCAACCGCGGCTTCGCCTTCACGTTCTTCGGCGGTGTGTCGTACAATATCTACGACAAATTCATGAGCAAGGAGAGTGTGACCCCGAGGCTGCATGCCATCGGCGGCGTCTCGATGCGTCTCAACTATGTGGGCAAGTTCCCGGTTGACATCTTCGCCGAATACAAGTATCCGCTCAAGGGCATTGACCGCTCGCTTATCACCAGGAACGAACAGATGTTCCGCGTAGGTATCAACTTCGCAATCGGCATCGATCATTAATCCATTCGTATCACAGAATAAAAACAATTATATCCATGGCAAGTACCAGACAGGAGCTCATAGAGGAGCTCAAGGCTCTGTTGGAGCAAGACGTGATGGCTATCAAAGACCAGGTAGAGCACATCAAGACCCAGTTCTACAAAGAGGAATCGGAGGAACTGGAGGAAGAGTTCAAGGCCGTATTGGCGGAATACAAGACGAAGCGCGCGGAGGCGGCGGCTGCGGCAGCGAAAGAGCAGGCAGCCAATCTGGCTCGCAAGCAGGCTATTCTTGACGAGATGAAGACGCTGGCGGAAGGCGAGACAGACGGCGTAATGGCCAATCTGCAGCGCATGCGCGAGTTGCAAGCCGAGTGGAAGACCATCGGCGCCGTTCCGGCAGAGAAAGTGCAGGAGACACGCAAGGCCTATCAGAAATACCAGGAGCAGTTCTATGACCTGGTGAAGATCAATATTGAGCTGCGTGACCTGGATTTCAAGAAGAACCTGGAGATGAAGACCCTCCTTTGCGAGGCAGCAGAGCGTCTGCAGAACAACACCAGCATCGTGGAAGCCAGCCGTGCGCTGCAGCAGCTGCATGACGAGTGGGCGGAGATAGGTCCGGTGGCTCGCGAGTTGCGCGAGCAGTTATGGGAGCGTTTCAAAGCCGCTTCGACCGTCATCAACAAGAAGCATCAGGCCTATTTCGACGAGCTGCACGCCAAGGAGCAGGATAACCTGAACCGCAAGAAAGCGATCGTGGAGCAGCTCAAGGCGCTGAACGCCGAGGTGCTGGCGGAGGATGCCAAGACAGATGCCAAGGCATGGGACACCCTGACGGAGAAAGTACAGGCCTTCCAGAACGAATGGCGCACCATTGGCTTCGCTCCCAAGAAATTCAACCAGTCCATCTATGATGAATACCGCGCCGAATGCGATGCGTTCTTTCATGCGAAGACCGCGTATTTCAAGGGCATCCGCGATACATTCAGCGAGAACCTGAAGCAGAAACGCTCGCTGCTGGAGCGTGCCAAGGCGATAGCCGAGGGCGTGAAGATGGAGCAGACAGAAGGCGAGAGCGTCAAGATCGACTGGAGCAAGGCGGCTGACGAGCTGCGCGAGCTGCAGAACGAATGGAAGAACGTCGGACCGGTAGCCCGCAAGTATTCGGACGAGCTGTGGCATCAGTTCTCCGAGGCATGCGACGTGTTCTTCAACGCCAAACGTGAGGCGGCGAAGGGCGAGCGCATGAAAGTGAGAGGCGAGCGTGCCGCCAAGGCGGCGAAAGCGGCTGCCAGCCAGGGTATAGACGGTCTGCGCCGCATGCGCGACAAACTGCAGCAGGAGATAAAGACGGCGGAGAACAATATCCTCTTCTTTACCGCCAAGTCCAAGACGGCGAACAAGCTCGTGGACGACATGCAGAAGAAAATCGACGCCCTCAAGAAGCAGCTGGAGGACGTGAAGACCCAAATTGACAACGAGGAAGAATAATGGCCGTACTGATTGAATACAAGAACGTAGCGGTACACCAGGCCGACCAGATTGTGCTGCATGATGTCAACTTGCACGTGGAGAACGGCGAGATGATCTACATGCTGGGCAAGGTGGGCAGCGGCAAATCATCGCTGATGAAGACGTTCTACGGCGCATTGCCTGTCGCGGCCGGAGAAGCGCACGTGCTCGATTATGACATGATGCGTATCCGCCGCCGCAAGCTGCCGTACCTGCGCCGCCGGCTGGGTATCATTTTCCAGGACTACAAACTGCTGACCGACCGGTCGGTGGAGGAGAACCTGCTGTTCGTGCTGCGCGCGACGGGATGGAAGGACAAGAAACTGATGAAATCCCATGTGCAGGAGATATTGCAGCAGGTAGGCATGGAGAACAAGGCCTACAAGCGTCCGTACGAGCTGTCCGGAGGCGAGCAGCAGCGTGTGGTGATTGCGCGCGCGTTGCTCAATTCGCCGGAGATCATCCTGGCGGACGAACCGACCGGCAACCTGGACGCCGATACGGGCAAGGAGATCATGGATTTGCTGTATTCGATCAGTCAGGCGGGCATCACGGTGCTCATGTCCACCCACAACCGCCTGTGGCCGGAGTTGTATCCGGGTAAGAAATGGCTATTTGACGGAGGAGTGATAAAAGATGTCGATTAACGAAAAGCAAGACGAGATAATAGAGGAGTTCGAGTCGTTCGACGACTGGATGGATCGGTATCAGCTCATTGTCGATTATGCGCGGGAGTTGAAGAAACATCCGTTAGCCGAGACAGACCGAACGGATACCAACCTCATTGACGGATGTCAGTCCAAAGTGTGGATCACGGCGCGCAAGGAAGAAGGCAAACTCTATTTCAACGGCGACTCGGATGCGTTGCTGGTGAAGGGGATTGTGGCGCTGCTGCTGGAGGTGCTGAGCGGAAGTACGCCGCAGGAAATCATAGATGCCGATCTGTATTTTATCGAGCGCATAGGACTGAAAGAGCACCTGAGCCCGACCCGCAGTAACGGCATTGTGGCGATGCTCAAGCAGATACGCCTCTATGCGCTGGCGCTGAAGTGATCAACCGGTACAGTTCGTCAGCAATCCGCTCATCGGACTGCTCGTCACAGATATCCACGTCGAGAATATGATGCGCCTGACTGTAGAACGGTTCGCGCGCTTGAAGTTGAGGAGCTATGAATTCGAGTAGCTCCTTTTCTGTACGTCCTTGCAAGACCGGACGTTCGCTCAAATCGGTGAGGCTCAGACGCTTCGCCAGATGCTCGGGTTTCCAGCGGATATAGATGCTGGTGCCCAATTCGCGGAGGCATTCCATATTGTCCTCCCAGCAGGGATAACCGCCTCCGGTGGCGTAGATGACATGCTCGTAGGGCACCTGGTCCGCCAGGTCCTCGACTACGTATTTCTCTTTCTTGCGGAACTCCTCCAGACCGAAGGTACGGATATAATCGGCGGTGGTGTAGCCGTGTATCTGCTCGAAAGCATCGTCCAGATCGACGAAATGCCAGCCGAGCTTGTCCGCTAGTAGCCGTCCGGCAGTCGTCTTGCCGGCACCCATATAGCCTACCAGATAGATGGGAAATTCCATAGACTCAATACTCCCAGTTGTCGTTGTCTTTCCAGATGATGCGTCCGGATTCTTTGTCTATATGCGCGAGGGGAAAGATAGACGGAGTAGGGGATTGCGGGGTGGTGATGAGTTGCCACTCCTTATTATATACACGCGCGCATGACGAGCACTGCGGTGCGCAGACGGTGAGCACCACCTTGATCGAATCCGCTTCATAGACCTCAATCGTGGCGCTGTCCGTCAGTTGGACGAGCGTGTACGGTCCGACGGACTCCACTACCTCCGGATGTCCTTTGAGTTGGAACAGGTCCGGGATGAGCGAGATGGCTATGGCAAGAAGGATGTGCATCGTGTAGCGTGTAGTTTTTAGCGTTTAGGGTTTAGCGATAAGCAGAGCGACCGCATAGGCGGCGATGCCTTCTTCGCGTCCGACAAAACCGAGGTGCTCGGTGGTGGTGGCTTTGAGGCTCACCTGACCGGGCGCGCAGTCCATGACCGAAGCCAGACAGGCCTGCATGGTGTCAATATGCGGATTGAGTTTCGGCGCCTGGGCGCAGATGGTGATGTCGCAGTTGCCCAGTTCGTAACCGGCTTCGCGTATCATCTCCATCACGCGGCGCAGGAGGATCTTGGAGTCAATGCCTTCGTACTCGTTGCCCTTCGTGTCCGGGAAATGATAGCCGATATCGCGCATAGCGGCGGCGCCGAGAATAGCGTCGCATAGCGCGTGAATGACTACATCGGCATCCGAATGGCCGAGCAGGCCGCGCTCGTACGGTACCTCAATCCCCCCTAACCACAATTTGCGGTCAGGGGCGAATTGATGTACATCATATCCGAAACCTATTCTCATTTATTCTTACGGTTGTTCACGAGGTCCTTGATACCAGCCAGGTCGAAGCCGAGCGTGAAGCGCATGGTCTGATCCAGCGGGTTGGTAGCCGCCAGACCGACGCAGTACGATACGTCGAGCGTAACGATGGAGAGGTGGAAACCGGCACCGACGGTGATATAGTTACGGTTACCTTTGTAGTAGTTCTCGTAGCTGTAACCGGCACGGGCGAAGAACTGCTTGTTGTAGCTATACTCGATACCTGCGCCCCAGCGTACTTCGTTGAACTCCTCCTTGGCACCGCCCGGAGCGTCTGCGAAGGACTGGAACCAGCCTTTGGCAGGGTTGATCTCCGAGTACTGCTCGCCGGTGTATTCCTTGCCGTCCGGCGCTTTGGTCGATTTGCGGCTCGGAACCATCATCTTGTTCGCCTCCAGGTTGAAGGTGAGGAAGTTGTACTTGTCGCAAGGCAGCTCGTAGCCTACACCGATGTTCATGGACGCAGGGATGAAGTTGCTGGTCACTTTGTCATAGGTCATCTTGCCACCGAGGTTCTTGATGGTGAAACCGAGTGCAAAATGGCTGGTACCCATCGGCAACTCAATCGGCTGACGGTAGTACAGACCGATGTCTGCCGCCATCGTCCATGCCGGATGCATCTCCGTAGCCGAACCGTCGGTCGAGCCGTTCACGCCGTTGTTGAGGTCCGAATAGAGGAAGCGGACCGCCACGCTCATGGATACGTACTCGTGCAGTTTACGGAAATAGCTGAGATCCAGTGCCCATTCGTTCGGACGCACTTTCTGCAACTCGTTACCCTTGGCGTCGGTGAGCGATACGTCACCCATCGAGAAATACGTGAAGCTGGCACCGATACCGCCGGCGAGATCGCCGAAGTTATAGAAACCGGCAAGATATGCCAGGTCGATGTCACCCACCAGTTTGCGCAACCACGGCGTGTAGTTGGCCGTGATACCGCCTTGCGAGTACATGTAAGCGTACTTGGCAGGGTTCCAGTACTGGGAGTTAAAATCAGCATCCGTAGCCACGCCGACATCACCCAGACCGGCCGAGCGTGCATCAGGAGCGATGGACAGCGACGGCATCGAAGTGATCAGCGGGTTCATTGTGTCATCTGCAGCCATAGCGCTCATCGATACGCACAGCACGGCTGCGAGTGAAATAAGAATTTTTTTCATTGTTTATTTACTAATTGTTTTGTTTTTAAACTTTTTGATTTAGACTAATACTTTTCAAGCGATTTGCTTCATAGGCAGTTTTCTTTCGACTTTATATATTCAACATTTAATGAGTTACGATAATTTTTCCGGACGTGGAGTTATATTTCTTTCCGTTCGCCGATTTGATGCGTACGTTATAGAAGTATATACCCGGCTGCACGCCTATCTGTCCGAGATGGACCTCCACCTGGTCGGGGTTCTCCTGGGTCTGTTTCCAGATCATCTGTCCGTTGGTGTTATACAGGTATATCTCGGTTTCGATCAGTTCGTCCGGCTGGTCGTATTGTACGATCATGTTAAGTGTACCGGCTGCGCAGACAGGGTTGGGGTAGGTGGTGACGGAGTAGATGGACGGATCCAAGCCGGCTTCCACAACAAAGTTGAGGGACTGCGTGGTACTGTTGTTGAGCAGGTCCCAGGCGCGGAAGGTGAGGCTGTGAGGACCATCCTCCAGTTCGTTCATCAGATAGCTGACCATACCGCTCTGGTAACTGTCGTTTGCCGACGTGAAATAATCATTGAGCGAATAGGTCTGCTTGGCGTCGTCATCGATGACGAGCATCAGGTCGTGGCCTATGCCGGCGCCGGCGGTGTTGATGCCGTTTTCGTCATACAGTTCGGCGAAGAAACGCGGCGTGGGGTAGGTCTTGTCACCGTCTTTGAAGGCGGACGAGTTGAGATAGATACGCATCTGAGGACCGACGGTGTCGGCAAGGATGATACTTCCCGTACCGCCTACGATGAAATCCTCATAATGGCCGACCGCTTCGGCTGTTTCGCCCTCATCCGTGGTACGCGCATAATAGACGATACGTCCGTTTCCGAAGTTATAGCGGATGTCCTTAGGCACCATGAAGGTGTAGTTGAACAGACCCTCCTTGACCTGCGTCTTGCCGGAGAAAAGGGTGCTGGTGTAGTCCTTGTAAGTCACTACCAGCGGCGTGCCGCCCGCTTCGTCGTTATCGCGCGTCGGGATGACCTGTATCTTGTCATAAACGGTGATGTCCACCGTTCCGTTGAAATCCGACACGAGCAACGAGTCCTCGTCGATGATACGTCCCTCCACTTTCTGTACGCTCAGCGCATTGAGGGTGTCCAGTTGTGTGGTGGTCTCCACCTGATACTGCGTCGGATAATTGAGACGCATAGCCGGATCGCCCAGGAGCACGTACGCCAGTTTGTTGGAGTCCGTGGTGCCGAGTGCGTTCTTGCCGGCGGCTATCGCTTCGCCCAAGGTGGCTCCGTAATGGAAGGCATCCGTGTGCGCGAAGAGCTCCTTGCATACAGCGCGGTTGAGATTGGTATTCTGCTGCGCATAGACGGTACGCGTGGCGGAGAGGATGCCGATAGCGCCTCCGACGGGGTTCATCACCGCCGCTTCGGCGGCACAGCGCTTGCCTGCATCGCATTGCGCGAAATTACAGGTGACGAACAGCCAGAAGGCGTGGTTCGTATTGCGCATGTTGTCTATGTCCTTGAGGTTGAGCATCGATTCGTTGGTGATGGCGTTAAAACCGCCGTGACCGGAATAATCGAACAGGAACACACCCTCTTTGAGCATATGATCCAGTTTGTTCTTGGCTATCGGATAGCTCTCTCCGCTGGCGTTCACCTCCTGCGGATAGGCGTCCAGGAAGATCTTGGTCACAATGAAGTCCGGATTGGCGAGCCGCAAGCGCTCGGCGCTCTCTTCGGCGGTCTGTGTGTGCGTGCCTTTCTCGCCGTCATCCGCGAGGAAAAGCAACTGGCTCTTCCATTTGCCGGTCTGCTCGTTGTTGATATACTTGACCAGTTTGGCAACCACCTCTTCCGCCTCGCTCACGCTGTTGACCGGCAGACGTCCGACGCCTATATCCATCTTGCCCATCCAATCGACTTCTCCTTCGTTGTCGTCGAGGAAGGCGAAATAGTCATCGGTCGCATAGGCGTTCACTTCATTGACGGAGTTCTTCGCCTGATAGGTGAGCAGCAAGGCGCTGCCGGAGGTGGAGAGCCGCTTGCGGTTGTCGAACGTACCGTGTCCCATCAGCAGCAGCCAGCGCGGTTTGGCGATAGCGCCGCCGTCGGCACGGTCGTACAGCATTTTCATCAGCCATCGGTAGGCGGTGGCGTCCGGCGTACCGGAGGAGAACTCGTTATACACCTGCTGGTCGGTAACTACCGCCCAGGTGATACCTTCTTTGGCTTCGTGCGCACGTGCCAGCTGGGTCGAGATGCTCTCGTAGCCCTGCGGGCAGATGATGACGTAGTCAATATTGCTCAGTTTGTGCAGGTTCTGGTTGGCGATATCACCCACGACGGATGCGCTGACCCAGTAATTGCCCTGCGGATTGACCACCACGTACTCGTGTATGCCGTCTTTCTGCGTACCAGTCCATTGCAGCTCGCCGTCCGTGAGGGTGACCGGCACGCGCTGGATGGCTGCCGGATTGGTGATGTCCCATACCTGCGTGTAACTGTTCGCGCCGGTCAGGTGGAACCGCACCGGTGTGGTCGTCTTGTTGTTCAGCGGGGTGCGGACGGTCATGTAACTGTCGTTCAGATGCAACTTGCTCGGTGTGGTCAGCTCGATATAATTGAGCCATCCGAGTGCACCGCTGGTACTGTTCTGGAAGGTCAGCTGTATCTGCTGCTTGCCGGACGTTGCCGAAGCGGCAGTGTTGATGGTGCCGGGGCAGCCGAAGGTATAGAAGCCGTCATAGGCGGGAATGGACACACTGCCGTTCACGCCGTTGAACGAACTGCGGAAGGTCGAAGTCACCGTAGAGTAACCGGCTACGTCGATATATGCTTTGGCGCTCTCTCCCACAATGGCATTGGGCGTCGTGAAAGTGAACGAACGGCTCTGGTTGGCATTGAACTGCTCGCCGTAGAACTCGCGTCCGCCGCCGGATACACCGCCGCGGTCAATGAGGTTGAGCGAATCTTTCTCGTGTACCTGCAGATATGGGTAGGAGGTGATCTCCGTCGGAGTGCCCGTTACGGCTTCGCCCTCCGTGGGCGGCAGCAGACTGCCGGTATTGTCGGTCAGGAAATAATAGCCGTAGTCCGAATAGGTGTTGCGGGTGTGCTCAAAGCGTGACGCTGAGCTGTTGTACGTCCAGCTGACAGGTCCCTGCACCCAGAACAGCACATAGTCCGAACCCACATAAACAGGCACTTGCGGCAGGTCGTCTATCTTCGCTTTGCTGAAGTCCTGCGTGAGCATCGCGCCGCCGTAGCCATAGACGCGCAACTGGGCGGGATTGATGCCCGCATCGCGCAACTGGTCGAAGCTCATACGGCAGACACCGGACTCGCTGATGCGTATCTTCACCCAATGGCCGCTGCTGAGCACCGATTGCTCTGCATAGCTGTGGATGCCCGCCATCATCGGCAGGCTCAGCGCCATCAGCATTAGTATGGATAGAATCTTTCTCATTTTATTTTGCAATATAGTGTTTCTTTACCGTCCGTCTCCATGCGGATGATTTGCTCTTTGTGAACCGGCTGCGGGGCTTGCCTGCGCTGGATATAGATGAGGTCGCCCTGCCGTATGGTCATCACCTTGCTGGCTTCCGCTATCGCCTCTTCCGGGGACATTACCCATTCCCCCGTAACCGGTAACCCGTTACCCGTAACCCATTCTCCGATTACCAGCGAGTAGTCAAACGCAATGGCCCGGGTCCAGGGTTTGCCTGCGGCTTGTGCTTCGCGGGCAAGATCCATCGCAATGAAATCCGCTCCAGGAGCCACCGCATCGTAATAGCGGCCGGCGAACTTAGGCGCTATCTCTTTGCCCAAGCGGCTCACGCGCAAGATCAGACACTCAGTCATGCCTAACTCGTTCGTCCAGTCCGGCACGAAAAGCGGCTTGCGTCCGTTGAGCAGGCAGGAGTCGCCTTTGAGCACCATCTCCCATTTGCCTTTCGCCTCTAACCTTTCGCCATTATGATATACAAAGCCTATAATTTTCATCAGCCCGTAAAAAGCGCACAAAGTTACGAATAATTTTGCATATATGCAAATAATCCTGCAAAAAGTATGCTTTTTCTTAAAATTCGTTATTTGGCTCGTATGAACAGCTGCACCGGCGTTCCCGTGAAATCCCACCATTCGCGCAGCTTGTTCTCCAGGAAGCGGCGGTACGGCTCTTTGACGTACTGCGGCAGGTTGGCGAAGAACACGAAGGTCGGTATCTGCGTGTTCGGCAGCTGGGTGCAGTACTTGATCTTGATATACTTGCCTTTCCATGCGGGTGGGGGATAGTTCTCGATGAGCGGCAGGAACTTCTCGTTCAGTTGTGCGGTCGGCACCTTCTTG
>Ga0265298_10005247_pt1 | contig 16337 bp, 13 predicted proteins | sample AusTroGonzalo_MG_3_FD_193486 | JGI IMG/M metagenome (GOLD analysis project Ga0265298, IMG submission 193486) | Bovine rumen microbial communities from tropical cattle in Woodstock, Queensland, Australia - Gonzalo_01 | ecosystem: Host-associated > Mammals > Digestive system > Stomach > Rumen ... | reverse complement strand
GGAAGGCCGACCAGCAGAAGACCTTCTATTCCGGCGTAACCGATGCCCTGCGGGAGTACATCGCAGCCCGCTACGGCGTGGGCGCCATGGAAATGACAACGGCCGAGATTTTCGAGGAAATGAAGGAAACCGACGTTCCCGAGGACCTGTACCAGGAGATGAAGGACCTCTTCGAGAGGGCCGACTTCGTGAAGTTCGCCAAATTCACCGCCACCGAAGAGGAAAACGCCCAGGTACTGCCCCAGGCCGTACATTTCGTCACCACAACCTACCAGGTTGATTTGGAAAACCAAGCGCTCGGCAGAGCGCCGGCGGAGGGCGTGTCCCGAGGACATACTAGCCCGGGAGCCGCAGGGGTGTATGAGGGGGCGGAGCCCCCTGTATCAAACGAGGAGGGGAGGATGTAGCGTATGTTCTTTGAGTATCCATACCTTCTCTGGCTGCTGGCTGTTCCGGCGCTGCTGGTGCTCCGCTATATCTGGATAGAACTGAAGGACCGGAGGGCGCACATGCGGGTATCGGCCCTGGACGCCTGGAAGGCCGGCGGAAGGAGCGTCTTTGAGATTCTAAGGCATCTTCCGTTTGTGCTTCGCACCGCGGCGTTGTGCCTGATTGTCATCGCCATTGCCCGGCCCCGTTCCTCCTCCATGGTGGAAAAGGTGGACACCGAGGGCATCGACATCATGTTCACCATGGACGTCTCCACCTCCATGCTGGCCCGGGACTTCACCCCGGACCGCCTTTCCGCCGCCAAGGACATCGCCATCGAGTTCATCGCCCAACGGCCCAGCGACCGCATGGGCATCGTGGTGTTTGCCGGTGAGAGCTACACGCAGTGCCCCCTCACCACCGACCGCGCCACCCTCATCAACCTGATGAAGGACGTGCAGACCGACCTCATCGAGGACGGTACGGCCATCGGCAACGGCCTGGCCACCGCTGTGGCCCGCATGAAGGATTCCGACGCCAAGAGCCGGGTGGTGATCCTGCTGACGGACGGCGTGAACAATATGGGAGAGATTGACCCCTCCATGGCCACCGAGATAGCCAAAACCTACGGTATCCGCGTGTATACCATCGGCGTGGGAGCCAACGGAACGGCCCCCTATCCCGTGCAGACGCCGTGGGGCATCGAGATGCGCAACGTGCCCGTTGAAATTGACGAGGCCCTGCTGAAAAACATCGCCGACGGCACCGGCGGGCGTTATTTCCGCGCTACCGACAATACCAAACTGAGCGAGATTTACGCCGAAATCGGCCAGATGGAAAAGACCCGCACCAGCGTGGACTCCTTCCCCGTTTACAAGGACCTGTTTACCGGCTATGCCCTTGCCGCACTCATCTGCCTGTTGCTGGAAGTGCTCATCGGCGCCATTTTGAGGAGGATGCCGTCATGCTGATGTTTGCCGATTATACGTATCTGTACCTGCTGCTTCTGGTACCGCTGTTCCCGCTGGGATACGGCCTGCTGCGGTATTTCCGTTCGCGGCGGGTGAAAGCCCTGGGAGACCCGGCGCTGGTAGAGGCCCTTATGCCTTCCTGGTCCCGTTCCAAGGGTTGGGTAAAGGTCGTCCTGTTCTCCCTAGCCTTCGCGTTTTTCGTGCTGGGTCTGGCCCGGCCGCGCACCGGCGCCAAGCTGGCCGAGCGCACCACCAAGGGGGCCGAAATCATCGTGGCACTGGACGTTTCCAACTCCATGCTGGCGCAGGATTATTCCCCCAATCGCCTGGAGCGCGCCAAACTGGCCATCGCCCGGCTCACAGACCGCCTGCAGGAAGACCGCATCGGCCTGGTCATCTTTGCCGGAACATCCTTCGTGCAGCTGCCCGTCACCACGGACTACGTGAGCGCCAAGATGTTCCTGGGCAGCATCGACACCGGCTCCATCCCCGTTCAGGGAACGGCTATTGGAGACGCTATCCAGCTCAGTATCAAGAGCTTCAGTGCACAGAGTGAGAAGAGCCGCGTCATCATCGTCATCTCCGACGGAGAAAACCATGAGGACGACCCTGTGGCCGCCGCCAAACAGGCAGCGGAACTGGGCATCAAAGTATATACCATCGGCGTCGGTTCTCCCGAAGGCCAGCCCATCCCCATCAACGGGGAGTTGATGAAAGACCGGGAAGGCAACATCGTGGTCACGCGCCTGGACGAGGAAACGCTGCGTAACGTGGCCAAGGCCGGCGGCGGCGCCTACATCCACGCCGGCGGGGAGGAATTCGGCCTCAACCCCATCATCCAGGACATCCGCCGGATGGAAGACGAAGAATTCGGCAGCATCGTGTTCGAGGAGTACGACGAGCAATACATGTACTTCTTTGGCATCGCCCTGCTGCTGTTGGTGTTGGAAATGCTTGTAGGTGAGCGCAAACCGCGCCGTAAACTGTTCGAGGTATGAGAAAGATCGTTTGCATCATACTGGCCATCTGCCTTTCGGGCGCCGCTTTTGCCCAGAAGGCCGACCTCCGGCGCGGCAACCGGCAGTTCAAGAAAGGAGACTATGCCCAGGCCGATATCAGCTACCGCAAGGGCCTGATGCAGGACACCTCCTCCGTGGCCGCCCATTACAACTTGGCCAACAACCTGTACCGGCAGGAGAACTTCGACGAGGCCGCCAAGCAATTGGACGCCAGCCAGTTGACGGCCGGAGACACGCCGTTCGCCGCAGACTATTATTATAACCGCGGAGACGTGGCCATGGCCCAGCAGGACTGGCAGACGGCCGTGAACATGTTCAAGGAGAGCCTCCGCCGCAACCCTGGAGACCTGGACGCCAAGGAAAACTACATCTATGCCCGCAACAAACTGCAGGAGCAGCAACAGCAGGGCGGCGGCCAGGACAACCAGGACCAGAACCAGGATCAAGACCAGAATCAAGGTCAGAATCAGGACCAGCAGCAGGATCAAGACCAAAACCAGGACCAGAATCAGAATCAGAATCAGGATCAGCAGCAACAACAGCAACAGCCGCAGTCCGAAGATCTGACTCCTCAGCAGGCCCAGCAACTGCTGCAGGCCATCCAGGAAAAGGAAAAACAGACGCAGGAAAAAGTGGACGAGAAAAAGGCCCAGGCCCTGAAATCCCGTCAGAAGGAAAAGAATTGGTAGTATGAAAAGACTGTTTGTGAGCATTATCGCCGCACTGGTGGGCTGGGCCGTATGGGGCCAGACCAGCATCCGTGTGGAAGTGCATAACATTGTGGAAGTGGACGAACGCTTCAACCTGGTGTTCGTGGTGGAAGGTGAGCACGGAGCCTCCGATTTCAACTGGGAGGCCGGCGACGACTTCAACGTGGTATGGGGGCCCCAGAAAGGGACTTCCTCCAGCATCCAGATTGTGAACGGAAAAACCACCCGCACTTCACAGACGTCCTATACCTATATCCTGCAGGCCAAGTCTACCGGCACGTTCACCATCCAGCCCGCCACGGCCAAGGTGCGGGGCATCAACATCCGGTCCAAGCCCGTCTCCATCCAGGTGGTGGCCGGCGGTTCCGGCGGTACTGCCGCCCGGCAGGCGCAGCCCAAAGCCGGCAACTATCAGGATGACAGCTCCCAGAGCACTTCGGCCACAGAGTCCGACATCTTCATGAGGCTCACCCTCAGCCGCAGCAACGTGGTGGTGGGAGAGCCCGTCACCGCTACCCTCAAAATCTACCACCGGGCCCACCTGGTGGGCTTTGAGAACGCCCGTTTCCCCTCTTTCAACGGCTTCTGGAGCCAGGAAGTGGACACCCCTTCCAACATCGAATTCCAGCGGGAGCAGGTAAACGGAACCATGTATAACAGCGCTGTCCTGCGCAAGTGGGTGCTCATCCCCCAGAAGAGCGGGGAACAAACCATCGACCCCGCCGAAATCGTGTGCCTGGTCAACATCCAGCGCCGCCGCAGCACGGGTTCCATCTTCGACGATTTCTTCGGCACCGATTATACCACCCTCCGTCAGCGCGTAAGCACTAAGGCTGCCACTGTCCATGTACAGCCCCTTCCGGCCGGCGCCCCGGCCTCCTTTGGCGGCGGTGTGGGAGAATTCAGCGTCCAGGCCCGCCTGAGCAAGGATTCCCTCAAGACGCACGACGCCGCTTCGCTGCTGGTCACCGTATCCGGAAAGGGCAACGTAGCCCTGCTGGAAGCCCCCAAGGTAAACTTCCCGCCCGACTTTGAGGTGTACGATGTGAAAACCACCGTGAACACCGACAAAAGCGGCACGTCCGGCTCCAAGACCTTCGAGTATCCCTTCATTCCGCGCAGCCCCGGGGAATTCTCCATCGGCCCCGTGGAGTACGGATACTATGACGTAGCCAAAAGAAAGTACAACGCTGCCCTGTCCGACACCCTCTCCCTGAAGGTGCTCCGCAGTGCTTCGGCCACCTCCGGCACGCCGGACACCGGTTCCACGCTGGTGGTAGACCGCAAGGGCGTGAGGAATCTGGGAGAAGACATCCGCTTCATCCGCACCAAAACCAGCCTGGGCACCTACAAAGGCTTCCTGGTCTATTCCAAGGGCTGGTGGATAGCCGTCATCGTCATCCTGATGGCCGGGCTTGGATTCTGGCTGGGCTTCCGCAAGGCGGCCGCCAGAAGGGCCGATGTAGCCGGCACGCTGAGCCGGAAGGCCACGCGCCAGGCGCTCAAACGGCTCTCGCAGGCCAAGGACTTCCTCCAGAAGAACCTGTACACGGCCTTCTATGAGGAGCTGCACCGCTCCCTGCTGGGCTTCGTGGGTGACAAGATGGCCATGGACATGGCCGATATGAGCAAGGAGAACATCGCCGCCCAGCTGGTGTCCCGCGGCGTACCGGAAGCCGTAGCCACGGACTTCACCGGATTGCTGGACGCCTGCGAAGAAGCCCGTTACTCCCCCGACGCCGGGCACGATGCCATGAACGAACATTACGAGAAAGCGGTCTCTACCATTACCGCCATCGATGCTTCCATGAAAAAAACGCCTTCCCGCAGCGGCGGGGCCGCCATTTTGGCACTGCTGCTGATGCTCTCCCCCATCGGCCTGCAGGCCCAGTCCCTTTCCTATCCGGACTCCCTCTGGAACGCCGGCATCCAGGCCTATAACGCCGGAGATTTTGCCGGAGCGATCAGGGATTGGGAGGAAATCCGGTCGGCCGGCCTGATGTCCCGGGAGCTGTATTACAACCTGGGGAATGCCTATTTCAAGGACGGGCAGCTGGCCCCGGCCATCCTCTGGTATGAGCGCACGCTGCGCCTGGATCCTTCCGACGCCGATGTCCGCTACAACCTGGACTTCGCCCGTGCCCTCACCCAGGACAAGATAGAAGAGGTCCCGGAAATCTTCTTCGAGCAGTGGGGCCACGCCATGTGCTACCTGCTGCCGTCCAATACCTGGGCTGTCATCGGCCTGGTGGGGCTGGCACTGCTGGTAGCCTGCGCACTCCTGTATCTTCTGGGCAGCACACCCGGGCGTCGCAAACTGGGCTTTTTCGCCGGTATCGCGGCCTTCATCATAGCTTTCCTGGGCTGGGATTTCGCCCAATGGCAGCGGCAGGAGGCTCTCCGGCAGGACATGGCCATCGTGATGCGTCCCGTTTCCTCGGTGAAGAGCTCGCCGTCCGAAAACGGCGCCAAAGACCTCTTCATCCTGCACGAAGGCACCCGCGTCAAAATCCTGGACAACGTCTCAGGCTACAGCCAGATTGAGATTGGAGACGGAAGGCAGGGCTGGATTCCCGCCAAAGATATTGAAGTGATCTAGAAAAGCCCCTTGTAAAACAAGGGGTTTTTTCGTATCTTTGCAAGTTGAAGTTAGTAGAACGAAAAACTTGTAAAGCTATGATATTCCCTCTCCTTCAAGCCGACACGCTGGCTTCGGCCGTAGCGGCTCCCGTTCAGCCCACCCAGATGAATGCCAGCCTGTGGTCCATGTTCACCATGGGCGGTCCCCTTATGTGGGTGCTGCTGGCCCTGTCCATCCTGGCTATCTATCTCATCGGCCGCAAATGGTGGATGATCCGCAATGCCTCCCAAATCGACCCCCACTTCATGCAGGACATCCGCGACTACATGAACGAAGGCAAAATCAAGAGTGCCATCACCCTGTGCCAGAAATATGACAACCCCGTGGCCCGCATGATCGAGACCGGCATCCACCGCATGGGACGTCCCATGGCCGATATCCAGAGCGCCATCGAGAACATCGGCAACGTGGAAGTGGCCCGCCTGGAAAAAGGCCTGCCCATCCTGGCCACCATCGCCGGCGGTGCTCCCATGATCGGTTTCCTGGGCACCGTGATGGGTATGGTGAAGGCCTTCTTCAACATGTCCAAGGCCGGCAACAACATTGACATCACCCTCCTGAGCGACGGTATTTACACGGCCATGCTCACCACTGTAGGCGGCCTCATCGTGGGTATCATCGCCTACTTCGGCTACAACTGGCTCACCTCCAAAGTGAGCGACTTGGTGTACAAGATGGAAAGCTCCACCCTGGAGTTCATCGACATCGTCCTTCACGAACCCGGAGAAGAATAACCTATGGCACTGAAGAGAAACACCAAGGTAGACGCCTCGTTCTCGGTATCCAGCATGACGGATATCGTGTTCCTGCTGCTCATCTTCTTCCTGGTGACCTCCACGCTCATCAACCCCAACGCCCTCAAGCTCCTGCTTCCCAAGAGCACGGGCCAGGTGAACGCCAAGGCCACCGTGAGCGTGAGCATCAAGGACTGGGGAGAGAACGTTTATACCTACCACGTAAACGGCTCGCAGACCGCCGTTCCCTACGATGTGGTGGAAGAGGAACTCATCGGCCTGCTGTCGCAGGAAGAGGACCCCACCTTCTCCATCTACAGCGACCAGACGGTCCCCGTGGGAGAAGTGGTGCAGATGATGAACATTGCCAAGAGGAACCACTACAAGGTAATTCTGGCAACGCAACCCGAATAACGCAATGCAACCTTACCAGCGCACCAGGGAAAAGCGGGAGAAAACCGCGTCCGTGGCCGGAGTGGCGGCCACGCTGTGCGTGCACGCCCTGGCGCTGGTGGTCCTGCTCACCAGCGGGCTCAAATACCTGGATCCCCCGCCCCCGGAGCGTTCTTCGTTGGTTATCGAATTCGAAGAGGACGTGCTGCCAGCCAAGTCCATGACCACCCAGGTGGGACAGGAGCCCCAGGCCGAGGAAATTGACCTGGAACGGGAAGTGGAGCTGGTACAGAAGGCCGAATCTCCCACGGTGAGCGACCGTCCCAACGTGACGCCGGCCACCCGGCCCGATGCCCACGGGGATGTGGAAGTGCCCACCCCGCCGGTGGAAGAGCCCCAATTGGACCCGCGGGCCAGTTTCCCGGGCATGAGCAGCAAAGAAAGCGACGCCACCACGCCGCACAGCGCGGCCGAGGCCTCCGAAGGCTTCAAGGCCGGCCAGCCCGACGGCAACACGCCGGAAGGCAAGACAGAGGGAAGCGCCAACGCGCACGTAAAAGGGCGCAATGTGGTGGGAACCCTTCCCAAACCCTCCTACGCCACCCAGACGGAAGGCGTAGTGGTGGTACAGGTAAAAGTGGACCAGTACGGCACCGTGACGGAAGCCGTACCCGGGGCCGAAGGCACCACCGCCACAGACAAAAACCTGTGGGCCGCCGCCCGCAACGCCGCCCTGAAGGCCCACTTCAACATGGACGCAAACGCACCTGCCGTACAGACAGGAACTATTACATATATATTCAAACTCAAGTAACGACGTGAGTCGTAAAACATTATGGAAGACAACAAAAGAGGCACGAGAAAACGTATCGTGCGCAGGCCCGCAGAAGGGCAACATGCAGAAAAAGTAGATTACAGCACCAGCCGCAGCTTCGACTCCGGTGAGAGACCGCATCGCAGCTTCAGCAGCGACCGCCCCCGCCGTGACGGCGAAGAGCGCCCCCGCCGCAGCGGATACGGCAAGCCGTCCTTCGGCTCCAAGCCCTCCGGTGCAGGAAAACCCGGTTTCAGGAGCGACAAGCCGTCCTACGGCGGTTCCAAGCCCGGTTTCAAGAGCAGCCGTCCCGGCAGCAAGCCCGGCGCCCGCAAACCTTTTGCCAAGCGCAGCCAAGCCGATGAGGGCATGAAGGCCATGCTGAGCCGCAAACCCCAGGTGAACGGCCGCTACAGCGACGACGACACCGCCCCTACCGAAATCCAGGAAGTGGTGCGCCTGAACAAATTCATCGCCAATTCCGGCGTATGCTCCCGCCGCGAAGCCGACACCCTCATCCAGAGCGGTGTGGTTACCGTGAACGGAGAAGTGGTGACCGAACTGGGCACCAAAGTGAACGTCCTCACCGACGACATCCGCTTCAACGGACAGCGCCTCAAGGGAGAGGAGAAAGTGTACATCGTGATGAACAAGCCCAAGGGCTATGTGACCACCGCCAGCGATCCCCACGCCGAGAAAACCGTGATGGACCTGCTGAAAGGCTGCCCCACCCGCGTATTCCCCGTGGGCCGGCTGGACAAGAACACCACCGGCGTGCTCATGTTCACCAACGACGGAGAGATGGCCGAGCGCCTCACCCACCCGTCCTACAACAAGAAGAAGATTTACCAGGTGGTGCTGGACGCCCCTCTCAAAGAGGAAGACCAGCAGAAGATCCTCGCTGGCATCGAGCTGAGCGACGGAGTAGTGGCTGCCGATGAACTGGAATACATCGACGCCCACGACCACCGCCAGCTGGGTATCGAGATCCACTCCGGCAAAAACCGCGTGGTGCGCCGCATCTTCGAATCCCTGGGTTACGACGTGCGCGCCCTGGACCGCGTGTACTTCGCCGGCCTCACCAAGAAGGGCCTCAAGAAGAGCGACTGGCGTTACCTCACCGAAGGGGAAGTGAACATCTTGAAGATGGGGGCCTACGTATAATGGCACACAGAGCAGGTTTCGTCAATATCATCGGCAATCCCAACGTGGGTAAATCCACGCTGATGAATGCCCTGGTGGGAGAAAAGCTCTCCATCGTCACCGCCAAGGCCCAGACCACGCGCCACCGCATCATGGGCATCGTGAGCGGGGAGGATTACCAGATTGTGTATTCCGACACCCCGGGCATCCTCAAGCCCAACTATCGGCTCCAGGAGAACATGCTCTCCTTCGTGGACACCGCCATCGGGGACGCCGACATCATCCTGTACGTGACCGATACCATCGAGAAGGCCGATAAAAACGAGGCCTACATCCAGAAACTGCAGAAGGTGGAGTGTCCCGTGGTGGTGGTCATCAACAAGATCGACATCTCGGACCAGGCCCGCGTGCTGGAACTGATGACCTGGTGGAAAGAGCAGTTGCCCCAGGCCGAAATCATTCCCGTATCGGCCCAGGAGAAATTCAACCTGGAAAGCATCCTGGAGGCGGTTTCCTCCCGGCTGCCGGAAGCCCCGGCCTGGTTTGACAAAGACCAGTTCACCGACAAAAACCTTCGCTTCTTTGCCTCGGAGATTATCCGGGAGAAGATTTTCCTCAACTATTCCGAGGAAATCCCCTACTCCTGCCAGGTAGAGATCGAGGCGTTCCACGAGGGCGAGGACCGCTATGAGATTTCCGCCGTCATCTACGTGATGCGGGATTCCCAGAAGGGCATCATCATCGGCAAGGGCGGCGCCGCCCTCAAGAAAGTGGGCACCGAGGCCCGCCTGGAGATGGAAGACTTCTTCCAGAAGAAGGTATTTTTAAGCACATTTGTAAAAGTTGATCCGGATTGGAGGGAGTCCCGCAAGGAACTCCGCCGGTTCGGTTATGAGTTTTAGTTTTCGTTATGGCAGAAGATTGGGAAGAAATTGAAGGACAGGAACAGGAAGAAGAGCTGGGCGAGGACGCTGCGGCTTCGGGGAAGTTTGACAAACTCCTGGGCAGCGACGCCGGCAAATACAAGCTCTCCGGCATGTTCAAGGAATGGTACCTGGACTATGCGTCCTATACCATCCTGGACCGTGCCGTACCCCATATCGTAGACGGCTTCAAGCCCGTCCAGCGCCGCGTGCTGCACACGATGGCCGTGATGGACGACGGCCGCTACACCAAGGTGGCCAACATCGTGGGCCAGGCCATGCAGTACCATCCGCACGGAGATGCGTCCATCCTGGGCGCACTGGTCACGCTGGGCCAGAAGGGCCTGCTCATCGACTGCCAGGGTAACTGGGGAAACATCCTCACCGGAGACTCCAACGCCGCCCCGCGTTACATCGAGGCGCGGTTATCGGCCTTTGCCAAGGAAGTGGTCTTTGACAAAAAGGTCACGCCCTGGATGACGTCCTACGACGGCCGCAACCAGGAGCCCACGGAACTGCCCGTGCGCTTCCCGCTGCTGCTGGCCCAGGGAACGGAAGGCATCGCCGCCGGCCTTTCCTCCAAGATTCTGCCGCACAACTTCAACGAACTCATCGACGCTTCCATCGCCATCCTCAAGGGAGAACCCTTCGAACTGCTGCCGGACTTCCCTACCGGCGGCATCGCCGACTGCTCCAAGTACAACAAGGGCAAACGCGGCGGCATGGTGAAGGTACGCGCCCGCATCAACAAGGTGGACAAGTCCACCATCACCATCACCGAAATCCCTTACGGTAAGACCTCCCAGGCCATCATCGACAGCATCATCAAGGCCAAGGACAAGAAAAAGATCAATATCAAGAAGATAGACGACATGACCACCGACAAGGTGGAGATCATCATCCATCTTCCGGCCGATGTGTCCCCGGACAAAACCATCGACGCCCTGTACGCCTTCACCGAGTGCGAGACCAAGATTGCGCCCAATGCCTGTGTGATCCGGGACAACAAGCCGGTGTTCCTCACCGTGGACGAAATCCTGGAGTACGACACCTGGCACACGCGGGATATCCTGAAAGCCCAGCTGGAGGTAAAACTGGGAGAACTGGAAAACGACTGGCACTACAGCTCCCTGGAGCGCATCTTCTTCGAGAACCGTATCTATAAGGTACTGGAGCAGAACCAGATGAGCTGGGAGCAGCAGCTGGACGACATCTTCAAACAGATGCTGCAGTACCAGGACCTGCTGCATCGGCCCATCCTGATGGAGGACATCCTCAAGCTGGTGGAGAAACCCGTGCGCAAGATCTCCAAGTTCGACACCAAGGCCCTGGACGAAAAGATCTACGCCCTGGAAGACCAGATGAAGGAAGTGAGGGACCACCTGAACCACATGACGGAATTCACCATCGAGTGGTTCAAGGGCCTCAAGAAGAAATATGGCAAGCAGTGGCCGCGTCTCACGGAGATTTCTTCCCTGGAAAGCATCGCCGCCACCAAGGTGGTGTCCAACAACGCCAAGCTGTATGCCAACCTGGCCGAGGGCTTCGTGGGCATCGGCCTCAAGCGGGACGACGGCGGAGAATTCATCGGAGACTGCTCCGACCTCTCGGAGATTATCGTCATCGGCAAGGACGGAAAATACCGCGTCACCAAAGTGTCAGAGAAAGCCTTCTTTGGCAAGGACCTGCTGTATGTGGGCGTCTTTACCCGCGGCGATGAACGCACCATCTACAACGTGATTTACCGGGAAGGAAAGGGGCCCGCCCATTACGCCAAACGCTTTGCCATCACCTCCGTCACCCGTGACACGGATTACAACATTACGACGGGTGCGCCGGATTCCAAGATCCTCTGGTTCACCGTGAACCATAATGGTGAGGCCGAGACCGTAAAGATCAACCTCCGTCCCAAGAAGGGGCTCAAGAAGCTGCAGCTGGAGTGGGATTTCTCCACCCTGGCCATCAAGGGACGCGCTTCCAGGGGCAATCTGGTCACCAAGTACGCCATCGCCAAGATCCAGCTCAAGTCCAAGGGTATCACCACCCTGGAAGGCAAGGACATCTGGTACGACCCCGACATCCAGCGCCTGAACGAGGAAGGCCGCGGAGACCACCTGGGCAAGTTCGCCGGGCAGGACCGCGTGCTGGCCGTGTTTGCCGACGGCAGTTACTACACCACAACTTACGACTTGGTGAACAAGTACCAGGGAGACGTGATCCGCATCGAAAAACTGGATCCCGGCCGTGTGTACACGGTGCTTTACTGGGATAACACCGCCAAGGCCTATTACGTGAAGCGATTCAGCTTTACGGAGAGCAACAACTCGCCCGTGCTGTTCATCTCCGATTCCCGCGGCTCCAAGCTGGTGGACATCTCCGCAGACCTCCACCCGCAGATTGTGCTCACCTTCGGCGGCAAATACGAGCATCGCGAGCCCGAAGTCATCGACGCCGAAGAATTCATCGGCAAGAAGGGCGTCACCGCCAAGGGCAAGAAGTGCTCCCCGTACGAGGTGAAGCGCGTGGAATTCGGCGAGCCCCTGCACAAGCCGGAAGATGACACCCTTGAGCCGGCCGATGACGGGCCCATCGAAGTAGACCTGCAGGCCGACGATTTGGCCGATACCGCCGTCCCCGATGCACCTATCGAGCAGACCGGTCAGGCCTCTGATCTGCTGGCCGGCGCCCAGGAGGCCGCCAACGACCCCGACGAGCCCGTTGATTTGGGTGACTGGGAGCCCACGTTATTCTAATATGCTCATCGCACTCACAGGCTTCATGGGAAGCGGGAAATCGAGCGTCGGCCGCCTGGTGGCCGATGCCCTGGGCTGCCCGTTCTTGGACCTGGACGAAATCATCGTGAAAAAAGCCGGCCATAGCATCCCGGAAATCTTTGCCGCCGATGGGGAAAAAGGGTTCCGCCGCCTGGAGAAAGACGCCCTGGAAAAAACCGTCGCAAAATATGCCGAGAACAACGCCGTGCTGGCCCTGGGCGGCGGAACGGTCACCCTTCCCGGAGCCGTGAAGTTGCTGCAGGAAAAAACGCTTTGCATCTATTTACAGGCTGGTTTTGATACCCTTCTCGCCCGTCTGGAAGGGCAGACGGAAGGGCGTCCGCTGGCAGGGGAAGGCATGGCCGAACGCCTGGCCGGAAGGGAGCCCCTGTACCAGGCTGCGGCGCATGTAACCATCGACACCACAGGGCTTACAGCCGAAGAGGTGGCCGACGAGATTATTATCTCCTGCTTGTAATTCTGCCGCAGAATGCCTATATTTGTAAGACTATGGGCATGAACGAACGTCAATGGATTGTTAAGGCAACGGCCGACGCCGAAAAAGCGGCGCAGCTGGCCACGGAACTCGGTATCGACCGCGTTCTGGCCGACCTTTTGATCCAGCGCGGCGTAGAAACCTTCGAACAGGCCCGTTCTTTCTTCCGTCCCCGCCTGGAAGACCTCCACGACCCTTTCCTCATGAAGGACATGGACAAAGCCGTGGAACGAGTGCACCAGGCCGTTACCCAGGGCCAGAAAATCCTGGTTTACGGGGACTATGACGTGGACGGCACCACCGCCGTGGCGCAGGTATATTCGTTCCTGAAACAGTTTACTCCCAAGGTTGCCTTCTACATCCCGGACCGCTACGACGAAGGTTACGGCCTGTCCTACAAAGCCCTGGACTGGGCCGGGGACAATGCCGTCAACCTGGTCATCACCCTGGACTGCGGCATCAAGGCCATCGAGAAAGTGGAATACGCCCGGGCCAAGGGCATCGATGTCATCATCTGCGATCACCATCTCCCGGAGGATCAGCTGCCCCGGGCCGTGGCGGTGCTGGATCCCAAGCGGGAAGACTGCCATTACCCCTTCGACGACCTCTGCGGTTGCGGCGTGGGCTTCAAACTGGCCCAGGGCTATGTAGAGAAGTATGGCCTGGACCGTGCCCTGCTGGATCCCCTGCTGGACCTGCAGGTGGTTTCCATCGCATCGGACCTGGTGTCCATGACCGGGGAAAACCGCATCCTGGCCCACTTCGGCCTCAAGCGCCTTAACGAGAACCCCCGCAAGGGTCTCCTGGCCATGATCAACCTCTCCAAGCTGGAGCCCGGCCATATCGGCATAGACGATATCGTGTTCAAGATCGGTCCGCGCATCAACGCCGCGGGACGCATGGAAAGCGGCCGGCTGGCCGTGGAGCTGCTCACCGCGACAGACGACCACACGGCCTTCAGCATCGGCGAACAAATCAACGACAACAACAACGAGCGCAAGTCCATAGACCGGGAAATCACCCAGGAAGCCCTGGACATGGTTACCGCCGGCAAGGCCCTGGCCACGGAGAACGTGACCATCGTTTACAATCCCACCTGGAACAAGGGTGTGGTGGGTATCGTGGCCTCCCGACTGGTAGAAGCCTATTACAAGCCCACCGTGGTGCTCACCAAGAGCAACGGGTTTGTCACGGGCAGCGCCCGCAGCGTGCAGGGATTCGACCTGTATGCTTCCATTGAAAGCTGTGCCGACCTCCTGGAAAATTTCGGCGGCCACATGTACGCGGCCGGCCTCACCATGAAGGAGGAAAACGTGCAGGAGTTCTGCCGCCGGATGGACGCTTTCGTAGCGCACAACATCACCCGCGAGGAACTCACCCCCATCGTGGAGATTGACGCCCGCCTGGACTTTTCCCAGATTACACCCAAGTTCACCCGCATCCTCAAGCAGTTCCAGCCCTTCGGCCCCGGCAACAACAACCCCGTCTTCATGACCGAGGACGTATACGACGCCGGCAACGGCCGCAAAGTGGGCGCCGGCGGCGTTCATCTCAAGCTGGACCTGATGCAGGAAAGCCAGCCGTACCGGCAAATCGCCGCCATCGGCTTCAATATGGCCGATTACTATGACCACATCAAGGCTGGCAATCCCATCGACGCCTGCTATTCCATCGTGGAGAATTTCTACCGCGGCTCCTCCACCATCCAGCTCCGTCTCAAAGACATCCGGGAGCGGGACGAACTCATCTAAACCCATCTGGGCTATGAAACGCGAAATCTGGCTGGACTTCCTGCGGGTGACCGCCTGCTTCCTGGTAATGATGGTACATTCTACGGAACCGTTCTATCTGGGCGGGGACGGCACGCTGGTACTTACGTCCCAGGACGCGTTCTGGGTGAGTGTATTTGAGGGATTGGCCCGCTGCTGTGTGCCGCTGTTCATCATCGCATCCAGCTACCTGCAATTCCCGCTACATTACCCTACCGGAGAATTTTTACGCCGCAGGGCCGTGCGCATCCTGGTACCCATGGCCATCTGGACGCTGGTATACGCGCTGGTTTACGGCCATCCCGTGTCCAATCTCAAGGGGCTGCTGCTCAACTTCAATTACGCTGCAGGCCATTTGTGGTTTGTTTACATGCTACTGGGTGTATACCTGGTGATGCCGTTACTGTCTCCCTGGGCCGAAAAAGTGTCCCGCAAGGAGCTGTCCATATACCTGGGCATTTGGGCCTTTACCCTGCTGTTCCCCTGGATACGGGAAGCGGCCGGCGGCATGGCTCCCATTATCTACGCTTCCGATGGCCTCCCCAATCCGGCTTTGTTCCCGTTGTGGGGAGAAGCTTCCTGGAATCCCTTCGGCCTGTTCTACTATGTGAGCGGATTCATCGGCTACCTGCTTCTGGGTTTGTTCATCAAGCGTTTCGTTCCCGCTAACCGCATGACCCGCGTGATGGGATGGACTTTCTTCTTAATAGGCTTCATCTTCACCTGCTTCGGCTTCCTGGAGCACATCTGCGAGAGCGGCTATTTCCCGGTGGAAGGATCCGTGGAACTGGCGGTTCACTGGGAATCGGCCATTGCTTTCTGCGGCCTTCCCGTGGCATTGACGGCTACGGGTCTGGTACTGGTATTCCGGGCTCCCGCCTCCCACGAACCTGGATGGTTCTATCAGAATATCGTTCTGCCCCTTTCTACAGCGGGTTATGGCATGTACCTGATGCACATGCTCATTCTGGGCATTGTATCCGCCTGGGTACGCACCCGTCTGGGAACAGGTTCCGCCGGGCTGCTGGGGCCGGTCTGGACTACGCCCATGGAGATTCTTCTGACGGCAGCCCTCAGTTTTGTCGCCAGCGGCCTCATCGCCGTCTATGTCCGTCGCATTCCCCGCGTGGGCAAGTGGATCATCGGCTAGTTACAGCAGGAAGAACAGCGCCACACCTACCATACTCACCAACACGCCCAGGACTTCCCGGGCTTTGATGCGCTCTTTGTAGATAAAGGCGTAAGGGATGAGGATGATGACCGGCGTAAGCGCCATTAGAGTAGAAGCGATGCCGGCCGATGTATACTGCACCGCCATCAGGGAAAGGGACACGCCCAGGACCGGGCCGAAAAGGGTCATGATGAGCGCATACCGCATGCCGGTCCTGTCATGTACGGCGGCTTTCAGGCGGGGCAAACCTTTCTGGAAAGCCATCAATATCAGAAAACCGGCGGCGCCGAACAGGGCGCGGATCATGGTGGACGCAAAAGGCAGCACGCTGCCCATCAGGCGCGGGGCGT
>Ga0265298_10005244_pt1 | contig 16347 bp, 9 predicted proteins | sample AusTroGonzalo_MG_3_FD_193486 | JGI IMG/M metagenome (GOLD analysis project Ga0265298, IMG submission 193486) | Bovine rumen microbial communities from tropical cattle in Woodstock, Queensland, Australia - Gonzalo_01 | ecosystem: Host-associated > Mammals > Digestive system > Stomach > Rumen ... | reverse complement strand
AATCGTACTCCTTATGGGTTTTTATTTGAACAAGTTAAAGTTGGTAAATGCATATAGAAGAAATCAATTTTTTACCAACCTTAATATAATATAGTATTATTGAGTAATCTATTTCAATCTATCTTCAGTTCCGTCTGCATTAATTCTCCAAACCTTCTTATTCTGGTTCTTCCCACTATATCTATAATGACCTTCCTGAACAATCAATATACCATTATTGTAAGTAAACTTGATGTCATATACCTTGCTTTCAATCTTAGTAATAATTACCTTGTCTATATATTTACGAACTAATTCTTGACGAACTTCAAAAGAATCTATTGAATCATAGTTTACTGATTTGATGTTCAATAAGTCTTTTTGAGATTTATCAAGAATGTCCCGTAATGAATTGATTTCTGCTTCTAATATATTTATATGGTTTTTGATTTTTCCTTCATCTGTGATTAAATCTGTATATCTAGAGTTATAAATTTTATCACTTACCCTATTATTAATATATAAGTCAAGAAGTTTAGCAAGTTTCTGTTCAATTTCCTCAAGATTCTTATTGTAATCATCAATCAATATTTGTTTGCTATTTATCTGTTCATTAAGTTCAATTATTTTAGTATTATTGTCTATACTTGCATTAATGTTTGCAATAACTCTTGCCTCATCCCATATCAGTTCATCTACTATTTCAACATTTACTGTCATATTATGTAATCCATCTTTATATGAACAGTTATATGCCTTGACACTACCACCAACTCCAGTTAGCATATGCCCACAATGTCCACAAAATACTTTACCTCGACCTAATATCTTACATTTTGACTCATATCTTGGATGGCACTTAGCACTTGCCATTTTTGCTTGTGCTTTATTGAATGTTTCTTCAGTAATCAAAGCAGGATAGCACCAGTTACCTATGAATGTCTTTTTGGTAAGTAATGCCATCATTTTTCTATGACTTCTTGTATAGTTCATTATTTTGAACAAGTCAGGATATTTAGTACAAGCATATTTGTAACATTCATATACTGATGAACAACTGTCTTCTAGATAATGATTGAATAAATCTACTACAACTTTTCCATTAATTGGATGTGGTATGCATCTTTTGTCTTTGTCCTTAATATATCCAAATACAACAGCACCAGATGATTTCTTGCCTTGTTTAGTAAGTTCATTCTTTGCTCGCTTGAATCTTTCAACTTTTATAGCCATTTCTGATTCTGCAAAAGAAGTGAATATTCCAAGTAATAAAGAAGATGTTTGAGTTAGTTGTCCTTCTCTATCTATTATCTCAATAAATGACGGTTTAAGTACAATCCATCTAATTTTATGTTTAAGCAAGAAATCTCTAATATTATAAATGACATCTGCCCTTCTTGCTATACGAGTAAGTTCCCAACATATAACACAATCAATATTATGATTGGTTTCAATTTGTTCTTTTAGTTTCTTAATACCAAGTCTAGATCCGGCATCAAGTTTAATAGCACTTTCTTGATATTCTACTATAATTTGATTTTCTGTTGAATATCCAAGGTGTCTAGCTTCTTCAATTAGTGACTTAGTTTGTTGTTCAATGTCCTGTTCTGTAGTTGAAGTTCTAGAGAATAATACAATTTTCTTGTCCATAATTACGTTATTTATATGTTTGATAGTGCAAATTTAAACAATTTTCTTCAAACAATAATAACGCTTATATAATAAATAACATTTTTTAATAAAATTTAATTATTTATGATGGTAGCGGAATCCATCACAAACAATTGAAAATCAATTAGTCATACATATTATCCTCATCTATTGTATATTCATCGCAGTATCTTCCCTCTATTCCTATATCGCATAAACTACCGCATTCATCTATTTCTTTTCCATCATATAAAATATAATTTGCTATAATAAAATAAGGAATGCAATCTACCTCATAATCTGATTTTACAAATTGTATTTTCTTAATATCGAACTCCTCATTATCTTCAAGTTTTATTGTATAATGAAGATCTGTTTCCCTCATATGTCTAGCATGAAGTTCTACAGGCAATGGATGATCGCTATTTGGTCCCCACAAATCATGGAAATATTCTTTGGTCTTTACGTATTTACCCTTTTGTTTGATTAGATTTTCATCTTCATTATCATTGACATATAATGCTTGTATCTCTTCCATTCCCCAAGCAACATAATATTCTTGAGAGAACGCATCAAATCCATCATTCACTTCCTCATTATATCTATCAATAACTTCTTTAGAACAATATTCTAAACAATAAATATTGCAAATAATTGTGATTTTAATTTCTTTCATTGTCTTATAAATTTTTAAATTAGTTGCTGCAAAGATACTATTTTAAAATATAAACACAAAACATTTATACATAAAAAATGAGCTTATTATATCAAATCATATCAGAATATATAGATGACTTGATTACAAAGAAGAAAAGACAGGTTAAAAGACTTGAAGATATATATGATGTGATAAACAATTATGATATAAGAAAGAGATTATATAAACTTAGACAAGATATTAACTATTTACAAGTAGCAAAATATAAGATGAATGAATATTTCATTTTCATACAGGATATAGAAAATGTAAACAATTAAGCACTTTCATCAGATGAAAGTTGATAGATAAAAATTTTGCATTCATTTAGGACATAGAAAATTCTTCTCACTAAATTAATTCATTTTTTTTTGACTCTTACGGTATGTACAATCGCTTTCTTCCATAGTAATAATCATTTTAAAGTAAATTTATTTGTATAGAAATTAAGAATATCCAATTTTGTTTTTAGATTGTACATACAACAAAAGGACCAGCTGTGAAGCCAGTCCTTTTTTCTTTTGTTATTATTTTATTATTCATTATAGAATTCTATCCATTTCCATCCATCACTAATATATGTTCTACCATCACCACCTATTGATTCATAAGTTTCTGTGGTAGTTGAACTGTCTTCATCTAAAAATGCATCTTGTATATAAGTTTGGTAAACATCATCCCAAGCATATACTCTTACATCTTTATCTGTTCCAACCCTTTTCACATAATAAATCTTACCTTCACATTGTGCTGGATCTGGCAACCATAATACGAAATGATTATCTCCATCATGACTCATTTCTTGAATTCCATATCTTAAAGTAATAAATCCATCTGTTGGCTTAGCATAATAATATGTTCCAGATGATACTTTAGCAACGGTTGTCATACTACCAATTTCAGCATAATAGTTATTGCCAGATTGTGGTGTATGATATTTAACTCCATCATCATCTATTCTAATGCTAGCAATTCCATTATGGTCACCGCAATCATGTGATAATACAATTTCATTTTGACCTAACCATGAACAATTATCTTTATTGTCTCCAAATATAGCACCATCCATTGCTACTTTATTCATATTGCTAGTATATTTAGCTACCCATACAGCAAATATACCATCATTAGCATCAATTGCATTAGTAGTAGCTTCTAATACAAGGTAATATTGGTTTGATGATGATATAGTAAATGGTGTTATACTAAATTCAAATTCATAACCATAATATTCATATTGTCCACCTGTAATATTAGAAGTTGTATAAGTTTGAACTAATGTACTATCAGCATATAATTTAGCAGTTATTAATGTTATATTATAAGAATTACCACCATTATTGATTGCAACATTACCATTAGTCAAACTAAATTTTTCACCTGGTCTATATGTACCTAAATTAATTCTATTACTAGTAAATTTTCCACTACCTACTATTCCACTAGCATTATAATGTAAATAAGTTGGTAATCCACCAGTATAATCATCATAATTACCTATAGAATCACCTACTACAGCTATTTTAGGTGTATCAGTTGCATTATCATATACAATCAATCCTTCATTAGCATTATGAATATTCAAATTACCATCAATTATAGTATTCTCAGCAGTTATAGTAATCTTACCACTTTCAATATCAATACCGGTTGTTTGCAATCCGTCTTCAACATTATCAACACGTGCACTTATTCTATCTGCCTTTTGGTCTATAGTTGAAATAGTTCCATGTATGCCAGTAACATCAGTTTCAAGATCTGTAACTCTTGATGATACTCCACTATAATCTGCTTGTATGTCTAGATATTGAAGATTTCTTGCTGATGTTTCATCTGCTATAGCTTGTGCATTATCTGCTATAGCATTAGAATTTGTTAATATAAGACTAGCTAATCCATTCTTAACTTCAAATAAGCTGGTTCCAAGTAATTGAATGTTCACTACACTTGTATCATATACTTCATCATTATTGTTATAAAGTTCAACTACATAATAGAATGGTTTGCCACTCATATTATTACTAAACCAATCTGTAATTGTCTCACTCCAACTCCAATAACCATTAGTATTATAGTCAGCAGCATATAATTTAATGGGGTGACCTGGATCTATTTCACTTCCATTTTGGTCATATTTATGAATCCACAAGTAGAAGTTTGTATCAGTCAATAATACATCTGCTGTCAAACCGTCTATATGATTTATTTTATATTGAAGATTTGTTCTAAGTGTGCCTAAATTGTCTACTTGTGCCTTTTCAATTTCCTTCTTTAATGTATATACCTCACCATCTGTGCCATCCATTGAATTTACTACTGTTATAGGAATAGTTGCAGATGGATGATAAGTTGTACCACTGACAGTTATTTGACCACTGAATTTCATTGCACTTCCATTAGGTATAGTTTGACTAGCAGTTCCACGATAACCAAAATTAATCAAAAGATAATCAGTTCCTGGAGTTGTTACACTGCTAACATATATACCTTGTGCTGTATCATTTGGATTAAGCAAATTAATAGTTCTACCAAATAATTCTAATGATGCTGCTTGAACACTTAGACTAGTACTTGATGTATAGTTAATGATTTGTAATCTCATTTGTGATGGGAAATTATTCAAATCAGTAATGACATTATTTCCAGTAGATTGAAGTACACATAAACTATAATCTACCCATGTACTATTTGGCCCAGGTACTCTAACTGCTACATCTACACTAGCAGGTGTTGTTTGTTGTTGAATATACGTATTTAAATCAACTTCTGTATTGTTTGCAACTACCTTGAAATCACCTATGAATTGTGAACGTTGTGCATCAAAATATGTCTTTCTATGATGTGCTAAGTTAAAGTCATTTATACGTTGATATTGTGCATAAGATGGTGGATAAATAGGTGGAATAGCAGGTGAAACTAATTGGTCACCAGCATCAGGCGTCTTATATGCAGCTATGATAATTGCACTAGCTCTATCTATATCATCTTGTGTTGGATTAGCAAGTTCATCATATCTATATCCTAATTGAACTACATTATCACCAGCTTTTGGTATACCACCTTTTGGAGTACCATCTTCATTATACATTACAGTTGGGTCATAATCAGGTTTTACAGCATTATATATATTAGAAAGGTCAATCCAGTTGCAAGCATACCACTTTTCTATCTTTGGACATATTATAACAAATGCTTCAATCATCTTGTCTGTTTCAGTTGCAATGCTATAGTCCTTTTTATATACATCACCAGGGAAATAACCAAATGTTCCATCACTATAATATACACCAACATTCAATTTGGTATCACTCTGTGTATTGAATACAAAAGTTCCATTAGCACTGGTATAATCGGGCAATGTGATTTGAAGACCATATTGTGTACTTCCTACTGTCCATGTATCAGTTCCATCCCATTCACCAGCAACTTGACTTTCAACTGTAAAATCAGTAAACTCTTCTGTCTCACTTTGATCTACATATTTAAATCCATTAGGAAATACTATCTCATAATCAGTAACTTCATTGTCTTGTACATCACCAATATTAAGATTGATATATTTTATATTTCCATTATCAACAGCAAGTACTTTTCTCCAGTAATATTGATTATTGACATTCTGATTTACACCAACATTTACATTGAATGACTCACATAATGCTTGGTCTAATGGTAACCAGTCATTTGTTATCTCTTTACCACTACCATCTTCACTTTCTTCTTTGTTTTTCCAATAAACTCTATAATAACGTACACTATTGTCATCTAAATCAACAAGTTCATCATTAATATCATATGCTTCAACATAATCTAGAACACAATTAGCAGCAGTATTGATTTGTGTACCTTGAATAGAACGTATCTTGTCTATGACTAATTCAAAGAAATAAGCACTTTTGTTTACAGTAAGATAATCAGTTGTAATATTCTTAGAACTTAGAACATTATTTATTATATTCTCAATGGTTGCCGTATCATTTACTTTAAGTTCATTTGTTTCAATATTACTACATTTAAGGTCATCAATTTGTCCTATTTTATAGTTCAATTCATTACCTTCAATCTTCTTTATCTCACCATATTCAGACATTATATATTTGAACTTAGCATTCTTTGTCTCAATATTGTTTGCTATAATACGGTTTGCATCTATATTAGCAGCGGTAAGATTAGTCACCCTTAAATTACCATTGTCTATTCCACTACCAATATAAACATTAGTTGTATTACCAGAACCGCCATCAGATGAATGTGGTTTTCTAAATTTGTCTACATTTCCGTATGCCATATATTATTTGTTTATGTATTTACTGGTTCATCAGATAATTCTTTCATTGTACAAGTCATAGTATCATATTTAAGATTTATCTTTCTATTGAATGTTCTATATATTTCATATGATCCACCTTCATAATTAAGATAACTGAATCTATAGTTTTGTTTATGATAAGCCATTTCTGGTTCTATCAATCTAAGTGTTGTCTCAATTATATTACGTGGACGTTTCCAAATATTGTATTGTTCACTTACTCTTGCTTCTTCTAATTTGACATTATTACTTCCCTTATATGTCATACCTTCCCATGATGTATTGTTCATATTAAGAATAGCAGAGTTATTAGGTTCATAGTTGATATGCAAATATTCAATATCATCATTAGTAAGTGGTGTGCAGAATTTACAACTGAAACTTTGACTTTCTTGGTATATGTTATTCGAATCAGAATAATAAACTACATCATTGTCTTTATTTTGTTTAGTTGATTTTTGGTTATTAGGTACAAGTGACATTTTGAAGTCAGTTATTTGTATATTCTCAACAAATTTCATAAGTGGTACATTTTCTGTTCCACTAGTATAGAATCTATTGAATAGCCAACCATGTTTTATTTTGAAATTATGATCCCAACTTGAATTGTATGGTCCTAATATTCTGAATACTACAGGTCCAACCAATGCATCTTTAGATGATATAGGTATGCAAAGACCTTGTTCTGTTATATTCATCCATACAGCACTTGTATCAGTAATTGAAAGTTCACCACCAAGTAAGTTGTCATCTACTTTTGGATTGACACCTATAGTAAACCAAGTCTGTTTTACTCCATCAAGTTCAGGCAATTCACTATATTTAATCCACTTGTACATATTATTGTATTGTAATTGTGGTATCATCATAGTTGCCTGTGTTTGTAACATATTAAGGTTTTCAATCAAATATTTAGCATCAGGATTCTTAATTTGATTGCCATTTCCATCATCTATATATTCATCACCTATAATCAATTCACAACATAATATAGCAACCTTCTTAACATTATCTATAGTATTTACTTCACCATTTTTACGATAAGATGCACCTTTGAATTTGAATTTAGTGAACTTAGGACTTAAATATGGAAGTGCTATTCTACGTTGGAATGCAGGATCTTGATTATATGGCCAAATATATATATTGTCTCTACCTGCCCATGGATCATAATGTATTCCTGCAGGTACATTATCCCAAGTATAGTATTGGTAATAGAATCCTTCATCATCATCTGCATTTTCTTTTGTCCATCTTTTGATACATAAATCATCTTGATTTGTTACCATACCCATCCATGATTCCACACCAACAGAATACCAATAGTCTCTTAATGAGTCAATAGGACAGCTAGCCATTTTCCATGCTAACCAAGGATTAGTATATTCATCTTCTGTTATGTCATATGATTTTTTCCAATTTGAACCTGTGATATTATAATTATTATATGTCTTATAAGTGACACGTGGAGTGATAGGATTAAGTCTTATTTTACCATCAATTACAAGATAGTTAGTTGTACTTACATCATTGGGTACAAAATTCATAGATGAACCTAAAGTAAACTCGCAAACAGGCATGTTGTTAGTAATCTGTGTTTCTATGAAGTCTGTTCCACTATAATCACTTGCTTGTCTTGCTCCATTCACCTGTATAAGTAACATTGTCTTCATATCAGGTGCTTTTATTTCAGCATCATTTTCTGGTACAAGTATGTCTTCTGTTCTACCAAATGCAAAAAATCCACCTTTACCAGGATTGTCATATAACCATTTTAAAGGTTTCCATGCATCAGATGTTCTATTACCTTGTCCTGCTACAAGATAATTAGGTGTAGGGAATGTAAACAGTTTATTTTCTACAACCTGACAATAAGTATCATATATTTCTGGATCTGCTTCTGAATTATAATATTGTCTATAGTCACTATAATTGCGAATTGGTATTACATGAGTTGTACTATTGCCAACTGCTTTATTCACCCAATCCATGAAATAATACATATCATTTATCTTATCATCTGCTTTAAGTGCTATTTCAGTCAATACACGTTCTATATTAGCTGTTGTGGTTGTCATAAAATCATCTTTGAATGGATCAATGAATGTTTTGTCTATAGTACTTAAATCAACCTGACACTCAATTCTATTATATGCTTCCTGTATAGTAATATTTGTATCATCCGCCATATAGTCACCCTGTTGTACAAGATATGGATTATTCAAGTCATAAAGTAATATGTTTTCTACTTTCAAGGAGTCGCCATCCTGCCAGAAATAACAACCATATATCTTACCTATTTCTTCAAGTGCTTCCTTACAAGTCATCCAATCATCTTGGTTTTCTTCATCATCACCAATAAATATTTGTGGATTGATTTTAGTGTCCTGTGTATGGTCATATTCTATATTATACACCTTATCAGCAAATTTGATAGGTTTAGATCTATCAGCATCTACATTTTCAATACCAACAATCATATCAATAAATGAACGTGGAGTACCATAGTTCATTGATGTTATATAAGGTTTGAATTTGAGATATTCAAGTAATCCAAGTTTGTCTACACAGTTAACAGTAAACTCATTGAATGTTACAGCATATGATTGGTTGAATGATAAAGGTACAACATAACCAGAGAATACTACTGCACCTTCTTCATCATCATATCTTATTTCTACAGGTAAATCATATATGTTTTCAGCAACAACATATTTTCTAATGTCAAAATTAGCAATCAAATTAATCTCACATGAACGGACATATACGTTTTCAAATGTATCTTCCATTTCAGATGAAATATTGATTGGGTCATCTGAGAAGAATATTGCATCATTATCTGTTACTTGTGCATCACCATCTTCTATGTACTTTATTGGTCCAAATTCACCTATTTTCAACCAATAAGTTTTACTATTGTCATAGTTTATAAATGTTCCTATTATTCTACCTGCTGCCATTTTAATGTACGTTTATATTTGAACCAGATTTATTAAGTATCTTGTTAGTATTTTTAGATACAAGTAAAATATCTGTACCTTTAATCTTACCTACAACATTTATTGTTTGGTAATTACTTTGCTGATAACCATTATAATTTGCATTTGCTATCTTTTCAAGGTTTTCATTTTGTTGTGCTGTAAGGATACGTTCACCTGAATTGACTCTTGCAAGTAATTTGTCACCAGTGAAACTACTACCAGGTACAACACCACCTTGTGCATATCCACCTGCCGTTAGGTTCTTTATCTGACTAATCATTGTAATCATGGTTGTCATACCAGTCACACCAAATATCAACCAGTCAACCCATGTTTTACAAGATGCCAACGCTTGTGCAAATGATAATGCTATAGTTGCTATTGCTTGTGCTATTATACCCATTACTTTAAGTCCAGCATTGTCTGTTGCTTCACCTAATGCAGAGAACATATCACCAAATGCACCAACCGCTTGTCCTGCCTGATTGAATGCTTCACTTATAGATGCAATTTTCTTTGCTTTCTTAATGTTTTCTTCTAATGCTTCACTATTCTCATCATATGCTTCAGTTAAGTTTTGAATTTGCTCATTCATTGCAGCAATACCATCAAGGTCACCTGCATTAGCAAATTCAATTTTCTTTTCTTCAGCTACAGTAAGGGCATCTAATAAACCGTCAAGTTGTTCCTTTTGATTGTTTATTTGTTCACGCATATTTTCTGGTATTTCAAAGTTAAGTTTTGGTTTTATTTCCATTGCCTTTGAAATCTCATTTAATGCACGTTGTATGTTTTGTGGTGAATTTAACTGTGCTTCAACATTCAATTTGATTTTAGTTGTTTCAGCATTATATTTCTCACTGAATGTCTTAAGTTTGTCCTTTAGATTCTTATCAAATTCCTTGAATTGTTTATTTAATACCTTATCCCATTGACTAAAATCAAGGTCTGGATTTACTTCAACCTTTACGTTTTGTGCTTTACCTGTATCTCCAGCTGGTGCAACACCTAAATTACCTAATTTAGCATTATATTCTTCTTCTGCTTTTGCTAATCTATTTGCACTTTCTTCAATTTCAGCATCTATGTCACTAGTATATGTTTGAATATTTCTTGCTGCGGATGCTGTCATTGCTTTCATAGCACCAGCATCAGTATAAAATAAACCAACTTTATTATTATATTTTTCATAGTCAACACCTTCTTGTAAACCATATCTGCTTACATCACCTTCTGCAACCTGTTGACCAGCTTTGAAATTGTTTTGACCAGCTTTCTTTCTTGCTTCAGTTTCAGCTATAATACGTTTTGTATATAAATCTTGTAATCTAGCTGCTTCAGCTGCTGCTTGTGCCCTTAACTTAAATGCTTCTATTACATCTGAACTTTGTTTAATAAGTACTTTATCAGCATCATTAACAGTGTTGACAGATAAGCCAAGTTCTCTAAACTTATCCGCATTCTGTTTGATCCATTCTGTCTTTTGATGGTCACTAGAAAGTGCTTTATATTGTGTTTGAAGTTGTTTATATAGTGATAATGTCTTACCTAAAGCAGTCGAATATGTATTATTGAATGCATCAGCTACTTCTTTAAGTACCTTTTTAGAACCAACTAATTCCCTTTCTAGATTCTTTGTTTCCTTTATGGCTTTATTAGCACCAGACATATAATTTACAAATGCCTTACCAATTGCTAATACACCAGCAGCTACAGCAATAAATGGTATTGCTTTTATGGCTGCTCCAAGACCTTTCATTGCAACGGTTGATGCCTTAGTTGCAGCAGCAGATATTTTCTCTGCTTGTGCTAATGACAATACTCCTGCACGTTGTAATGCTAACATGGTAGCAGAATTCTTTTGTAGTGCATTTGTTGTCTTTATGACTGCATTGAATGTACCTTGAACGGCAGCTAAAGATGAAACAACTTTCTTTAATTCCTGTTCTGAACCAGTCAATTGTCCAATAACACCAATATATGCTGTTGTCAAATCTTTACTTATTTCAAGTGTCTCTTTCAATGCATCCAAACCTGCTGTATCAGATGCAGCATTCTTAATGGCATCGTTCGTATCAGCCATTACATCTTGCAATTCTGCTGCCTTTTCTATTGCTAATTGTAAGTTATCAGCTAATTCTTTACCATAATCAGAATTCTTTTCTGCTTCACCTAACATAGCAAATTGAACAGCAAGATTCTGTGCATCTTTCTTTGCACCTGCTAACTGTTTACGTAAAGAACCAAAGTCTTGAAGGTACTCTTCTGTTGCCTTCTTAACATCCTGAGTTGCTTTAGATGACTCTTGCATCCCACGCACATATCCTTGGTTGTTAATATCTATATCGAATGAGAGACGATTTGCCATAATTATTACTTATCATTTTTTTGTATCTTAAATGCGGATCTTATCATTTCTCTCGCTTTGTTTGCTTGTGTATCATTCAATCTTTCATATTTTACTCCATCTTTATCAGTTGGAAGTGGATACCATTTGTCTATGTCTGGCATATTCTTTACATAAGGTGATGCAGATATATATGCCATGAATCTTGCTTGTTTCCAAGAATTATTACTTGCCCAATGCATATTTTTAATCAAACTTGGAATTTCAAACTCTTGTAACTGAAATAAGAAATATTCATATGATATAATCTTATTTTCAATTACAAGATGTTTCAAAAGTTCATGCGACCTTAATTCTGTTTTTTGGTTTTCTTTGGCTTTTTTTTAAACGGATCATCTTCTTTCTCTTCATCCGTTTCTTCTTCCTGTGGAGTAAGTTTCAACTGTATTTGAATCTGTTTAGCCAGCCAATAACCATATTCATTAAGAAGTCCATAACCACCATTTTCATCTATCCATTGGAAGAATTCTTCTTCTGTCATTTCTAATTGCTTCTTCTGCTCTTTCATCATCATATATACATTGCAATAGAAATAATCCATAAGGACAGAATGCATGCCAAGTTGAGTTATGTCAAATGGTCTTTTGTACTTTGTTTCGTACTCATGTGTAGTACCAACTGTAAACTTAAGTTCTAAGTCAGTATCTTGTATTCTAACTTTCATAAGATTTTTGATTGTATTTTTATAAATCAATATAAACATTTGTCTATCAAATATTCAAAAAAATAGGACCCAATTTCAGGGTCCCATTTCTATATGTAAATTATCCAAAATCAAGTAGTTGGATAGTTACTAATTCCTACCACTGTCCATCCTTGTAATGGAGTCTGTCCATAATATTCAGAATTTGGATCAAGGTAAACAGAGTCATCAGCTACATATATAGTACCGCTTGCCGCATAAGTTGAACCGCTACTGAAGTCTATAGGTCCAGAACATTTTCCAAAGTTAAATTCATTCAAATCATTATAAGTACCGTTGTATAAAGTATCATATACTGTACCTGAATATTCATTTGTACCACGATTGAGAGATGGGCCCTTAGTGAGTGAAGTACATCCTTCAAACATTGATCTACTGATTGGCTCATTTCCTTGATCTTCTGGGTATAAGTTCCAATCGCAGGTCTCAAGTGAAGTACAGTTCTTAAACATATCATTGAAAATATTATCATAACCTATAACATTAACATAATCTTCATCCCAGGCAGGGGCATCTACAAGTGAAGTACATCCTTCAAACATTGATCTACATATACCACCATCCCAAGTTCCTATTATTTCTTTAAAATGAAGTGGAGTTGTATTAACAAGTGAAGTACATCCATAAAACATTTCTATAAGAGCTTGTCCTTTTATTGATTGAGCCATTATAACTGGCATATCAGTAAGTGCGGTACATCCATTGAACATATCAAAACAAGCTCCATCACCCAAGCTTTTTGCATATATATTTGGTCCTTTAACAAGCACAGTATTATCTTTAAACATTTCTCTAAAGGCATAGGCGGGTACACCGCGTGCTGGAAGGAATAAATCTTCGGCATTTGCAACTGTTGAACTAAACATTCCCCAACATTCACCTATAAATCTGGCCCCACCGCTACTATAATCCATATCCAACCCAATAGGAGTTGCGTATATATAATCATCAGTAAATAAACTCATTATATTTCCACTAAACTTAACAGTTAAAGTATTAGGATGCGCTTCATGATAGTTTGAATCGCCTACATAATAATTCATGCGACGTATTCCAATTCTTCTGTCGCCCCTATTATTTTTGCAAACTATTTCTATTTTATCACCTACAAGGAAGTGTCCATTAGCCTCCCATGGGGCATTAATCTCACATCTATTATCATAAGTGAAAGTTGTTGAGTATATTTTTGAACCATTTCTAATAACATTATAACTACAAGTTCCTGAAGTATAATATTCTATAATTATTCGAGTAAGTGGATCAGCACCATTGTCATAATCAGAAAGTATTTCTATAGTAAATGGTTTTGTTTGTTGTGCATATAATTCTTTATAAAATTTATTTTCATCTGTCTCAACTATATAAGAGACATTAACATAAGGCATTTCAGCAGAATTTTTGAAAGTATTGTATTCGGCTTCTGTATTAAATTTTGTAATATAATTTTCCATAATATAAAATTAGATTTATTTTTATAATTATTTGATAGTCAATTAGTTAACCTATACAAAGTATAGTGTATTTGTTGTGGAGTCAAAGTATAAAGCAGTTGCCTGTGCACCTGCCGGCACAGAATTAGTTGACTCTATCTTTAAATTATCAGTTGAGGACGTCACCATACCTGTGGTTGATGGAATTGTTGGTCTATTTGTTAAACTATTATAGTTATTTGTAAATGCAACTGTACCTAATTCATATTTATGTACATATTCATATTTACTTTTTTCTATTTTTGTCCAATTTGATGGATATCCATTATTACCAGATGTCCATAAAGAAGATTTACCATTAGCATATACAAATATACCATCCCATGCAATTGTATTTGTTACACCCTGTACCCAATTTTGTGTACTTTGATATCCTAATGTTTCTGCATAACATTTTATTACTTTTAATCCAGTACATCCATTAAACATACTAGAGTAACAATACGTTTCTAGTGTTTTTGCTGTAAGTTCTGGTGATTCAACTAAACTTGTACATCCTTTAAACATAGATTCATAACAACCAGTTACCAATGTAGTTGCTGGTAGTTCTGGTGCTATAGTTAGTAATGTACAATTTTGAAACATTTGAAGATAACATTGTGATGCTAATGTAGTTGCTGGTAGTTCTGGTGCTTTTGTTAATGAAGAACATCCATAGAACATACCACTATAACAATCACTAGCTAATGTTGTTGCAGGTAGTTCTGGTGCAGCTGTTAATGATGTGCAACCTTCAAACATTGCTGCATAACAACTATTGGCTAATGTAGTTGCTGGTAATGTAAGATTTGATGCATCCTTTATGGTTGTACAATTTCTGAATAATCTCTTAAATGCTAATGTTTTACCTGTTAAATCAGTTTTTCCAACAAAATTATCACCATAATGTAAAGACATTATATTTCCACTAACTTTAAATTGTCCAGTTGAACTGAAAATACCAATACCATTAAGTGCAGTACCTGTTAATCCTGTAGCTTTCCATATAATCTTGTCCCCTATTGCTAACGATGATGTACTTGTACCTGCTGTTAAAGTATTCCAAGTAGTACCATTGTCTAAACTATATTGAATGTCATTAGTTGAGAATGAAAATGTTCCTGCTTCTAATGCTTCAAATGTAAGATAATCATATATATATCCTACTGGTTTAGTTCCACTATCTATAGTAATATTACCACTACCAAGTATAGATTGCGAATTGATTGTCTTAATATTCTGTGCACTTACTAATTGTGTCTGTAAATAAATATAATTATTATCCCATGTATCATTAGCAATATCATATTTTATCCATATTTCTGCTGGTGAATTAGGTCCTATACTATAAGTAGCACTTGAGAATAATAGAATTGTGCCTTGTTTACAATAACTTAATGTATAATAAATATATTCATTAAGATCATTCATTTTTCTAACTACTGCATCTTGAGGATTAGCATATATGTCATCTAATGTGCTTTGAGAAAGTGAATCTCCATAAGTCAATAAAATCATTGAACTTCCACCTCCTATAACAAGATCACCACTACCTAAAATAGATTGCGAATTGATCGTCTTAATATTTTGAGCGCTAATCAAAGTATCTTGTTTAGCTTCATTTAACGTATTAAGAATCAAGGCGTTAGCCAAATTAGAACTATTAACTTCATCTAATTCATTTTCTACATCATTTATATCATTTTGAATAGTATCTATATCTGATTGTATAGGAGTAATTGCATTTTGTATCTTGTCTGGAACTGCATTCAATTCATTTTTAGTATAGCCAAGTTCATCTGTCAAACTATATAATGCATTAGCTACTACTTCATCTGTATCTGGGTCACCACCACCACCTTGTATTTCTATATTTCCGCTTCCAAGTATAGATTGAGAGTTTATAGTTTTAATATTTTGGGCACTTACTAATGTATCTTGCTTATCTTCATTTAATTTGTTGAGAATAAGTGAATTAGCTAAAGTAGTATTGTTTATTTCAGTCAATTCATCATTTATGTCATCTATATCATTTTGAATAGTATCTATATCTGATTGTATAGGAGTAATTGCATTTTGTATCTTGTCTGGAACTGCATTCAATTCATTTTTAGTATAGCCAAGTTCATCTGTCAAACTATATAATGCATTA
>Ga0265298_10005243_pt1 | contig 16349 bp, 13 predicted proteins | sample AusTroGonzalo_MG_3_FD_193486 | JGI IMG/M metagenome (GOLD analysis project Ga0265298, IMG submission 193486) | Bovine rumen microbial communities from tropical cattle in Woodstock, Queensland, Australia - Gonzalo_01 | ecosystem: Host-associated > Mammals > Digestive system > Stomach > Rumen ... | reverse complement strand
ATATTGATGAGTGTGACAGTGGATGCCCGCCAACGAGTTCAGGGAGGTGCTGCGTATCTTGTCATCATTCAGCCGCTCGCCCAAATCATAGTCTTTTTGCGCATATTCGACCGCTTTGGCAAATTCTCCTTGACGGAAATTGGCTAAGGTCAACAGTTCATAACAACTGGAGAGCCATTGCAATGAATCTTTCGGAACGAGCGACTCGGCCTTCAATCCCAACGCTATGGCATTTGAAAAACGACTGGCTTCTTGTTCATAAAGACCCATGCCGAGGGACACCAGCATCTCGCCGAATCGCCGATCCACAGCACGGATTTCCGGAACCGCATGATCGTAGAACTCTTCCTCTTCAAAAATTTCTATTAACTGCTTGGCATACTGTGCTTGTTTTCCCCTGTCGGCACTTTCATACAACCGATAGAGTGAATCAACATTCCCCTGCCCGAACAGCAGCGTTGGAATCAAGCACAGCCATAAAAAAACGCTCCTTTTCATCACACATCCATTTTCGCCGCAAAAATAATATTTTTTACCATCTGCTTATGCCATTGGGGATTCATTAATTATGGTGAGTGCGCACAATCAAAAACACAAAAAATGGGGATTATCCACCTGCTGAAATTGTAGTTTCTTTGCATCGTGAAAATCAGAGCAGAATTGTCATGATTTAATATAATAAATTGGTTGTTGTTGATTATTTCTGGAAACGGGTGACAAACAGTCATCCGTTTTCTGTGTATTCGCAAATTGTATTCGTAAATTATGTACATTTGCACTTTCCTTTTTATAAAACATAAATATCAGGTAATGAAGAAATTATACTTTGTCATCGGATTGGCTTTGTGCATGATAATGCCGTTTTCTGCCATTTCGCAGGAAAACAACGGAAGAAAAGAGAAGAAAAAGAAGGAACGCAAGGAGGTGAACCCGAACTTCAAGCATAAGTTCACGACGTTTCATTTGGAGGCGCGCGCGGCTTTTGAGTATGACTATGACGTGACGAAATGGTCTAATTTCACCAATCCTCTCAACCCGATCACGGGAAGTGCCGAACAACATGGCTATGGATTCCATGGCGATTATTTCAACTTCGTTCTGGGCGGCGACATCGGCGACCACATTTCCTATTTCATCCGCCAGCGCATCATCCCCCACGCCGGCTCCGTTAATTTCTTTGACAACACCGACTATCTTTACATCCAATATAAATTCAATGACCAATGGTCGTTGCGTATGGGTAAAGAGGCCCTCTTTGTGGGCGGTTTCGAATATGACGCGCCACCTATTGATGTCTATTATTACACCCATTACTGGGGTGCGTTCCCCTGCTTCCATCTCGGTGTTTCAGCCGCCTATACCGACAAGAGTGGCAAGAACAAAGTCATTTTCCAAGTGGCTAACTCTCCTTACACAAAATATGTCACCAACGATTGGAAAAAAGGACTTTTCGCATACAGTATTTATTGGAACGGCAACTTCGGTCCTTTCTCCACCACCTATTCTGTCAATATGATGGAGTATCAGCGCGGCAAGTTCATCAACTACATTGCTTTGGGCAACCGATTGAAATTCCAGAAATGGTCCATCTATTTCGATTACATCAACCGCGCAGCCGGGTTCGATAAATTTTTCAATGACTTTTCTTTAGTGAGCCGTATCGACTGGCATGTCAGTCCGAGCGTAAATCTTTTTGCCAAAGGCGGATACGAGCAGAACACCTCTGGCTATTATTATACTGTCAACAACACCGACGTGGATGTGGACATGCTGATGCCCAACAATCGTAGCTATTGTTTCTACGGTCTCGGTATGGAGTACCGGCCGCTTGTCTATCCCGACTTGCGCGTTCATGCGTATGTGGCCAACAGCGTGATGTCTCTTCCATCTGGATACGATGCAGACGGCTCTTGGAAAAACCAAATCCTCACCGCCAACGTCGGTGTCACCTGGTGGCTCAATTTCATGAAATTCCTGCCCGAAAAACTAAAATAACCGCAACCCCAAAATCGCAAACCGCAAACCGTAAACCGCAAACCGCAATATATGCCAATATTCCACTTCAAAACCAACAATATCCTGCACCAGATCTCGCGCATATCGCACAACAATGTGGTGCGCTACATGATGCGTGCATACGGCCGTACCCGTGAACTGATCATCTTCCTGATCCTGTTCTTCGGCTTCTTCATCGGACTTTCCATCAAGATGAGCCTGCCGAACATGCTGAACACCTTCATGAACACAGCCTATAAGCTGTTGATTGACACGGTGTTCTACATCATGGCCATCACGGTGATGACGGGTGCCATCAGTAAACTGTTTGTGGAATTCGGTGTGGTGGTGCTGCTGGAGAAGATGCTGAAACCGCTGATGAAGCCGCTCTACAACCTTCCCGGCGTGGCCTCCCTCGGCGCAGTGATGACCTTCCTGAGCGATAATCCTGCCATCATCACCTTGTCGAAAGACAAAACCTTCAGTCGATACTTTAAGCAATACCAAATCGCCTCGCTGACCAACTTCGGCACCTCCTTCGGAATGGGTTTGGTGGTGGTCGCCTTCATGACAGGTCGCGGCTACGGTAGCGGCGCATTAGTAGGTTTGGCAGGTGCGTTTATCGGCAGTATCGTCACTACCCGTATGATGCAGAAACTGACCTTGAAAGCCTATCCCGAACTCGATTCCCCGATGCCCGACTCCATAGTGGAGGAAAAACCGTTGGCTGAAGCAATCAAAGATACAGAAGGAAACCCTGTGAAAATTGAAGAGGAGAAGAAAGGACCGTTCTTGCGCACGCTGAACGCCATGCTTGACGGCGGCAAGAGCGGCGTGGAAATCGGCCTCTCCATCATCCCCGGCGTGCTCATCATCTCAACCATCGTGATGATGACGACCTTCGGTGCACCTGCTGTCGGCGGCTATACCGGCGGTCCTTACGAAGGTGTTCCGCTCCTCCCGTGGCTGGCCTCCAAAATCGACTTTGTTTTCAAATGGCTGTTTGGATTTGAGCATCCCGAATTGATCGCCTTCCCGATCACCGCTCTGGGTGCCGTGGGTGCGGCCATCGGTCTGATTCCCGCTTTCGACACCGCCGGTCTCATTGACGGCAACGCCATCGCGGTCTTCACGGCCATGGGCATGTGCTGGAGCGGCTTCCTGAGCACGCACACCGGCATGTTGGACTCCCTCGGCTATCGCCAACTGATCTCCCGCGCCATCGCCTCCCACACCGTCGGCGGCCTCATCGCCGGCATCTCCGCCCACTGGCTGTTCGTCCTCTTCTCACTAATTTAACCGCGCAACCGCCTAACCGCGCAACCGTCTAACCGCGTTACCGCCTAACCGAACTCCCCCTACAAGACTTTCAAGGAAACAATTGATTATCATTGGAGCTCTTCGCTATTCCCCCCAACTGCTAACTACTAACTGCTAACTGCTAACTAATCACATCGCCCACACGAGCAATCCCCCGCAAATAATCAACCCCGTAATCACCAAATCAATAAGGCAGAACCCCATGATGTCCTTCGCGTTCAGTTTGGCAATGGCCAGCGCGGGCAACGCCCAAAAGGGCTGGATCAGGTTGGTCCATGCGTCACCCCACGCAATGGAGATACCCGTGAGACCTGGATCGACACCAAGGTTGGCACCTGCTGTAAAAAACACGGGAGCCTGAATCGCCCAGTGACCGCCACCCGACGGAACAAACAGGTTCAATATAGCTGCACACAGGAACGTCAGCAACGGAAAAGTCGTAGGTGTGGAAATCCCGATGCAAGCATCGCTGATGACCGTGCCGAAACAGATACCCGACTCCCCTACCCCAGTGATGATGCCCATGATTCCGGCATAGAACGGAAACTGCAGGATAATGCCCGCCGCACTGCCCGCTGACTTCGTAAAGGCACGGACATACTGCGCAGGAGTACCATGGAACAGAATACCCGTGAACAAAAACAACATGATGACGGCGTTGAGATCCAACGAACCGCCTCTAACAAAAAGTTTGATAATCAAGAAACTAAATCCCAAAAGTGCAACAATGCCTGACAACAGACGGCTCTGCTCTAATCGTGCTGCCGGGGATTTGTCCTCCTTGGCGGGAACATCTTCCGGCTCATACAGTAGCTGCGGATCAACGGTAACGACATGCTCGCCCTTAGGGTGCATCAGCGTGTTGACCACGGTGATGGCAGCCATGACGAGAGCGACAATGATCAGATTCTGCGGCGCAAAAAGCGTGGTGGAAACGCTGACCGGCTCAGTAAGAGCGCCATTAGTGGCCTTGGTGAGCGCATCACCGGCAGTAGCCATGGTCAGCGGAATGGAACCGGAAAGTCCGGCGTGCCACACCACAAAACCACTGTAGGCCGAAGCTATCAACAGTCGGTAATCCACCCCTTTGCATACGCGGGCGATCTCCTTGGCGAGGATGACCCCCACGATAAGTCCGAAGCCCCAGTTAATCCAACAAGCAATGGCCGAAACCAGCGTCACCGTGGCAATGGCCGATGAGGGCGTCTTCGGCAAAGCGGCAATCTTACGGATGCCCTTCTTCACGGCAGGCGCCCCCGCAAAGGTCGCGCCGCAGACCAATATCAACGACATCTGCATGGAAAAGGCCAGCAGTCCCCACACCCCGTTGCCCCAATGCTCGACCACCTCCACGGGGGTCTGGTGGCATATCGGCATGGCGGTGAGCGCAGCAATAAGCGTTAACAAGATGGCCAGGACAAACGGCTCCGGCAAGTACTTTTGGACTAAGTTGACACAAAAATTAATAATTTTCATTGGGGTAAAAGGTTAAAAGGTTAGGGGGTTACTCAGTTATTAGGTTTGAGGGAGGGAGGGGTGGCAGACAACCATCCGCAAACGGTCGGCATCACTCTCCGTAAAAGACTATAAATCAAAAGAGTAATCACTATAGTAACAATCGCATTCACGAAATGGGTTGCAAGAAAAGCAAGACTGCCGGCATCATGCGACAACAGCCAAGAGGCCGACAGTTTCGTCAACGGCCGGGCGACCATGCTGTGAAAGGCGAAAACGAAAAAGACCGGCTCCGCCATCGCGCGCCAGTCGCGTTCCGGATGCCGCAACGTCACACGGTAACAAATCCGGGCCACTACCAACATGCCGGAAAGATTTCTGACAAAGGTCATGGCGGCTATACTCCACTCTGGGACTAAACCGGGAACAGTAACCAAAACAGAACCGACCAGATAATACGGCAACGGCTGCCATATCGGTTTGCGAAGCAGTTCGGAAAGCGACGGCATCCAGACATTCAGCCAGATGCCAATCATGAAAAACGCGATCTCGGACTCAAAGCCAAGCTGATGCGGAAGGAAACCTAACAATATGGGAATCAGCACCGTAGCCTTATGCCATCTGAGGAACGCAACATAAAGAGGCGTGAACAGCGCGATGACCATCAGGTCGCGGAGGAACCACAGCGGACCGTCAATGGGTCCCGAATTGAATCCCTCGCCACGAATGCACCAATAGGACTTTAGCACATCGGTCAGGGTCATCTCCTGCAACGGAGGGGTGTCCCCTAACACAGAAGGAAACAGCAGTCCTACCAAACCATAGAACAGCAGAAACAGCGTGTTCCAAAGCAGGTATGGAATCACCCAAGTTCTCCATCTGCGGCAACATTTCACGGTGAATGCCTGCCAAGAAAAACCGCTGTCAGAAGCCACAAACAGATAGCCGGAAATCAAGAAAAAGAGCGGACTGGCGAGCCATACCACGTTGCCCGCCCAACGGTAAAGGTTACCGTAAACCGTATCCGTGCAGCCCGTGTCCGCCACCAAATTGGTGTGGACCACCACGATGAGCGCCATCAGCACCCACCGCAGCAACCCGATGGTCTGACTGGCCTCCGCATCGGGGTATTTCGTCTGTATCTCGGTCCATTTCATTTTGGCGGCAAAAATATACAATTTCCACGAAACCCCACTCCACATAATTTCCCTTTTGCCTATTGCCAGTTCCCTATTGACTATCACCTACGGCATAACAAAAAAATATTATATATTTGCACCCTCAAAAAACGTGTCAATTAAAAACAATCAAATATGAGAAAATCATTATTCTTTACCCTTTTATTCGCCGCGATTTTAAGCTTTGCAAAAGCCGACGGCGGCATGTGGATTCCCCTCTATCTGAGCCAGAATGAGGCTGAAATGCAACAACTTGGCTTCCACCTCACGGCGGATGACATCTACAGCATCAACCACAACAGTATGAAGGATGCCATCGTGCTCTTCGGTAGCGGCTGCACCGCCGAGCTCATCTCCTCGAAAGGTCTGCTGCTCACCAACCACCACTGTGGTTACTCCTTCGTGCAGTCTCACAGCACCATGGAACACAATTATCTTCACGACGGTTTCTGGGCCAAGAGTATGCAAGAGGAAATCCCCATGGAGGGTCTCACCGTCACTTTCCTCGTCTATATGGAGGATGTCACCGACCAAGTTTTGGCCGGCGTGACCACCCAGGACAAGGAGGCTGACCGTCAGTCGAAAATCAAGGAAAACATTGCCAAAGTGACCAAAAAGGCCATCGAGGGCACGGGTTACAAAGCACAAATCAAGCCGTTCTATTATGGCAATCAATACTTTATGTTCGTCACGGAAACCTACAACGACATCCGTCTCGTGGGTGTTCCTCCGGAGAGCATCGGCAAGTTCGGTGGCGACAGCGACAACTGGATGTGGCCGCGCCACACCGGCGACTTCTCGCTCTACCGCATCTACACTGGCAAAGACGGCAAGCCCGCCGACTACAGCAAGGACAACATCCCGATGAAGCCGAAGCAGTACTTCCCCGTCTCCATCAAGGGCGTGCAGGAAAACGACTTCACGTTGGTGTTCGGTTATCCTGGCACCACGAAGCAGTTCCTCATCTCCGACGGTGTGAACGCAGTGGCTAACATCCAGAATCCCATTGCGATACAGGCGCGCACCATCCGCTTGGACGCGATGAAAAAGCAGATGAACCTCGACCCGCGCATCCGCCTGATGTACTCCGCCAAAGCCAATGGCATCTCCAACGGCTGGAAAAAGTGGCAGGGCGAGAGCAAGGGTATCCGCGAGTGCGACGTTATCGGCAAGAAACAGGCTCAGGAAGCTGAATTCCAGAAATGGGTGAATGCCGATCCGAAACGCAAAGCAGAGTATGGCACGCTGTTGCAGGACATGAAGAAGGTTTACGACAGCTATAACAACAACCTGCAAGTGGTTACCTATATAAATGAATACCTCTTCGGTGTGGAGCTGATGGAAGAGGTGGTGTATCCCTATATGTACAATCTTTTTGAAGTGGAAAACATCAAGGACGCTACCCGCACAAAGCTAATTGACGCAGACAAGAGCTTCCGCGCTGAATATTTCGATGTAATTGACAAAGAGTGTTTTGTGGAACTGATGACTTACTATTTCACGCATGAAAAGAAGGAGAACATCCCTACTTCTTTGCAGAAATACATCCAAAGCGAACCCGTTGTGCGCCAGATGATGACGGCATTATGGGACAACAGCGCGAAAAAAGCGCCCTACTTCCAAGATGCTGCAAAATATCAAGACTTTATCTCCAAAGCCACCCCGAAGCAAATCGATAAAACCGCCAGCAACGAAATGGTGGCTTTGTACTTGGCCCTTTTCGACCAATATCGTACAGCGGTGGTGAAATACCGCACCGAATCTCTCGAACTCGACCAATACTACCGCACCTACGTCAAAGCGTTGATGGAGAAGGACAAAGACAAAACGTTCTATCCGGATGCCAACCTCACCATGCGCGTGACATACGGTCAGGTGAAAGGCTTCCAACCCGCCGACGGCACCGATTATGTCTATTACACCACTTTAGACGGCATTATGGAGAAAGAGAATCCCGATGTGTATGACTATCAAGTGCATCCGAAGCTGAAAGAGCTTTGGGAGAAGAAGGATTACGGTCGCTATGCCGACAAAAACGGCAAGTTGCCGGTAGCTTTCATCGCCAGCAACCACACCACGGGCGGTAACTCCGGCAGTCCGGTCATCAACGGCTATGGTCAACTCATCGGCACCAACTTCGACCGCGTGTGGGAAGGCACCATGAGCGACATCTGGTACGATGTGGACCGCTGCCGCAACATCAGCCTCGACGCCCGCTACTTCCTCTTCATCGTCGACAAATTCGCCGGTGCGAAAAACATCGTTGATGAAATCGACGTGATAGAATAGCTATTGGCTATTGGCTATTAGCGATTAGCTATTAGCCAAAGTCGAAAGCCAACAGCCAACAGCCAACAGCTAACAGCTAAAAGCCAACAACAATGATTTCCTTCGACAACATAGACCAACCTTCTCGGTGGTATGATCTTTTCATGAACTACCTGTGTGCGGCGCATAACCATGTGTATTACCGCAACTTCTATATTGTCCATCCTGAGAATATCCCACCGAAGGGGACACCGACGTTCGTGATTGCCAACCACCAGAACGGCATGATGGACGCGATGGCGATTCTGCACACGATGTACAAAGACGGTCGCCAGCCGGTGTTCATTGCCCGCGGCGACATCTTCAAGAAAGATGCAGTGGCGAGAATATTGCGGTTTCTGAAGATTCTGCCCGTCTATCGTAATCGCGACGGTGGCCGTGATGACATCAAGAAAGATCTGGCCATCTTCAACCGTGCTGCCAAAGTACTGAAAAAAGGCGGCACATTAGTCATCTTCCCGGAGGCTGGGCACCAATCGGGGCACTACATGAGCACCTTCAAGAAGGGTTTCAGTCGCATTGCCTTCGCTGCCGAGGAAATGAACGATTTTAAGTTGGGCGTGCAGATTTTGCCGCTTAATATTCACTATTCCAACTACTTCAATTTCCAAAGCGACTTGATGGTCACCTGCGGAGAACCATTCACCTACGATGAGTTTTTCGAAATGTACAAGGAGGCACCCAACCAGGCGTATCTGGCACTCAATGAGAAGGCCCGCGCCCGTGTCAAGGAGATGACCCCCGACATAGACATTCCCGAATATTATAATGAGATAGAGGCACTTACACACATCATGAGCGAGCCACTGCTGCGCCGCAAGGGGTTGAAACCGCGTTTCCTGCCCAACCAGAAAGATGCCGCCATGACCATCATCGCCGCCATCCGGCAATTGCGGGATGAGGATCCCGACCGTTTCACCACGCTGATGGACGATACACGTCAATACACAACCCTCCTGCAAAAAACCGGTCTGCACCATTGGGTCATCAACCGACCGATTTCCTGGCCGAAGCTGATTTTCCGCATCCTCATAATGTTGCTCACGCTGCCGATTTTCCTGTTCGGCTACCTCAACAATTTCCTGCCCGTCTGGCTCACCCAACGGCTCACCAACAAGGTCAAGGACCCGATGATGCACTCCACTTTCCAGTACTCCATCGGCACCGCGTTCACCTTCCCGGTTTGGTACATCATCCTATTGGTAGTGGTCAGCCTGCTCACCCACCATTTCTGGATCGGGCTGATATACATCGCGTTGGCCGGCATCACCGGCATCCTCAACGTGCATTACAAACGCGCCCTCCGCAAACTGGGCAACGTTTTCAAAGCGTTGAAACTGAAATGCACAGAAACATACCAAACCCTCTGCGAGTTGAATACGCGAATCATAAAAGAGATGGAGGGGCTGCTGTTTTAAAACACGTAGGGGCGAATCAAGATTCGCCCCTTCCTTTATGGAATAGTTTTACGAAATTCGATTACAAATTCTTCGTTTTCAGCACTTTGATCATATCCACGGTCATGGAGGCGAGGTCGTATTGCGGTTTGAAGCCCCACTCCTCGCGGGCGCAGTGGTCGTCCATCTGGTTCGGCCAGGAGTCGGCGATGGTTTGGCGCAACTCGTCGTATTGATACTCCATCTGGAAATCAGGAATGTGCTTCTTGATTTCATTGAAAATCATTTCGGGCTCGAAGCTCATAGCCGTGATGTTGAAGGAGTTGCGGTGAATCAGCTTGCTAGGATCAGCTTCCATCAAATCCATAGCAGCCTTCAATGCATCAGGCATGTACATCATGTCCATGAAAGTGCCTTTTGCGATGGGGCAGACGAACTTCTCACCCTTCACAGCAGCGTAATAGATTTCCACTGCATAGTCAGTGGTACCACCGCCAGGGAGCGTCACGTTGGAAATCAATCCCGGGAAACGTACTGAACGGGTATCCACGCCAAAACGTTTGAAGTAGTAGTCGCTGAGCAACTCACCGGTCACCTTCGTCACGCCGTAGATGGTCTTCGGACGTTGGATAGTGTCTTGGGGGGTCATATCGTGCGGGGTGTCGGGACCGAACGCACCAATGGAGCTAGGGGTGAAGAGAGAGCAACCGAACTCGCGGGAAACCTCCAAGCAGTTGATCAACGCACCCACGCCGACGTTCCAGCCCAGCATCGGGTTGGCCTCAGCCTTCGCAGAAAGGATAGCTGCGAGGTTATATATCGCGTCAATGTTGTATTTCTTCACCGCATCAGCGATATCTTGAGCATTCGTAGCGTCGATTTTGCAAGAGGGACCAGCATCCGCCAAATCGCCCTTCAAGGGGTAAATCATATCAGCGGCAACCACGTTGTCGGTTCCATAAACTGCACGCAATGCGGGGGTTAACTCAGAACCAATCTGTCCGCATGCTCCAATGACCAGTATCTTTTTCATCTTTATCTTATTTTTTGTGAATACAAATTTTAAGGCCGCAAAAGTACATAATATTCTAAAATAATCGGCGGAAGAATATGTATTTTTGTTTCTTTTTTATCGCATGACCTATGACTATGACTTTGACATTGACTTTGACTATGACATCCGAATTCTGCACGCCTCTAGGTTAAAGTCAATGTTAAAGTTAATGTTAAAGTTAATGTTAAAGTTAAAGTTAATGTTAAGGTTAATGTCAATGTTAATGTCAATGTTAACTTCTACACATCGACCATCCCCCTTTCTATTGCCTGTTGCCTTTTCCCTATTGCCTAAAACAAAAACGGACGCAACTTCCGTCACATCCGTTTCCTTTTTCAATGTCGGGGTGAGAAGACTCGAACTTCCGACCCCTTGCACCCCATGCAAGTGCGCTAGCCAACTGCGCCACACCCCGAATCATTTTCAGCTGCAAAAATACACTTTTTTCTTTATGTTTCAACCAAGCTAATATTTTTTCTGAATTATTTTTATCTTATTGAATATCTGATAAATACAATCAATTTTCTGATTTTATATAAAAAATAAACGGACAAACGCTCTCAATTTTCGAAAAAATACACTTTCATTTCGCAAAACCCCACAACTGCCAACTCCTAACTCCTAACTCCTAACTCCTAACTAAAGAAGGACGACCTTTCGATCGTCCTTCTATTCCATATCGTAGAGACGATGTGCACATCGTCTCTACAGGGGGGATTACAACGTATGGTACGGTTGCAACAGACCCTTACCGATCTCCACAGCCTCCTCGTTCTTGGGAATGAGGTGGTGGTGACGTTCGGGGAGGGATTTCTCCAGACCTTTGTGCAACATCTCGGGAGTGACAAGGGGTTTCACTTTCAGGAAACCGCCCAGCACGATCATGTTGAACAGCTTGGCAATACCCAGCTCGCTGGCCTTGTCGGTAGCTGCCACTTGATAGATGTTGATGTCCTTGCGGGTCGGATGGTGAGAAATACCGTTGGGGTCATAAATCAACAGACCGCCAGGTTTCACGGCTGACTCGAACTTGTCCATAGATTGTTGGTTCAAGATGATGGCCGTGTCGAATTGGTTCAGATAAGGAGAGCAGATGCGCTCGTCGCTGAGGATGACGGTGACGTTGGAGGTACCACCGCGCATTTCAGGACCGTAAGAGGGCAACCAGCTCACTTCTTTGTCTTGCATGATGCCGGCGTATGCGAGGATCTTACCCATGGAGAGCACACCTTGTCCGCCGAAGCCTGCTATAATGATTTCTTCAGTCATGTCTTTGAAATTTTAATGATTATTTTTTTCTGAGTGAAAAGATGGTTTCATTCGGCTGGTCGAAGGTAGCCACGCGCTCGATGAACTTGGGATCGAACTTGCCGTCAACTTTCATGTCGCCGAGCGGGAAGTATTTGAGAGTGTTCTCTTCCATCCACTTGTTGGCTTGGACGGGAGTCATCTTCCAACCAGAGTTACAGTTAGAGGTCACCTCCACGAAGGAGACGCCCTTGTTCAGTTTCTGGTTCTCGAAGGCCTGACGGATGGCTTTCTTACACTTGCGGGCAGCTGCCGGAGTGTAAACAGCCTGACGGGTAACGTAATACGTACCAGGCAGTTGAGCCAACATTTCGGTCAAACGCATCGTGTGACCCATCAGTTTCGGATCACGGCCATAAGGACAGGTCACGGTTTCCATACCCTCGAGGGTGGTGGGAGCCATCTGACCGCCAGTCATACCGTAGATACCGTTGTTGATGAAGATCATGGTGATGTTCTCGCCGCGGTTGCAAGCGTGAACAACCTCAGCGCAACCGATGGAAGCGAGGTCACCGTCGCCCTGATAAGAGAACACGAAGGTCTCGGGGCGCAGACGTTTGATGGCAGAAGCGCAAGCCGGTGCACGACCGTGAGCGGCTTCCACGAAGTCAACGTCGAAATAGTTGTATGCCAGCACGGAACAACCCACGGGGGAGATACCGATGACATTGTCTTGAATGCCCATCTCTTCGATCACCTCGGCGATGATTCTGTGTACGACGCCGTGACCGCAACCAGGACAATAGTGCATTGTTGCATCCGTGAGAACCGGAGTGCGTTTGTACACCAAATTTTCGGGTTTTATGATATCTTCTCTTGTCATAACTTCAAATACTTAAATTATTTAATCATTTTTTTCAAAGCATCGAGAATTTCGACCGGGGTGGGGATGACACCGCCGTAACGACCGTAGTGTTCCACAGGAATCTTGCAGCCGACAGCCAGTTTCACGTCCTCGATCATCTGACCGGCATTCATTTCAACACTTAAGATTTTCTTCATGCGGCCACCGATTTCAGCCACAGCTTTGGTCGGGAAGGGCCACAGGGTGATCGGACGGATCAAACCGACCTTGATGCCTTCGGCGCGAGCCAGTTCAACGGACTTCATGCAGATACGAGCTGCAGAGCCGTAAGCCACGAAGATATATTCAGCATCGTCGCATTGGATAGCCTCGTAACGAGCGTCTTCCTCTTCGCATTTGCGGTATTTAGCCTGGATGCGGTCGTTGATAGCCTCTTGTTTGAGAGCTTCCAGTTCGAGGGAAGTCACGATACGGTGCTTGCCGGTGGAACGGTGTCCGGTGGCAGCCCAAGGACAATTTTGTTCGATGTATTCGTTGGTCCAACGAGGTTTGTAATCGTCAACCATCACTTTTTCCATCACCTGACCGATGACACCGTCAGAGAGGATGGCGACCGGGTTGCGGTATTTGAAAGCGAGGTCGAAGCCCAGTTCCACGAAATCGTACATTTCTTGCACGGAAGCGGGAGCGAGGGTGATCAGACGATAGTCACCGTGACCGCCGCCCTTGGTGGTCTGGAAATAGTCGGACTGAGAAGGTTGGATGGTGCCGAGGCCGGGGCCGCCGCGAACGACGTTCACACACAATGCGGGCAGCTCAGCGCCAGCGATATAGGAAAGACCTTCCTGCATCAGGGAGAATCCCGGAGAAGAAGAAGAGGTCATGACACGTTTACCGGCAGCTGCGCCTGCATAAACCATGTTGATGGACGCCAATTCACTCTCGGCTTGCAGCACGACCATGCCGGTGGTCAGATATGGTCTCTCCGCCATCAGGTGCTCCAGCACTTCTGACTGCGGGGTAATGGGATAGCCAAAGTAACCGTCACAACCACAACGGATGGCGGCTTCTGCAATGGCTTGGTTTCCCTTCATCAATACTAATTGTTTTGCCATTTTGATAGATGTTTTAATTAATTGTTGTTAAAATTCTTGATTCTTCCGGCCGATTAGCATTTGGCGCGGTACACTTCAATGACCCCGTCAGGACAGATCACTGCGCAGCTGGCGCAGCCGATGCAAGCGTCCTCGTTGACCATTTCGAGATAGTTGTAACCCTTGGCGTTCACCTTCTTGGAGAGGGCGATGCATTTCGGGTCTTGCGGACAACCGGTTATGCAGACGGCACAACCTTTACACTTTTCAGTGTCGATGACTAAAGCTCCTTTAAATGCCATAATTTTAATGTTTTAGAGAGTTATTATTTTGATTATTTGTTGATTTCAACCATAAAAATCAAGGTGGCAAATATACACTTTTTTTCGTCTCGGCGGGAAAAATTATTTTTCCTGCCCGTTGCAGAGACGCGATTCATCGCGTCTCTACCGCACCGTCACCTTATTTCCATCGCTTTGTCCCCGGTGCCCAGGCGCGTACATGCACTCGATGGTGGCGGGGGCGTGGGAGAAGGTGCCGGTTTGCGTGACGAAGAGGTCGTACTCGATGATGAACGTGCCTTGCGGGAGGCGGTTCAAGAAGAAGTGCTCGGCGGCGTCGCGGGGTGTCTCTGTCCACCATACGCCTTGGTTGCCGCCGCGCCGCTCGTGGATGTTCACCGGCTCGAAAGCCGCCGCGCGCGGGTCTTTCACATGCACGAACTCCAGTTCGCGGTCGCTGCTGATGACCAACCGCACGGTGATGCGCTCGCCGATGCGCAGGGGATTCTCTTCCGTTACGGGTTCCGAGTGCTTGCCGTCGCCCTCTGCCGGACGGTGAAGCAGCGTGCGGCAGATCGTCAGCCCGTCTCCGGAAGCGGTCACCTGGTCGGGAATCTCCAAGTATTGCCAGTAGCACGATCCGAAAGCGGGATGCACACTGTCGGTATGTATGGAAATATCAGCTAATTGCGGGGTCATCTCCTCCGTGGTCCACACGTGTTTCAGATAGCCCGTGCCAGCTTCCGCCTTTTTGTCCTGTGCCGGGGTGAAGGTTTCGCCGCCCACCGAGATCGTGGTGGTGGCTGGTGCGAGCAAGTCGCTCGGGGCATTTAGCAGCAAAGCATAAACCGCTGCAGACGAAGCCTTTGTACTCTTCCAACTATTGCCCTCTTTTTGCAACAGCAACCACTGTTTCATCGCGGTCAGCTCCTCTTCGCGCGGCGAAATCTCTGCGAAAGCTTCGATAAGCATCGCTTGCCGCTCTACGGGAGCCTCGTGCCACGGATAGTAGCCCCAAATCCGCCAGTCTCTCCGACGATTGCTCGGACTCTCGCCCCAATACATGCCCAAATCCTTGTCTTGGAAGGCATAATAGCGCAAATCTTCCACGATCTGCTTGGCCACTTCCGTTTCACCTAAATGGTGCATGGCCAACGCAAACTCCGCCTGTCGCATGTAAGGCGCCTCATAGATTTGATGGGCGGACAAATTGATTAGATTCTGCACGTAAGGCTTTTTCAGCCAAACGGAGTCGAACCCCGCGAAGGAGCGAGCATAAAGGTAGTGCACATCTTCTTCGCTGAAATAGAACTTCGCTTCAGGATGCTTCATCAGCCTTTCGAGGTACTGCTGGTAACGTTCCTCTTGGGCTTTGTCGGACTGACGGATGGCCTTGGCAAGCATCTTGTCTGCATCCGCTGACAGCTCTACTCCCAATCGCTGGAGTTTGTAGAAGCCCGCAATGAGATAGTCGGTGATGTAACGCGAATATCCATAGCGACCGTACCAATCCCATCCACCTCCTGGCAACTGGTTGCGCATCAGCTTGTTGAGATTTTGCGTGAGCTGACGGTCCAGGTTGTCGGCACTGAATAGCTCAGCGTTCTCGCGTCGTTGTTTCGATTCGCTTTGGGCGGAACTGAGCCACGGGGTCTCCTCCAAGAGGATGTTGCGAAGCGTCTCGTTCTTCAGCAACGGCGATTCCAAAGAACCGTTCAATGTGTCGTTGCGCCAACGTTCGAAGATGTCTTCCAATTCGGGATTCTGTTGCAAGGCGTGACGGACCACGGCGGCAGCGAACAACTTGCTGAACAGCTGTTCGTTGCATTCGTATGGGTAGCGCATCAGTGAGGGCAGGGCTTGGATGGCGAGCCATGCCGGATTGGCGGTAACCTCCATTGTGTAGCTCAGCGGTCGCAGCGTGGAAGTTTGTGCGGTGCGGTAACGTTGGAAGGTGAAGGCAGTGTCGGTGTGCGCCGGCACGACGAAGTGTTGGGCTTCGGTGATGAGCACGCGGTTGGGCAGCACCGGCAGGATGTTCTCCTCGGCATCGCCATAAACCGCTGCTGAGTCCGTGCAGCGGGCGACGATACGATAGGTCACCGCAGGCACGCCCTCGGGCACCACCAAACGG
>Ga0265298_10005241_pt1 | contig 16355 bp, 10 predicted proteins | sample AusTroGonzalo_MG_3_FD_193486 | JGI IMG/M metagenome (GOLD analysis project Ga0265298, IMG submission 193486) | Bovine rumen microbial communities from tropical cattle in Woodstock, Queensland, Australia - Gonzalo_01 | ecosystem: Host-associated > Mammals > Digestive system > Stomach > Rumen ... | reverse complement strand
GTATTCTTCTCCTGAAAATAGTTGCTGCGAAGCCAGTTCTTCGCCTTCATCGGTCATCCTCACGAATTGGATTTCTGTAACATTGGAATTTTGATCAACGATGGTCTTGTTGGCGACGAAAGTATGTTCGTCCTCGAACATCATGCTATAAACCCACGAATCGGGTGAATAGAGGATTTCGTTGAGTTCTTGGGCTTGTAGGTTCAAGCCTCCAAAAAAAAAGATGGCGAAAGCCAATAAAAGAAAGTAGTGTTTTTTCATAGTACTGGATTTTTATGCATTGCCCACAAAAATAGTTCAAAAGCAAGCCTGCAAAACAAGCCTTTCGGGAAAGTTCAACTTTTCCTGCCTTGGAAAAATGTCAAGAAATTGATTGATAACGAATTGAAAAAACGGAAAGTTCAACTTTTTCCCGTCAAATCACCTCTGAAATCGGGTCGTTTCCCACCTTTTTACGGATGTTGGAGCGGTATTTTTGCACCGTGCCCTCGGTCAAACCAAGCAGCTCGGCCATCTCCTTGGCGCGGAAGCGCAGGAACGACAGCACCACCACATTGCGCTCCTGCTCGGTGAGTTCAGGATGCCGGGCTTCCAGTTTTTCAATGGCATGGGGGTACACCGTTTCAAAATCTTCGAAAATGCGTTGCAGTCGGTCACCATTTCCCGTCATGTAGATACCCATCACGCGTTTTTCAAGCACCTCCCTAGTGTGCTGTGCCGCCTGTTCCACCTTCGTCTGAAGCTCTCGCTCCGTTTCGTCATGCCGTTGCGAGGCCTCGCTCAACCGTTTTGAAGCCTCGTCTAACCGCCGCTGCGCCTCCGCCTCTTGCGCCGCCAGGTGTTTCCTGTGGCTGCGCCGTGTCACGATAGCCACCACTAACCCCACAATGGCCAGCAATATCACCCCGCCACTTATCCAGAGGTTTCTCCGCCGTGCCTCCTGCCGCTCCAAAGCCAAAGCCATTTCCTGCTTCTCCTGCATGTAGCTTTGGAATAGTTCGTTCAGTCGTGAAACTTGTGCCTGGTTGTTGGCAGCTGCAGCACCTTCTTGGGCAAGGACAAAGGCGTATTCGTTGGCTTTCAGCGTATCGCCTTCGCTCAAAGCGATTTCGCGCAGGAAGTTGGCCGCAAAGATTCCCCTAATGGCATCGTTTTCGACAACGGGTTCTAAACAAATCTTGGCGGAATCATATTGTCCTATAGTATAATAAATGCTACCAATACTCATTTTTCGGTTGATTCTTTCCGCTTCATCAACGGCTTGTGCAGCCATGCTTTTCAGACTATCCAGAGCGGCAATGGTATCGTTGTGAAACAAAAATTCAAACAATGCCCGCGACGAAACGATGTCCCTATAAATCATATTGTTTCTGTCGGGCATCAGTTCCAAAGCCATGTCATAGTAATAGGCTGCGCTATCAATTATTTGCAGTTTGTCGTATTGCTTTCCGATTCTGTAAAGAATGTTGGAATTGCCGTATGGCGAGGTCGGTGCAATCCTATTGTAAGCCAAAGCCTGCTTGCCGCAATAGATGGCTGGCTCCTGCATGTATTGTTCGGAGAACAAATCCACAAGTCTGTTATAGGTCAACGCCATAAACCGCGCCTTCTTGCCCACCAATTCTTTCTTGCCAAAATGCCCCTCCATTATCCGCAAGGCGCAAAGATATTCCCCACAAGCTTCAATAAGACTGTCCCGTTCATAATATCCCGCCCCATTAATATAATGTGCCCGTGCCGCCAAAAACGCATCCCGTTCCTGTACGGACACACCGCGTGTGTCCGCTCCATGTATATCCACCAACGAATCAAAATACCCCACCGCCCGCAGCACCTCCGTCCGGTTAATCTGTTTATAGTAATTCTTAAACAGCAGTTCCGCAACCAGCACCTGGCAATAATGCCCCTCAAACACATCCATACTATCCGCCTCATCACTCCCCGCAAACTTCAGCATCACCTTCAGCGCACTATCCGGCTGCTGCCACATCAGCGAGTCAATCTCCTCCAAAGCCTCGTGCGCTGCCTTCCCCCTTTTAAGGGGGTGGCCGTAGGCCGAGGGATTAGGGGTGCCCGTCAGGGCGGGGGAGTCAGGTGAGCACCCGCGTCCCACCATCACCGCCATCAAAACAATCCCTATATAAACACACAGTTTCATGCCCGCAAAAATACTCAAAATCCGCAAGGATTGTTTCAAAAAAACATGAGATTGCGCTAAAAACAAATGTGTTTTTATTGATAATCAGTATATTATAATTAACGCTCCTGCTACTTAACACTCCTACTACGGCAACAATAACCGTTTGACCACCCTTTCCCTTTCCGTGACGATTTCAACCGAATAAACGCCTTTTGGCAACGAACCGATTTCTAAAACAACGAGGCTCTTCGATTCACAAACATATTCCAAAACCACCTGCCCAAGACTGTTTATCACCCGGATTTGGTTGATTTGTGTGCCCCCAATGCTCACTTGCGAATGGGCAGGATTGGGGAAAAGTTGTATTTCGGTCGTTTTGTTTTCTTCCACATCATATCCTGTCGCATTGACCGTAATGCTGAAAACGGAGTCACATTCCACGCCTGTACGGGCGGTCAGGATGCCTTGCCCAGGGTTGGTTGCACAAAGGTCGCAGTGGAAGCCGTCGTTAGAAGGCGTGATGTGCCATTGGGGATGGCTGCACGTCCAAGTCAAGGTGCCGGGCGCGATGGTCAGGGAGTCGGGAATGGCATAGCGATAGGTGCCTTCCGTGACCACACATTCAGGACCTTGCAAGGCTGAAACATAATTGTGTTTGATGGTAAGGTTCAAAATGGCCAAACTGTCGCAGCCATAGATGCTCTGTCCATGGTATTCGTAAACCCCAGACTCCATATAGGTCTGGCCGTTCCAATCGAACTTTTCACATTGTGTTTCATCGATTTCTGTTGTATAATCTTCATAGACAAAAAGATGCAACGTGACGATGCTGTCGCAACCCGAAACGGACGGCATGGTGTCGATGTAAACCCCCGTTTGCTCCAAAAGTTGCCCGTGCCAGAAGTAAGGCTCGCTTTGGCAAATGGCAATCTCCTCCGACGAGGAAAACGACCTCGTTTCGATGGTGGTGGTCAGGAAGAGGGAATCCAAAGCACGATGGGGATTGCGCAGCACATTCATGACCTCGTAAACGCCATCTTCAGCGTAGGTATGCAAGGCATTTGCGCCATGAGCCGAAGTGCCGTCGCCAAAATACCAAACCACATCGTCGTAATTCCATTCGGTAACGGTACTGAAGTCGATGCTGTGGTTGGTGCAAAAATATTGGTTTTCAGGGATTTCCTGATAAGGTGTCTTGTTGATGGTCATGTCATAGGTGAAATTTGACATGAAACTGTGTGCCTCAAGGAAAACTCCCGAATCCCAGTCGGGGTCGCCCACGTCGCAAATGCCCATTTTGATGTGGTATTCCGAGAAGGGATTCACCTTGAAACTTACGGTCAACACCGTCGTAAAACCGTCAAACTGAATGGTTTGTCCGCCAGCATTGTTCACGAAATACTCCGAATTGTGCTGGGTATAGACGCTGTTGATGCTCACCGTCTCGTCGGTGCCTGGGATTAGGGCCATGTTCTGGTTGTCGTAGTAGCCGCCATCAGGGTTGATGCCCGTTACGAAAAAGCCAAAAACGTCGTTGTAGTATGAGCCGACCCACTCTAAATACTCCTCTGAGGCAAACACATAGTTGAACGAAACCTCTTTGTCCCAAGGCACGAAGTCGAATTCAAGGACAGCCATGTCGAAGACCGAATCTGGAGCATAAGAAATGGCTTCGAGGGTCTCATCGATGTATTGGTCGCAAGTGGTTCGCACGATTTTGTCCTCGCGATCATTCGGGCCGACTGCCACCGAAACACCACCTGTGGCAAGGATAAGTCCGGCTTCGATACCCAAGTTGGTTGGGCTGTTGCCTGTTTCGAAGTAGCCGATGCTGTTGCAGTTGATGATGTCAGACGAGCCGTTGAAGCGGACATTGGAGACCGTTACGCCGCTTTCGAGCAGCACGTTACGCACCAACCATTCGGGGGTGCATTGATGGATGGAGTCAGCCGAGGTGACGACGAGTTGGGCTTGCGCGGATGTTGCGCATAGGGCGAGGAGGATTGTGATTAGTTTCTTCATGGTGTTTTAGGTTTTGGAGGCCCGCGACTGCGCTGTGCTTGTCACGGGTTAAGTAAGTGTCGTCCCTTCAGGACGAGTTATCATTATTCTCAATTATCTGCTTATAACTAATTGTCTTATAGAATGTTTGCTCGATGAAATGATTTCTACCATATAAATGCCGATAGGCAATTCCGTCAAGTCAAGGGCCAAAGAGTCAGCGGACTCGCAAGCCTTTTCCATGACCACCTGCCCATAGCAGTTTGTCAGCCGGACTGTAGTGATGTTTTGGCTTTTGATGGTCACATTCGAGTTGGCTGGATTGGGATACAGACTACATTCTTTGACATCGTCATGGCTTTCCACGCCTTCATAGCCTGCATGGATGACGGTACTCACATAGCCAGCCAAGACGCTCCGCCCTTGAGTGTCGGTTCTAAACACCTCACAGGTCACGGGATAGTTGCCTTGTGTGAAATAGGTATGCCAAGCCTCTGTGTCAGTGAGAACTTCCGTCATGCCGTCGCCGTAAGTCCAATGGGCTTCAGTCATTTCGTAGTTCAAATGTAAATCAAGGTCCAAAGTTTCGTTCAGGTCAAAATAGAAACCATCGGGGTGAAGCCATTCGCTCGTGTCGTTCACCGTCAAGGCGGTTGTGAGCATCGCCGCGTCAAGGAAATAGGAATAGGCCTCGGCGCCACCCATGCCGTAGACATGTGCTACAAAGCCGCCTTCCGTGTTCTCCAAAATGTGTGTCGTGTCGGCAATTTGGAATCTCGCGTAGGCATATTCGGGGTTACTTGCCACCACTTCAAAAAGGTCGTCAATAGGCTCGCCATCAAGTTGCATCCCTGATACTGAAGCGGTTTCGGTCACTATGTTGAGATAATGCCATTTTGAAATGAGCGTATTGTGGGCGCAAAACAGGGCGCGGTTTGTTTGCTGCTCCATCGGGAGTATGGTGGCCATAGCGGGGTCGCCTATACCACCTGGAATATCGTCGTGGCCATAAAAGAACTTGCCGACGATAGCGGGTTCGGAGGTTTCGAGATAGATGGCGGGATAGTCGTCGGTAAGTTCAAAAATGAAAGACTGCCCAGCGTTGAGGATACGCAGCAAAGTGCCGTCCCTGCGGACTTCGCAATGGTCTTTCATGGCCGTAACGCGCACATAGTCGACAGGGCGGCGAAGGGATTGCGTCACCACAAAATGGCGGCCCAAAGTGGATGCAGGCAGCATCACCTCTTCAGCATGGTCAATGTAGGGTGTGTTGAAATAAGGTACGCCCAAGCCTCGGTTGCCTGCAAACACGGCGATGGGTTTCCCGTCGCGGGAGGTCACGCGCGTTCCCGAAAAGTTGCACAAGTGCTCCGATTGCAGCTGATAGACTTGTCCTGCATCCAAAGTCACTGAAAGAGGCTCGTTGGCCTGATGGCCATTCATCGTTTCGCAACTCAATTGAAAATCCACGGTGGTGTTGTCCTCAGTGGCAACGACAGACAAAACCGAACGCAAAAAATCATACGTGCCAAAATTCTCGTAGGTCTGCACCAGATATTCGCTTCCCAATGTGTTGGTTGGCAAGGCTTTGGATGTATCGAAACAAGCCCCTTCGTAATTGGCCACGACTACGGAAACAGGTTGTTTGGCCGTCACATGCAGGCCGATGTTGAGCACCGTATCCGAAAGGTGCATCTCAAAAGCCTGTTCTAATGGAATGGGAATGTAGACGCTACATCCAGCCTCCACCGAAAAGTCTTCTTGCCAACCCGTGTTAGGGTTTGTCACGCTTCCCGTAGTGGTCTCGTTAGCACTAATCCATAATGCCGGCTCTGGGGTCTCGCCTTCTCTGCTGTTGGGCAACAGTGTCACCCAAAAGTCGCGCCCCGCGGTGACTTGAGCAAACGCTGTTGCCGCATCCAATAACAAGAGCGCAAGCAAAATGTAAAGTCTTACTTTTTTCATGGTGTTATGATTTTGAGTTGCGCAAAACTATAGCAAAAAACAACGCTATTTGCAAAAATCACACACACATTTCACACACATTTTGCGCGTTTTTGCCTCACAAAAGAAACATTTTTCCGCAAATCGTGCTTTTTTAACCCTCTTTCAGCATGTTTTTCAGGCAAGCCGAAAGGCTCTCTTCAGAGCCAAGGATTTTCTTGATTTTCGTGATGCGGTTGGTGAATGAGTTGTATTTCACACCTTGCAGCACAGCCATTTCGGCATGGCTTAAGCCCGTCAAGGCAAGGCAGCAGGCGTTGAGGTCGGCGGGGCTGAGGTCGGGGTAGCGTGCCGCCAAACGGGTGGCGAAACCACCAAATGCCAAGTCTACGGCATCTTTCAAGGCCGCAAAGTCGGCTTGGCTCAAAGCCAAATGGGAAAAATCCTCCACATTCTTCGAGGAAATCTTCGGGGCATCGGCGGCCAACCGCTCACGGATGCGCACGAAAATGTCCGACTGCTCAAACTGCGCCCAACCCGCCGCGAATGAAGCATTGCGTCTTTTCCTCAGCCTGACGATTGCCGCAACAACGACCACCGACACCATCAAGGCCAAGCCAATCCAAAGCATGGCGGCCATCCGTTTCCGTGTTGCCTTTTGCTCTAGCAAAGCCTGCAATCGCGCATCGCGCCTGTCCTTAAATTGCTCGTATTGCTTCACGACTAACAAGCCATCGCTAACCCTGTCAGTTTCTGCTTTGACGTATGAGGCATGGTATTTCTGGCAAAATGCCACGCTGTCGGCATTGCCTTCCGCCTCGTAGATGCGAGCCAGCAAACTCATGATGGCACCAAGTTTCATGTCATCGATGTCGCTGTCAAGAGCTTTAAGAAGGTATGGCTTGGACTTTAGGCAGTAAGGCGAGTGGAACATCGCAATTCCAAGATTTACAGAATCGTTTTTCGTATCGATGCCGCGCCTTGTTTTGAAGGCGATAAGCTCATGCATCACAAGGAAGCAGGAGTCAAACTCATGCAGGTCGTAATACAAATCCGACACGAGACGTTGCGCGCTGAAATAGTCCTCAAAATTGCCGCTAACGGTGTCTAAATAAGGTTTGACCATGTCGAGGTAATAAGCCGCCGAATCGTGTTCCATGATACAGAAATATGCGTTTGCGAGTTCAAGGTTTGCTGACATTGCCAAGGATGAGTCATTGACTATTCGCTGGTAAAACAAGGCGCGCTTCAAAGCATCGATTTCTGCATTGTCTTCGATATACAGCTTGAAAACATGCGCCATCTGAACGTATGCCTGTGAAGTGAGTTGCATGGCAGCCGAATCCATGTCCTCGGGCAAGACTTCCAACTTTTCGGCCACTCGGAAGAAATACGGAAGTCCTTGCAACAGACTGTCGCGCTGAAGGCAAATTAAACCGCTATCATATTGGATTTGAGCCTCTTGCAAATCTATCTCAGAGGTGTGTCGTGGCATTCTTCCGCAAGCGAGAATGGACAACAAAAAGGAAAGCAGCACTATGTGTTTGAGGCTTTTCATGCCTGCAAAAATAGGAAATATATGAATGTGGAATGCGGAATAAACAACGAAGCTTTTGCCGCTTCGCGTTATTCCGCATTCCACATTCTGTATTCTTAATTACTTGATGTTAGGCTCCTCCAAGCCAAAGCCTTTCTTCTTGTCGACGGCCTTGAGATAGACCGAGATAAGCAGGGCTGCGATACCGAGGGCGGCCAACATGACGAGTGCCCAGGTGTAGTTCAACTCGTGGGCGGCTGTGCCTTCGGGATTGGTGTTTTGCAACACATTGCCGATGAGGGTCGGGAAGAGTCCGAGACCGATGTTCTGAATCCAGAAGATGGCTGCGTAGGCTGATCCGATAATCTTTTCGTCCACCAACTTCGGGACGCTCGGCCACAAGGCGGCAGGCACCAACGAGAACGAGGCACCCAACACAAGGATGGTGACGTATGCAATCACGGTTCCGCCGACGGCATTACCCTTGAAAGCAGGAAGGATGAAAGCGAAGGTCAAGTGGCAGACAACCAACAGGATGGAGCCGAGCATGAGCATCGTAGCGGCTTTGCCCTTGTGGTCCACATAGTTGCCGAGGATGGGCGTGATGGCCACGGCCAACAGCGGGAACACGGCGAAGATGGTCTCAGCGGTGCCACGCATGTAGCCCATGTAGCAATAAACGACCAAGGCGACAACGGCCACAGCCATCAGACCGAACTTCAAGCCTTTCTTCTTTGAGAAGTTGCTGGCAAAGGAGCAGATGGCCACGATGAGCATGATGATGTACTGGACGATGGTGACGGAAATCGGGAAGCTATCCGTGCTGCCACCCCAATAGGTGTTGATGTCGGCCGGGTTGAGCGTCAGGTTGCATTGCAGCATGTTGACGGCATACTTCTGGAACGGGAAAATGGCCGAATAGTAGAGCACGCAGAGCAGGGCCACAAGCCAGAATCCGAGGCTGGAGAAAATCTTGCCAAGGTCGCTGAGCTTGAAGGGATCGTCTTTCTCTTCGGCCTCGCCAGTCTGTGTATCGAGTTTCTTGTCCATGAAGAAATAGACGACAAACATGATGAGGGCGATGCAGAGTAACACCACGCCGAACTTGACGGAGTTTTCCACATGGATTTCACCACCCAGCTTGGCGAAGAAGGGCGAGAAAATCATGCAGGTGGCCACGCCCAAACGGGCCAAAGCCATCTCTGAACCCATAGCCAAAGCGGTCTCACGGCCTTTGAACCATTTCACGATACCACGGCTCACGGTGATGCCAGCCATCTCGCAGCCGCTACCGAAGATCATAAATCCGATGGCGGCCAACTTGGCTGAACCGGGCATTCCGTCGGCAAAGGGCAGAATGTCGCCGATGAACGGGATGTTGACATTCCAGTTGAGGTGGGTGTTAAACCAGTTCTCCAAGCCCGTGCCCATGAAGCTCTCGCTGACGGCGTAGAACTTGATCAGTCCGCCGACGAGCATCACAGCGCCCGAAAGCACGGCAGTGAAGCGCACGCCCATCTTGTCGAGGATGATGCCCGCAAAGATGAGGAAGAACACATAGACGTTAAGGAATACCTCCGCGCCTTGCATACGGCCGAATGAGGCACTGTCCCAACCGCGGGTGTCCTGCATCAGGTCTTTGATGGGGGACAAAATGTCCATGAAAATGTAACTGCAAAACATGGCCAAGGCCAAAAGCAACAAGGCAATCCAACGCATGGTGGGGTTGTCTCTCAATGTCAGTTTTTCTGTCATAACTTTTTTACTTTTACTTTATTTAATGATTGTTTAGTTGATTGTTTGCTTCATTCTCTGGATTGCTTCGCTATCGCTCGCAATGACGAAAAATGTGTCTCTTGTCATTGCGAGCGAAGCGTGGCAATCTATGTTCAAATGTTATTCGGGGATTTGCACGACTTCCTTCTTGTAGCCTTTCAGCACGGCCTTGGCCATGTTGGCCACGTCGTCGGCAGTGATGCCGTTGATGATGTCGTTGTAGTCCTGCATCGGGTTGTAGCCGTATTGCTCCTTGGTCACGATGCTGTTCATCCAGTAGCGGTTGTTCTCCAAGTCTTCAGCGTGTTTCTTGACGAGGAATTCCTTCACCTTCTTGAGGTCTTCGGGGCGCGGACCGTTGTTGGCCACGTTCTGCAACTCGGCGATGGCGATGCCGATCAGCTTTTCGTACATTTCCTTGTTGGTCTCAAAGCCGATGAGGAACATGAAGCTTTCTTTCGGTCTGAGGTTCAGGTTGCCGTTGACGCCCACGCCGTAGGTGCCGCCTTCGTCTTCACGGATTTTCTCAGTGTAGACGATATCCATCACGTCGCTCAAGGCCTGCATGGTCAGTTGGTTCTTGCGGTTGAATCCCATGTCGCCGTTATAGACGATGTAGCAAGTGACCTTGGGGTTCTCCATGGCCTTGTTATAATGGCAGTTCACGTCCTTGTCGGTGAAGAGGGGCACATTGGCGGTCCATGTCTCATCGTTTTTCTTGGTCTTCAGGGAACCGATGTATTGCTCAACCAAAGGTTCGAAGGTCTCGGGGTCGATGTTGCCCACGAAGGTGAAGACGAAGTTGTTGGCGTCCTTGAAACGGTCGGCGTAGAGTTTCATGGCCTTGGCGTAATCGACCTTGTCGTAATCCTCGGCTTTCATGCGTTTGACCAACGGGTGGTTGTCGTAGAGGGCGAACATGAGGTTGTCGCGGAAAGCGGTGTTCGGGTCTGACTCAATGTTGGCCAGCATCGACTTGGTGCGGGTGATGTAGGATTGGAAAGCCTCTTCGTCGCTGCGGGGTGAGGTGAAATACAAATAGGTGAGTTGCAGCATGGTCTCCAAGTCGCGGGCGGAGCAGTTGCCGCTCATGCCTTCAGTGATGTTGCTGATGTAAGGGTTGACGTTGGCTTTCTTGCCAGCCAAGACTTTCGGCAGGTCGATGGCGCTGAAGTTGCCCACGCCGCCCAAAGTAGCCAGACTGTTGATTTCTTGCAAGGTGTAGGGGTCACTCTGGTCCATGACGGAGTAACCGCCGAAGCTGTAGACCGACATCAGGATTTCGTCGTCCTTGAAAGTGGTGGGCTTGTAGATGACCTTTGCACCGTTCTTCAGGGTGAGGATGGTGGCGTCGAAGGTGTCGTCGTGCTTCTTCGAATCGATGGCGCCTTTCACAGGCAGGGTGGCAATCAGCGGCTCATTGCTGACGGTCTCCACGTAAGGCTCAACCTCCACTTCGTTGGCTTTCTTGAACATGGCCAAAAGTTCTTCCTTGGTGGGCAGTACTTCGCCTTCCTTCTGAGGAGCGGTCAACGTGATGACGATGTTGTCTTCGCGGATAAGTTCTGGCGCATATTGGTTGATGGCCTCCACGGGCAGGTTAGGCAGGATTTGGCTGAGCAGCATGTACTCGTTCTCGATGCCCATCAGCGGCTCGTTGGTGAGGAAGTGATAAAGGATGGGGTAGAAGAGGCGACCAGTTTCCTGTTTGTCGCGCTCATCATATTGGTTCTCAATGCGCTTCATCAAGTCGGCCTTGGCGCGTTCAAACTCGGAAGCGGTGAAGCCGTATTGTTGCATCCGCTTGTTTTCGGCGATGATAGCGCTCATGGCCTCGTCGATGCCATCCTTGTCCTTGGCGTAGGCCAACGTGGTCCAAGCGTCCTTGGTGTCGCTGATGAAGAAGGTGCCATAATAGCCGTAACCGAAGATGAAGGGCGGGTTGGCTTTCTGGGTGATTTCTTCCATGCGGTTGTTGTACATGGTGGAAACAAGTTCGTCGATGTAGCCTTTCAGCCAATATTGGATGTCGTCCTTTTCCTCGTTCGGCACTACGTCATGCTTGTAGTAGACAGACACGTTGTAGTTGGTCTCTTCGGGGTCGGTGCAGATGCTGACGATGGGTTCGGCATTGTCGGCCACTGCAAAGCGGGTGCGTTCGGCGGGGTCGATGGGGGCAGGGATGTCCTCGAAGATGCGCTTCAGGTGGTTCTCCACCTCGTTCACGTCGATGTCGCCAATGATGATGATACCTTGCAAATCAGGGCGATACCACTTGCGGTAGTAGGCGCGCAGGGCCTCATGCTTGAAACCGCTGACGACTTCTTCGGTGCCGATGGGCAGACGGTGACCGTAGGGACTGTTGGGGTAGATTTCGGGCAACATCTTCTGGTAGATGCGCATCTGGGCACCTTGGCCTTGACGCATTTCCTCAAGGATGACGCCGCGCTCCTTGTCGATTTCCTCGCTTTCGAGCGAGATGAAGCTCGACCAGTCGTGGAGGATGAGGATGCACGAATCGACGAGGCCCATGTTGGTCGTTGGCACGTTGGTGAGCATGTAAACGGTCTGCTCGATGCTCGTCCAGGCGTTCACGTTTTCGCCGAACTTCACGCCGTTGTGCTCCATGTAGTTAAGGAGTTCCTTTCCAGGGAAATTCTGCGTGCCGTTGAAGGCCATGTGCTCAAGGAAGTGGGCCAGACCTTGTTGGTCGTCCTCTTCAAGGATGGAACCGACCTTCTGCGCAATGTAGAAGTTGGCGCGTTGGGCGGGTTTCTCGTTGTGACGGATGTAGTAGGTCAATCCGTTCTCTAATTTGCCGCGCCTCACGTTCTGGTCGAAGGGCACGGGCATGGCTTGCTGGGCCATCATGATGGCACTCAGGGCAAGCGTTGCAATTAAGGTTAATGTCAGTTTTTTCATTTGTTAAAGTGTTTAATATAAATGAACTACATATTTTTCTTCAAAATATTCCTCTTTGAACCATCTGTTCACTGGCACTTTCTTGCAGCGCCAATAGCGGTTGATTTTTCTGATTTCCTCGGTCAGGTCGCCACCCTTGAGGTAGATGATGCCGCCAGCCTCCGCGTCGCCCCTGATTCTCAGTTTGTTGCCCGCAAGGTTGGCGATTTCAGGCAGAGTCATCACCGCGCGACCGGTAATCACGTCAAACTTTTCTCTCACTTCTTCGGCGCGCTTGTGTTCGGCCACCACGTTCTCCAACCCGATGGCGTCCTTCACGGCGTTCACCACCTTGATTTTCTTGCCCGTCCCGTCAATGAGATAGAACGCGGTCTGTGGAAACAGGATGGCCAAGGGAATGCCCGGGAAACCGCCACCAGTGCCCAAGTCCATGACTTTCATGCCAGGCAGCAGCTCGAAATATTTGGCGATGGCCAACGAGTGCAGCACATGGTGCTCGTAGAACTGCTCCATGTCCTTGCGCGAGATGACATTGATTTTGGCGTTCCAGTCCAAGTACAAGTCTTTCAGTTGGTTATATTGCTCCTTTTGCTTGTCGCTCAGGTCTGGAAAATAGTCAAATAGGCGTGTTGTGTCCATAAATTTGCGCAAAATAGGCTTCAAAAATAGGGAAATTTTCGGAGGTACAGCGTTTTTATTTTTGATTTATACGAAAATCGGGATTTTTGCGTTTTTCTTCCATGAAAAAATTGTTTCTTGCATTTATCGTAATCTTTCCGTTGTTCGCCGTAGCACAACGAATTACCCCAGAAGAATACATCCAAACCTACAAGGACATCGCCATGCGCGAGATGCGCGAGCACAAGATTCCGGCCTCCATCACTTTGGCGCAAGGCCTTTTGGAGTCGGGTGCGGGCAATAGCGCTTTGGCGCGCGAGGCCAAGAACCACTTCGGCATCAAGTGCCACAAGGGCTGGACGGGCAAGACCTACTACATGGACGACGACGAGAAGGACGAGTGTTTCCGCAAATACAAGAATGCCGAGGAATCGTTTAGGGATCATTCCGAGTTCCTTTGTACGCGCAGCCGCTATGCGGATTTATTCAAATTGAAAATCACGGATTACAAAGGTTGGGCGAGGGGCCTCAAGGCGGCTGGCTACGCCACCAACCCGAAATACGCGCAATTGCTCATCGACCGCATCGAGTTGTACGACCTCACCAAATACGACAGAATCGCGCTCGGGTTGATGACCGACGACAACCAACTGCCTGAGATTGCTGAGGAGGACGAACTTGTTGAACTGGCTTATTCTCCCTCCAATCGCGCAACTTTCGAGTTGGTTGACATGACTGCCGACAAGCGCTTCATCTACGAGAACAACGGCGTGCGTTTCGTCTTCGCCAAGGAGGGCGAAACGCCTGAAGGCATGGCCAAGGAGTTCGGCATCAAGTACAAGAAATTCTGTGAATACAACTGCCTGCGCCATCCAGAAGAGATGGTGTTCCATAGTGGCGATGTGGTCTATTTGGCCCGACTAAAAAACAAAAACTGGAAGGCCAGAAAGCACACCGTTGAGCAAGGAGAAACCATTCGCGACATTGCATTACACTATGCCGTGAAACCCGAGAAACTTCTGAAAAAGAACGATTTGCAGAAAGGTGCCAAGCTTCAGAAGGGTCAAAAGCTATGGCTGCGTTAAGGTAAACTTGCTAAAACAAGTCGGAATGGGTGCCGGTTTGCAGGAAAAGGAGTGTCAATTGGTTGTCGTTTTGTTCCCACGTCATGAGCCAGTCGGGCTGGATGTGGCATTCCCAAATCTCTTGCTTTTGGTTCACGAGTTTGTGGGGACGATAACTCAAAGGCAACGTCCCCATTTCTTGTAGCAATAAGATTGCATCATGAATAAGTTGCATATTCAGTCCCCTTTTCTGACAGCGAACCAAGTCTTTCTTGAAACGCTTCGGGGTTATCACTTTGTACTTCATATGCTGATTCCCAATTCTTTAAACAAGTCATCCACGGAATCGTAGGTTGTCACCCTGCCGTGTTTGATGTCGTCCATCGCTTCGCGGAATCCCGCAGTCTTGGTGATGTCATATTCCTTGGGCTTTGCTTCTTTTTGCACCTTTACCGATGTCACACCCAATAGCATCTTGCAGGCCTGCTTCACTTTCGAAACGAGGCTTTCGTCGGGCACTTGCAATACTAATGTCGCCATAATTGTTTGTCTTTTGTTTTACAGCCGCAAAAATACAAACTTTTTCCGAAAAAACACAGGTTTTACGAAAGTTCCTCCTTAAGAAAACGCCCCGTATAACTCTTCTCACACTGAGCCACCTGCTCCGGCGTGCCTTGGCAGACGATGCGTCCGCCACGGTCGCCGCCCTCGGGACCCATGTCGATGACCCAGTCCGCCATCTTGATGACATCCAAATTGTGCTCGATGATGAGGACGGTATTGCCCTTGTCCACCAATTTGTTCAGCACGTTCATCAGCACCTTGATGTCCTCGAAATGCAGACCGGTGGTGGGTTCATCAAGCACATAAAGTGTCTTGCCCGTGTCGCGCTTGGCGAGTTCGGTAGCGAGTTTCACGCGCTGTGCCTCGCCGCCGCTGATGGTGGTGGAAGCTTGACCGAGGGTCAAGTAGCCCAAGCCGACATCCTTCAATGTTTTGATTTTCTGTATGATGCTCGGAATGTTCTCGAAAAATTCCACTGCCTCGTTGATGGTCATGTTCAGCACGTCGTTGATGGACTTGCCTTTGTAGCGCACCTCAAGCGTCTCGCGATTGTAGCGTTTGCCTTGGCATTCCTCGCACATCACTGACACATCGGGCAGGAAGTTCATTTCTATGACGCGCAAACCCGCGCCTTTGCAGGCCTCGCAGCGCCCGCCCTTCACGTTGAAGGAGAAACGTCCCGCCTTGTAGTTGCGGATTTTCGACTCAGGCAATTCGCCATAAAGTTTGCGGATTTCATCGAAGACCTTGGTGTAAGTCGCTGGATTCGAGCGCGGTGTGCGTCCAATCGGAGCCTGGTCGATTTGGATGATTTTGTCCAAGTTTTCCAAGCCTTCGATGCTGTCGTAGGGCAGAGGCTCTTTTACCGAGCGGTAGAACTTTTGGCTGAGGATGGGGGAGAGGGTCTCATTAATTAAGGTAGACTTGCCCGAGCCGCTGACGCCTGTCACGCAGACCATTACACCGAGCGGCAATTCCAAATCCACTTTTTTTAGGTTGTGGCCACTTGCGCCCTTGATGGTCAGGACGTTGCCTTCCAAGGGATTGCGCCGCATTTTTGGTACTTCAATTTGGCGCAAGCCGTTGAGGTAGTCGCAGGTGATGGAATGGCCGTCTTTCACCTCGGCGGGTGTGCCGGCAAAAACGACTTCGCCGCCGTGCCGTCCCGCTCCTGGACCGATGTCGACCAAATAGTCCGCGCTGAGCATGGTTTCCTTGTCGTGCTCCACTACGATGACCGAGTTGCCAATGTCGCGTAGCTCTTTCAACGACTCGATAAGTCGTTGGTTGTCACGTTGATGTAATCCGATACTGGGTTCGTCAAGAATATACAGAACGCCCGTCAGTTGCGACCCGATTTGGGTGGCCAAGCGGATGCGTTGCGCCTCGCCACCCGAGAGCGATGCCGCAGGACGATTCATGTTGAGGTAGTCGATGCCGATGTCCAAAAGGAAATGCACACGCTTGTGGATTTCACGCAGGATTTCCTTAGCGATATCGTTTTGTCTTTCAGTGAGTTTGTTGGGTAGTTCATCAATCCATCTCCCAAGCGAAAGCGTGTCCATGTTGGCGACTTCAGCAATGTTTTTTCCGTCAATGCGGAACCATTGCGCCTCTTTTTTGAGTCGTGAGCCGCCGCAGACGGGGCAGGCGACATGGTTCATGAACGAATTGGCCCAGCGCGTGATGCTCGCAGGTGCGTCCTCGTTGTTTTGGCTCTCGATGAAGTTGATGACACCCTCAAAGTTGATTTTGAAGGTCGAAGTGACGCCGAGGTTTTCGCGTTTCA
>Ga0265298_10005240_pt1 | contig 16355 bp, 13 predicted proteins | sample AusTroGonzalo_MG_3_FD_193486 | JGI IMG/M metagenome (GOLD analysis project Ga0265298, IMG submission 193486) | Bovine rumen microbial communities from tropical cattle in Woodstock, Queensland, Australia - Gonzalo_01 | ecosystem: Host-associated > Mammals > Digestive system > Stomach > Rumen ... | reverse complement strand
ATACGGCCGATACGGCCGAAGCCGTTAATACCAAGTTTAACCATTTGTTTTAAAAGACTATAAGTTGTTAATAAATCGAATAATCGATACTTCTAACCAAAAAGCGTGCAAATATAGCACTTTTTACAATGAAAATCAACCCTTTCGCGGAAAAACATTGAGTTCATCGACCATCGCGCGGGCGACGGCGCGGGAGGCGCCGCTGCCGCCCAGCGACTGCCGGATGTCGGCGTAGTCGGCGAGCATCCGGTCCCGGTAGGCGCCGTCCTCGACGAGGCGGCGGACCTCCGCGACCACGGCGTCCGGATTGAAGTCTTCCTGGATCAGTTCGCGGAACGCTTCGCGGTCGACGCAGAGGTTGCCCAGGGAGATGAAGCGGATGTGGTCCCCCACCCGCAGGATGCGGCGGGCCACCCACACCGTAATTGGCGAGGAGCTCCAGCAGACCACCTGCGGCGTGCCGATGAGCACGGCCTCCAGCGAAGCGGTGCCGGAATTGACGACGGCCGCGTCGGCGTAGCGCAGCACGTCGTAGGTACGACCGAAGACCAGCTCGACGTTGGGGCGGCCGGCGATGAACGGCGCGTAGTCGGCTTCGCTGCGCGCCGGCGCGCCGGCCACGACGAAACGCACGTCCTCCCAGCCCGGCTGGGCGGCGAGGCGGTCGACGACCTCCATGCAGACCGGCATCATCCGGCGGATCTCGCCCTGGCGCGAGCCGGCCAGCAGGGCGACGTAGCGCCCTTCGCACGGCCGCTCATAGGCGTGCCCGTCCACGGCGTCCACGAGCGGATTGCCGCGGTAGACGAACGGGATGCCCGCTTCCGTGAAATACGGGATCTCGAACGGGAAGACGATGAACAGCCGGTCCACCCACGCCTTGAGCTTGCGGTTGCGGCTCGCGCGGGAGGCCCAGGTCTTGGGGGCGATATAATAGAAGACGCGGATGCCGCGGGCGTGGCACCATTTGGCGATCTTCATATTGAAACCGGGATAGTCGATCAGGATGACGACGTCGGGCTGCCACGCGAGGATGTCCGCCTTGCAGGCGTCCAGGTTGCGCAGGAGCTTGCCGGCCTTCGCCAGCACGTCGCTGACGCCCATCACCGCGCCCTCGCGGTAGTGCCACACGAGCTCCGCGCCCGCCGCCTGCATCATTTCGCCGCCGCGGCAGCGGAATTCCGCTTCCGGATCCTCGGCGCGCAGACCCTTGACGAGGTTGCTGCCGTGCAGGTCGCCGGAGGCCTCCCCGGCTATCAGATAATAGCGCATAGGCGGTCGAGTTCGGCGGTGTCGGTGTTGTCGATGTTCTGGGCCGTGACGGTCACGTAGCCCTGTGCGAGCAGCAGGTGGTCGGCGTCGGCGGGATTGCCGCCGTTGTCGGTGAAGTCGCCGGCCATCACGTAGAGGTCCTCGTCCGGCTGCAGGTGCGCGACGTAGCGGCAGTCCTCCTCGGACGGGGTGTGGCCGCGTGCTTCCAGGAAGCGGCCGTAGTCCTGGTATTCGTGTTCCCAGTGGGCGTAGCCCATCCGGGTGGCCCGGATCCCGTGGATGCGCTCGGCGGGACGGTTCGGGAAATTGATGTTGTAGAAACGGCCGTAGCGGTGCGCCATCTGCGGGAGGAGCTTGTCCAGGATCCGCGGGAGCAGGGCTTCGACGCCGGAGAAGTCGGCGTCCGGGCTGAAAGTGTCCAGGCTGACGCCGAGGGCGGGAATGCCGTTGACGGCGCCCTCCATCGCGGCGCCGATGGTGCCGGAATAGATGGCGGCGGTGGCGGCGTTGCTGCCGTGGTTGATTCCGCTCACCACGAGGTCCGGGCGCGCCGGCGCGAGGACGTTGTCGATGCCGAACTTGATGCAGCTGGCCGGCGTGCCGTCCAGGTACCACCAGTCCTCCCCCTCCTTCGTGGCGAGATGCTTGACCGCAATGGGCTTGAAGCCCATCGTCACCGCCATCGACATCCCGCTCTGCGGGCGCTTGGGGGCGACGACCGTCACGTCTCCATACTTCCGCAGGATGCCGACCAGCGTCAGCAGTCCCTTGGCATCATATCCGTCGTCGTTGGTAACCAGAATCCTCATACCTAATATTGTCTTTCGCCGAAGATGGCGGTGCCGATGCGGACGATGGTGGCGCCGTAGTCCAGGGCGATCTTCCAGTCGCCGGACATCCCGATGGAGAGTTCCTTGAAATCGGTCAGCTCCGGGAAGAGGTCCCGCAGGTAGGCGTGGAAGTCGGCGATGCGCGCGAAGTCCGCGCGGATGTCCTCCTCGCAGTCGGTGTGCGAGGCCATTCCCATCAGGCCGCAGAAGCGGATGTTCTTGAATTTTTCCGCCCGGAACAGGAGGTCGAGGACCTCTTCTTCCTTGAAGCCCTGCTTGGTCTCCTCCGCGCCGATGTGCATCTCGAGCAGGATGCTGACCACGCGGCCGTTGGCCTTGCCCCAGTCCTGGATGGCATCCAGGAGGTGCTGCGTGTCCACGGACTGGACGAGGTGCGCGTACGGGAGCACCAGCTTGAGCTTGTTGGTCTGCAGGTGCCCAATGAAATGCCATTCCAGATCGAGGTCCTTCAGGGCCTCGACCTTGGCCGCAAATTCCTGCGGGCGGTTCTCGCCGAAGACACGCTGCCCGGCGGCGTACGCCTCCCGGATCGCGTCGGCGGGGTGAAATTTGGAAACTGCCACCAGTTTGACCTCCGGTGGCAGTTCCTGTTTGATCGCTATGATATTCTCTTTGATCATTATCTGCGTTTCTGCTGGCGCATCTGCTGCTCCTGCAGCTTCTGGGCTTCCTCGAGGCGCTGCTGCCACTTGCTCTTCGGCAGCGGCTTGCCCATCGAGGCGCGCACCTTGGCGAGGAGCTCCTCCTTGTTGATGGAGCGGCGGATCAGCCAGGTCTGGACGATGGCGATGAGCTGCGAGAGCAGGTAGTAGTAGCTCAGGGCGGCGGAGAGGCTGTTACAGATGAAGAACATCATGATCGGCATCAGCCACAGCGTCATGAAGCGCATCGACGCGGCGTTGGGATCGTTGCCGCCGGGCTGGCTGGACATCGTCATCTTGGAGTAGCCCCACATCACGACCGCCATCAGCAGGGCGAACAGCGAGAGGTGGTCGCCGATCAGCGGCACGCGGGTCCCGAAGTCCACGATGGAATCGTAGGCCGAGAGGTCGTGGCACCACAGGAACGGCTGCTGGCGCAGCTCGATGGACGCCGGGAAGAAGCGGAACATCGCCCACAGGATCGGGAACGTGAGCAGGGTCGGCAGGCAGCCGCCCATCGGGCTCACGCCCGCGCGCTTGTACAGCTCCATCGTGGCTTGCTGCTTCTTCATCATCTCGTCGCGGTTGTCCGCGTGCGGGTATTTCGCGTTGATCTTGTCAATCTCGGGCTTCAGCGCGCCCATCTTGGCGCTGGACGCATAGGACTTGAAGGTCAGCGGGGAGACCACCAGCTTGATGACGATGGTCATCAGGAGGATGATCAGGCCGAAGCTGGAGATGCCCATCCGGCTGTGGAAGAGGTCGAAGAGCGGGATGATCACGTAGCGGGTGAACCAGCCCACGATCGAACCGCCCAGCGGGATGATCTTCTCATATTTGTGGCCGATAGCCTTGAGGGTCTTGAAGTGGTTGGGGCCGAAGTAGAACTCGAAGGGGATGCTCCCCTCGCCGCCTGCCGGCAGCTCGGCGCGCATCTGGGCGCTGCAGGTCATCAGGTTGCGCTCAGGATCGTCCTGGTTCGCGAAGGTGATGGCGAGCTCGCCGGACGAGAACTGCTGCGGGGCGCGCACGATCGCGGAGAAGAACTGCTGCTGGAAAGCGAACCAGCTGAGCTTGGAGTCCACCCGGCGGGAGCCGTTGCGGCCGCGGCCGATCTCGGACGGCTTCTTGTCGCCGTCGAAATAGTAGTTCAGCTTGGAATACGTGGATTCGTTCTTGTAGCCCTTCTCCATCCGGGGCATCGTGACGTTGCAGTCGATGTCGAACATGCTGACGTTGCGCGGGATCACACCCTGCATCCCCACGAAGGAGAGGAGGTTGGAGACCTCGTAGCTGTCGGCGTGCAGCGTGTAGCGCTGCTCGATGTAGCCGCCTCCGGCGAACGGGAGACGCATCACCACGGTGCTGTCGGTCTGCTCCGCGACCACGAAGTTGAAGTCCTTGGTGCGGATCGCCTCGCCGGCGTAGACGCTCAGCGAGTACTCGGCCGCACCGGGCTTGAACAGATACAGGTCCGTGCTGTCGAAATTCTTGTAGTCCTTGACCATCACCGCGTAGGGCTGGGCGCCCCGGGTGGAGAAGTCGACCTTGAGCTTGCTGTTCTCCAGGGTCACGATCTGCGCGGCGGCGTGGGAAGCGGCCTCCAGGGAGGAATCCTTATAGATAGGCAGCGCTTCGGCCGTCTGCACGGCCAGGTCCGCGACGGTCGTGTCGACGCGGTCGGCCTCGGCGGCCTGGCGCGCGAGCGCCTCGACGCGGGCGACGGAATCAAGTTGCGCCTGCAGTTCGGCCCGCTTGCGTGCCTGGCCGGACTGGAACATGGTGAAGCCGACGAAAATGACGGCTATGAGAATAAAACCGATTACTGAATTCTTGTCCATTATGCTTCGCCCTCCTCAGCCTTTCTGATCTGCGCCTCCAATTCCTTCAACTCGGCCTTGGCTTGCTCGATTCTCTCCTCCATCTGCTTGATCAGCGGCTCGCTGTTCTTGGAAGCGGAGAAGAATCCGATATTGTTCTCGTAAGTAGTGATGTTCTGCTGGAGTTTGTTATACTTCTCGATGAGCTGGTCCTTGGGGCTGCGCGGGGCGCGGCCGCCGCGGATCGGGGCGCCGCGCTGGGCGCCGAAGCCCGGGAACTTCTCCTGCATCGCGTCGCGGAAGGACTTGTTGACGTTGTCCTTCTCCTTGAAAGGAACGTGGCCGATGCCGGCCCAGCGCTCCTGGAACTCGCGCATCGCGGTCTCGTCGGCCGCGGCGTCGCCGGCGGACACATACGCCAGCACGTCCTCGACGACCTTGCGCTTCGCGCGGAGGTTGCCGTAGAAGTCGTTCTCGCCACCGGCATTGGCGTCGCGGGCGGTGAAGAACTCGTCGCAGGCGGCGCGGAAGCGCTTCCAGAGCGCCTCGGACTTCTTGCGCGGCACGGCGCCGATCTCCTTCCACTGCTTCTGCAGGGCGATGAACTGGTCCGTGGCCTTCTTCCACTCGGTGCTGGTCTTCAGGGCTTCGGCCTGCTCGATCAGGGCGAGTTTCTTCTCCAGGTTGTCGTTCATGCTGTCCTTGATGCCGGAGTAGAACTCACGCTTGCGGGAGTAGAACGCGTCGCAGGCGGCGCGGAAACGGTCGTAGATCTTCTGGTTGTCCTTCTTGGTGGCATAGCCGATGCGGCGCCACGCGGCCTGGATCTCTTCGATCTCCTTGGACGCGGCGTTCCAGTCGGCCGTATTCTTGATCTCGCGGGCGGCCACCGCCTCGGTGCGCTCGCAGAGCTCGGTCTTCTTGACGAGGTTGTCCGCCTGCTGCTCCTTCAGGCCCTCGAAGTGGGCCTGGTAGCGCTTGTTGACCACCGCCGTGGCGGCCTTGAAGCGGTTCCAGATGTCCTCGCGGAATTCCTTGGCCACGGGGCCGTATTCCTTCCACTGCTCGTGCAGCTTCTGCAGCTCGTGGAAGGCGCCCACCACATTCTCGTTGTCGGCGAGCTTCTCGGCGGCCTCGCAGAAGGCCTGCTTGGCCTCGAGGTTCTTGCGGAAGTCCAGGTCACGCAGGTCGCGGTTGATCTTGACCATGTCGTAGAACTTCTCCACATAGAACTGATAGGTATCGTTGATGTCCCGGAAAGCGGTGGCAGGCACGGGGCCCGCCTCCCTCCAGCGGTTCTGGAGTTCGCGGAATGCCGGGAACTGGGCGCTCACATCCTCCTGGCCTTCGACGAGGGCCTTGAGCTCCTCGATGATGGCCTGTTTCTTGGCCAGGTTCTCTTCGCGGCGGGCGTCCTGTTCCTTGTTGAACTCGGCGCGCTCCTTCTTGTAGTCGGCATACATCGCCTTGAAATTCTGCTCCACCGCCTCGAAAGGATTGTCTTGGCTGGACTCCGCCTCTTCGGACACGCCGCTCTCGCCCTTCAGGCGACCGAGCAGCTTGTAGAAAGCGGATTTGATAGCCTCGGCTTCCTTGGAACGGGACATCCGCTCGGCGCTCTCCTTCAGCTGCACGAACAGCTCGGAGAGCTCTGCGAGAGACTTGTCGGCAAGGTTCGCCTCCGGTTCGGAGGTGGAAGTTTCTTCAGTCTGGGTCGGTGCCGCAACGGTAGCCTCTTCGGCAGGAACGGTGTCAACCACCTGGTTTTCTACATCTGAAAAGTCTTTCCGGATCTCTTCAGGATTGATGTTTTCGCTCATATTCTCAGAGTTTTAAAATAGTTATAGCTGACAAATATACTAAAATATAAATTAAAACCGTAATTTTGCAGTATAAAACGAATCAGTATGCGTATCGATATCCTCACCGTCGTGCCCGAGCTGCTGGAGAGCCCCCTCTCCCACTCCATTGTCGGGCGCGCCATCAAGAAAGGCCTGGTGGACATCCAGGTCCACAACCTCCGCAAATACGGCATCGGCCCGCGCAAGAACGTCGACGACTACAGCTACGGCGGCGACGCCGGCATGGTGATGCGCATCGAGCCGGTCTATGACATGATCCAGGAGCTGAGCGCCGAGCGGCACTACGACGAGGTCATCTTCCTCTCCCCCGACGGCGAGCGCCTCACGCAGGCCATCTCCAACGAGCTCTCGCTCAAGGAGAACATCATCCTGCTCTGCGGCCACTACAAGGGCATCGACCACCGCATCCGCGAGCATCTCGTGACCCGGGAGATCTCCGTGGGCGACTATGTCGTCAGCGGCGGCGAGATCCCGGCGGCCCTGCTCGCCGATTCCATCGTCCGACTGATTCCCGGCGCCCTGACCGACGAGACTTCCGCGCTATCGGACAGTTTCCAGGACGGACTTCTCTCCGCTCCGGTCTACACGCGCCCCGCCGAATTCAACGGTTGGAAGGTCCCCGACGTCCTGCTCAGCGGAAACCCGAAACTCATTGAGGCATGGCAAGATGAGCAAGCTTTGGAGCGCACGAAACGGCTTCGTCCGGAATTAATTATTAAATAATTTTAAAATCAAAACTAAATTCTTCGAAAAAATTTTCAAAAAAGTTTGGAGAATTAAAAAATGTGCGTAACTTTGCAATCGGAAATGAAACAACTCTACTCCGGTTCTGTACCGGAGACTTCTAACCAACAATAATTAACCTTCTATAAGGTAATACACTACTAACTAACCGTAAAAGGCCGCTGAGACAGCGGCCTTTTGTCGTACTATACACCACCTCTACAATCCCCCTTCCCCAACCACCCCCGGCCAGGGTTCATCCCGAGCATCAACCTCCCCTCTCCGGGAAAGTGCTCCTACTGGTCCAAGATATTGCAGACCAGGAGCAAAAACGGCCTTATTTGCTCCTGGTGGTCCAGCGTTTGGACCACCAGGAGCACTTTCCCGGCGGGATGGCGGTTGCCTGGAAAGAATCCTGGTCGGGGCCGGAAGGAGAGGCCGGTGGGAAGGGTAGAAAAGACGGACGGCGGATGGGCGGCGGATGGCTGAGGGACGGCGAGAAAGAGAGGCGGTAGATGGTTGAACCTGAGGGCGATCCGGGGCGAGGGTGGGGTGCGATCCGGGGTGCGGGTGGGAGTGCAGGCAGGGGTGCGGACAGGGGTGCGCTTAGTGGTCCAAATTGTTGCAGACCAGGAGCAAAAACGGCCGTTTTTGCGCCTGGTGGTCCAGCGTTTGGACCACCAGGAGCACCCCCACCCCAGCGCCCTACACACGGATGCGGACGAAGGGTAAAGTGCGGGAGACGTCCCCCGGATTGGGACGTCTCCCGCAAAAATGGCCGTTTTTGCGGGTAACCTGCAATATTATGGGACGTCTCCCGCACCACAGCCCGCCATCGCAGCGGATGGGGCTTTGTAAAAAATTTTAAAAACGCCTTCCGGGTGCAGGCGCCGGGCAGTGAGGGGCATTCGCAAAAAATATGTAACTTGCGCTTCCAAATGGAACACAAAGGAAGCGGCAAGATCCTCATCGCCCTGGTACCGGTCATCGTACTGGTCGCATTACTGGCTCTAGACATCAGCATTTTCGGCAGCGACGCCATCCTCGGCGCATCGCAGGTCTCCCTGCTGGTCGCCACCGGCATCTGCGTCTGGCTGTCGATGTGGCTCTACAAGACGCCCTGGGGCACGTTCGAAGACGCGATCCGCTCCAACGTCGGCGACGTCACCAACGCCATCGTCATCCTCCTGCTGATCGGCGCGCTGTCCGGCGCGTGGACCGTCAGCGGCATCGTGCCGACCTTTATCTATTATGGCCTGAAGATCATTTCCCCGAAGGTTTTCCTGCTGTCCGCCTGCGCCCTGTGCGCGCTCGTGTCCGTGATGGTCGGCAGCTCGTGGACGACCATCGCCACGATCGGCGTGGCCCTGATGGGCATCGGCAAGGCCGAAGGCTTCTCCGACGGGATGATCGCCGGCGCCATCATCTCCGGCGCCTATTTCGGCGACAAGATCTCGCCGCTGTCCGACACCACCGTGATGGCCTCGTCCATCAACCGGGTCCCCCTCTTCTCGCACATCCGCTACCTGATGGTCACCACCGTGCCGTCCATCACGGTCACGCTCATCGCCTTCACCGTCCTGGGGCTCTCGCACGCCGGCGCCCCGGCCGCGCAGGTCGAAGAATACGCGCAGGCGCTCGACCGCACCTTCAACCTCAGCCCCTGGCTGATGGTGGTGCCGCTCGTGACCGCCTGGCTGATCGCCCGCAAGCGCCCGGCGCTCATCGTGCTGGCCATCTCCACGGTCCTGGCCTCGCTGTTCGCCGTCATCTTCCAGCCCGAGCTGGTCGCCGGCATCGGCGAAAAGCTCGTCCAAGGCTCCCGCGCCAAGGTCTTCTTCGCCGGCTCGATGGAGACGATCTACAACTCGGTCACGCTCTCGACCGGCAGCGCGGAAGTGGACGCGCTCGTGTCCACGCGCGGCATGCTGGGTATGCTCAACACCATCTACCTGATCATCTGCGGCATGTGTTTCGGCGGCTGCATGCGCGCCAGCGGGATGCTGCGCGAGATCTCGCGCCTCATCCTCCCGCTCGCCCGGCGCCGCTTCGGTCTCGTGTCCTCGACCGTGCTCTCCGGCACGATGCTCAACGGCATCGTCTCCGACCAGTACCTCTCCATCATCCTGACCTCCGACATCTTCCGCGACACCTACGACAAGGAAGGCTACGAGCGCCGGCTGCTCAGCCGCAGCGTCGAAGACTCCGCGACCGTCACCTCGCCGCTCTTCCCTTGGAGCAGCTGCGGAATGACCCAGTCCACCATCCTGCACGTGCCCACCGTCGCCTATCTCCCCTTCTGCTTCTTCAACTGGATCTCCCCGCTGATGAGCATCACCATCGCCGCCATCGGCTACAAGATTTTCCGGAAAACGTGATTCCGAGCTCGACAAATGAACATGAAAAACGCTATCAGAACCGGCCTCCTGGCCCTCTGCCTGCTCCTGACAGCAGGCCGCGGCCTGTCGTCAGCACAGACGATCGACCGCGAACACCTCAGCGTGGAAGCCTACGCCCGCTGCAACGATTTCCTGAACTCCTACGGTCTCCGCGACCAGCTTCTGGACAGCCACGTAAGCGGCCTGGTCGGCATCGCCGCCGGCCTGACTACGCGGCCGGAAGACGGCGACTGGTACGACTGGGCCTACAACTACCCGACCTTCGGAATCGGGCTTTCCCACGACTTCGCGGGCCTGCTCCGCTTCAAGCCGCAGATGCCCTATTCCCGGCTGGGGGACATCGTGAACCTGTACGGCTGGGCCCAGTTCGACCTGATCCGGACCCGGACCTTCCGGTTCGGCCCCGCCTTTGAACTGGGCCTGGCCTACTCCGACCAGACCTACCACTATAAGACCAATCCGAACAACTTCTACATCGAATCACACGTCTTCTTCGGCGTCGGCGCCGGCCTGCACGCCGAATGGTTCCTCACGCCGCAGTGGGCGATCACCGCAGGCGCGTACCTGACGCACCACTCCAACGCCATGATCACGCCCCACAACTGCGGCACCAACGAGCTCAGCTTCAGCGGAGGCGCACGCCGATACCTGGCCCCGGTCCGGTTCACGCCGCGTTCCGCGGCACGTCCGGCCCTGCCGGAATTCCCGAAAGGGCTGCACCTGCAGGTGGCCGCGGCCGCCGGCGCGATCAGTTTCTCCGACGAGCAGGTGGTCAACGAAAGATACCGCTACACGGACCGTACGGCGCCGGCCCGCCTGCGCGCCGTCCTCAGCGCGGAGCTGGTCTGGCGCTACTCCCGCCTCTTCGCCACCGGCATCGGGGCGGAAGCGGGCTACACGGACAACAGATACCGGGAGACGGACTGGCTGTTGAAAGGCGTCGAAGACGACCCGCGCAACTATTCGCCGTTCCACGTGGGCGTTTACCTGATTCAGGAGCTCCATTACAAGCAACTGTCCGCCCACGTTATCTGCGGGGTCTATGTCCTCAAACGCACTGGCCTTGAGGACCGGTTCCAAAGCATCGTCCAGAAGGCCGGGATGCGGTATCATTTCACCCGGGCGTCCGGGCTCTTTGCCGGCATGGACCTGCGCGCCACACACCGGGGCTTCACTCTGGAATGGGCTTTGGGATATAGATTCTAATGAGGCCCGACCTTCCATCGCCGTTGTAACATCGGCGGGAAACGTCGCTGTCCTGCGTTTGGCAGAAAAGTTGTAACATACGATTGAATAACGAAGATAACGCCCAAAGGGCGTATCGTATTAATGACTATATTTGTAAACTGAAACTAAAAGCTGACCCAAAGATGAAATCCCTCAGAACCATCGCCCTCGTTGCGCTGGCCGCCGCCTTCGCGTGCGCGTCCTGCGCACCGCAGCAGCAGGAACAGGGCAACCCCACAATCGAGACCATCCTCACCCGCAAGAGCGTCCGCTCCTACACGGAGCAGAAACTCTCCGCAGAACAGATCGAAACCCTCCTGAAGGCCGCCATGGCGGCGCCTTCCGGCATGAATATGCAGCCCTGGCGCTTCGTCGTCGTGACCGACCAGGCCATCAAGGACGAGCTGGCGGGCCCCCGCGGCGGAATGATCGCCCAGGCGGCCGCCGTGTTCGTGGTCTGCGGCCAGACCACGATGATGATGCGTCCGTTCGGCCAGCCCGACGCCGAGCCGACCGCCACCGACAACCCCAACTGGACGGCCGACTGCGCCGCCGCCACGGAGAACCTCCTCCTGGCCGCCGAGGCCATCGGCCTGGGCGCCGTCTGGACGGCCTGCTACCCGTATCCCGAGCGGATGGTCAACGTCCGCGAGGTCCTCGGCCTGCCTGAAGACGTCTCCCCCTACTGCGTCGTGCCCGTCGGCTATCCCGCCGGCGACGACCAGCCCAAGGACAAATGGAAACCGGAGAACATCCACTACGACAGATGGTAAACTTCCGGATCCTGCGCGCCGCCCTGCCGCTGGTGCTGGCCTTCCTGTGCACCGGCTGCCACGCCGCGCGCGTGAAACAGTATAAGATCGAAGTCGTCAAGGAATACCCGCACGACACGGGCGCCTACACCCAGGGCCTGTTCTTCCAGGGCGGCCGCTTCTACGAGAGCACCGGCCAGTTCGGCCAGTCCACCTTCCGCGAGGTGGAACTCGCGACCGGCAAGGTCCTCTCGAAGATGAACTTCCAGCAGAAATATTTCGCCGAAGGCTCCGTGATGCTGGGCGACAAGCTCTACATCCTGACCTGGCTCAACAAGGTCGCCTTCGTCTACGACGCGAAGACGCTCAAATACCTCCAGACCTATTCCTACCCGCGCGAAGGCTGGGGCCTGACCACCGACGGCAAGTCGCTGATCGCCTCCGACGGCTCCGCCCAGCTGTATTTCCTGACTCCCGAATTCAAGCAGGAGCGCGCCGTGACCGTCCGGATGGACGGCCGCCCGCAGCGCCTGCTCAACGAGCTGGAATACATCGACGGCAAGATCTGGGCGAATGTCTACACCACCGACCTCATCGTCATCATCAACCCCGCCGACGGCGCCGTCGAGGCCACCGTCGACTGCAGCGGGCTGCTGCCCGCCAACCTGCGCAAGCCCGACACGGACGTGCTCAACGGCATCGCGCAGGACCCCGCCACCGGCAAGATCTACCTGACCGGCAAGAACTGGCCGCGCCTCTATGAGGTCAAACTGGTCCCCGTCAAATAATAACACCAAATAGTATCCAGCATGAAAAAAGTACTCTCCATCCTCCTTCTGCTGGCCGCCTGCCTGAGCGCGGCCGCACAGGAAGACGCCGTGCGGCTCTTCGCCGAAAACCCCGACCGCGCTTCCAACAACATGCACGTCTACGAGTTCGACCCGATCGTGGACACCCCGGCCCCGAAGGGCTTCAAGCCTTTCTACATCTCCCACTACGGCCGTCACGGATCCCGGTACGAGCTGAATTCCACGTTCGCCGCCCGCGCGCAGGAATGCTTCCCCGTCCTTGATTCGCTGAACCTCCTGACCCCGGCCGGCAAGGAACTCTGGGCCAGCGTCGAGGCCGTCGTGGCCGCGCACAAGGGTATGGAAGGCTCCCTGACCACGCACGGCGCCAAGGAGCACCGCAAGCTCGCCGCCCGCATGGCGAAACGCTATCCGGAAATCTTCAAGAACAAGACCCGCGACGAGATCAACTGCTTCTCCAGCACCAACTTCCGCTGCATCATCAGCATGGTCAACTTCATCTACAGCCTGAAGGAGCAGTGCCCCAAGAAGGATTTCACCTTCACCAGCGCCGAGCGCTTCATGTCCTACATCAACCCGAGCCTCAGCATCCCGCGTCCCGGCGAGACCCCGGCCCCGCGCGCGCCCCGCAACTTCGGTCCGCGCCCGCAGGCTCCGGTCGCCTTCCAGCCCGCCCCGGGCGAGCCGGGTTATGATTTCACCCGCTTCCTCACCCCGATCGTGACCGACCTCGACGCCGCGCTCAAGGCCATCGGCAACCCGGAGCCTTTCGTGCACGACATCTGCAAGGCCGGCGGCCTCTGCCAGCTGATCGACGAACTGGACGTGGAAATCTACCGCAAGTACTTCACCCCCGAAGAACTTGCCTACTTCTGGGCCAGCGGCAACGACTCCATCTACCGGATGTGGGGCGGTTCCGTCGAGAACGGTGACGTCATCCGCTACGCCATCCGCCCGCTGCTGATGGACTTCGTGGAGAAGGCCGACGCGGCCATCCAGCCGGAGAGCCACCGCGCCGCCGACCTCCGTTTCGGCCACGACACCTCCCTCCTGCCGCTCTTCGCCCTGATGGGCGTCGACGACCTGCAGGGCCGCGTCTTCCCGTACCAGGAGGCCCACAACAACGGTTGGTACGCCTTCTTCCAGATTCCGATGGCGGCCAACTGCCAGATGGTATTCTACAAGGACAAGAAGGGCGAGGTCCTCGCCAAGGTCCTTTACAATGAGAAGGAAGTCCTCCTGCCGGGCATCGAGCCCGTCTCCGGCCCCTACTACAGCTGGCCGGCGCTCAAGGCGCACTTCATCCAGCTGTGTGAGAAGGCCGCGGAGCCGTGGAACCGGCACCGCTAGGAAGCCTTACGGCCGCACCTGGCCGTTTCCGTCAATGAGCCACTTGTAGGTGGTAATCTCGCAGAGGCCCATCGGGCCACGGGCGCCGAGTTTCTGGGTACTGATCCCGATCTCGGCGCCCAGTCCGAATTGGGCCCCGTCGGTGAAACTCGTCGGTGCGTTGACATAGACGCAGGCGGCGTCGACCTCCGCCTGGAAGCGGGTCGCCGCGGCGGCGTCGGCCGTGACGATGCTCTCGCTGTGGCCGGAGCCGTAGCGGTCGATGTGCGCGAGCGCCTCGTCCAGCGAAGCGACCACGTGCACGGTCATCTTATAGTCCATATATTCCGTGCCGTAGGAGTCCGGGGTGACGGCCTCCAGCAGCGGATAACGGCCCCGCAGGGCCGCGTACGCCGCCTCGTCGGCATAGAGGATGACATTCTTGTCCGCGAGCGGCGCCACGAGCGCCGGCAGGTCCGCCAGCCGGTCGCGGTGGACGAGCAGGCAGTCGAGCGCGTTGCACACGGAGACGCGGCGCGTCTTGGCGTTGTTGACGATGCGGCGGCCGATCTCGAGGTCGCCTGCGGCGTCGAAATAGGTGTTCACGACGCCGGCGCCGGTCTCCAGGCAGGGGACCTTCGCGTTGTCGCGGACGAAGTCGATCAGGCGGCGGCCGCCGCGCGGGATGACGAGGTCCACGTAGCCGACGGCGTTCAGCAGCTCCCCGACCGCCTCGTGCGTCGGGGGAAGCAGCGTGACGGCGCATTCGGGCAGGCCGCGCTCCGCGAGCACGCCGCGCATCAGCGCCAGCGCGGCGCGGTTGGACGCATCCGCGTCCTTGCCGCCCTTGAGGATACAGGCGTTGCCGCTCTTGAAGCAGAGGGAGAACACGTCGAAAGTGACGTTGGGGCGCGCCTCATACACGACGCCGATCACGCCGAACGGGACGCTGACCTTGCGCAGGCGCAGCCCGTTGGGCAGCGTGCGGTCCTCGAGGATCCGGCCGAGCGGAGACGGCAGTTTCGCCACCTGGCGCATATCGGAGGCGATGCCCTCCAGGCGCTCCGGCGTCAGTTTGAGCCGGTCGTACAGAGGGTTCTTCGGGTCCATCCGGGCCAGGTCTTCCGCGTTCGCGGCAAGGAGTTCCGCGCTGTGCGCGCAAATGGCGTCGGCGACGGCCTCCAGGGCCGCCACGCGATCCGCATCGGACAGCAGCGCCACCTGCGCCGCCGCCTTCTTGGCTGCTTCAAAAGCGTTCATATCTTCTCGTTAAGGTAGGAATTCGGTGAAAACCGTCTCGTCCGGCCGCTCCAGCAGGTCCGGCAGGATCCGCTCGCGCTTGCCGTCGGCAATCAGTACGCGGATGCCGTCCGCGGCCACGCGCCGGGCCGTATTGTATTTGGAGGACATCCCGCCGCGCCCCAGGGAGCTCTTCTTCTCGCGGATGCAGGCCGAGAGGTCGTCCGCGCAGTGGACCGTGCGGATGACCTTCGCATCCGGCTCGTCGGGGTGGCGGTCATAGAGACCGGGGATGTTGCTCAGCAGGATGAGCGTCTCGGCGCCGACCATCCCGGCGATCAGGCCGGAAAGCTCGTCGTTGTCGGTGAACATCAGCTCGGTGACGCTCACGGTATCGTTCTCGTTGACGATGGGGACCACGCCGTGCTGGAGCATCACCTCCATACACGCGCGCTGGTTCTCGCGCTCGCGCGCCGTCTCGAAATTGCGCTTGGTCGTCAGCACCTGGCCGACCTGCAGGCCGTAGTCCCGGAAAAGCCGGTAGTAGAGGTCCATCAGTCGGACCTGGCCGACGGCGGAATACAGCTGGCGCTGCTCCACGCTGTCCAGGTCCTCGTCCAGCCGCAGCTCCGTGCGGCCGCAGGCCACGGCACCCGAACTCACGATCACCACGGACCAGTCCCGGCGGCGGAGTTCGACCACCTGGTCCACCAGCGCGGACACGCGCGTGACGTCCAGCGTGCCGTCGGCACGCGTCAGGACGTTCGATCCGATCTTGACGACGATCCTTTTCATAAGCCCAGATCCTTTTTCGTCTCCGGCAGCAGGAACGGCGCCACCTCCTCGTAGGACAGGGTGAACGAAGGCATTCCGGCCGCGTAGGCGGCTATTTCATATTGCTGATAGGTCAGTACAAGTCCCGTTTCCATGGGCATCGGGGCCCAGTGCGGCAAGGGGATCCGGTCTCCCTCCAGGAAGAGGAATTCGTCCAGGTCGACATCGTCTCCGCCTTCCGCGAAATACTCCTCCAGGCCCCGCCGCAGCAGGTCCTGCATCTGCGCGGCCGCGCCCGGCACGAAGAAGTCCCGGATGCGCATCCCGCCCTCCTTGTCGAAGGTGATCGCGCCGTCGCCGCCGATGCCGCCGTGGGCACCGCCCAGATAGATATATTCAATCGAATCGAAGACCGCGATACGGTCGGTCTCATAGACTTTCTTCAGCTTGAAATCGTACTCCCAGCCGGGAATCCCGGCCACCGCGTGCACGCGCTCCGCCTCGGTCAGATCGGCGTTCGCCCGGATGTCCGCCATCCGCTCGTCGGCATCGGCCTGCGCCTTCGCGCTGATGTCCGCGAAAGCCTTCCCGCCATAATACTCGCCAAGCGCCCGGGCATCGTCGACATCCCCGTCGAAGCGCAGGAACGCGCGCTGC
>Ga0265298_10005239_pt1 | contig 16355 bp, 15 predicted proteins | sample AusTroGonzalo_MG_3_FD_193486 | JGI IMG/M metagenome (GOLD analysis project Ga0265298, IMG submission 193486) | Bovine rumen microbial communities from tropical cattle in Woodstock, Queensland, Australia - Gonzalo_01 | ecosystem: Host-associated > Mammals > Digestive system > Stomach > Rumen ... | reverse complement strand
CGGCGAGACCGCGTGCAGCGAGAGTCGTGCAGATTGCGGCGGTCAGAGTGGTTTTGCCGTGGTCAACGTGGCCGATGGTGCCGATGTTGCAGTGCGGCTTGCTTCTGTCAAAATGTTCTTTTGCCATTTTTTCCTCTTCTTCAGCAGAAGGTTTATCGCTTCGAATCCTAGGAACGACGCGGGTTAAACGTACATTCCGGTTATTTCGCAAAGCATAGGAAGCGGTACTTTGCGAATTTTGCCGAACAAATTTAGCAATTTCAAGGAATTTTTCAAGGATTTTTTTTTGCTTTTTCGCGAAAAAACGCAAATTTCAGCCATTCTCGGGGCGTTTTTTGCCCTCAGGAATTCCACGAACAGCCCATTTCCTTTTTTACAGAAAATGGCGAATTTAGCCCAAATTCAAAGGTTCAATATTTTAATCCTACATAAACTCCAACTTATCAACAATTTAAACACATCGCTACACCCCACCCCGACAACCCATCCAACTTATCAACAACTTTTTTGTAAAAAGATTTTTACGCAATAAAAATTTACATTCCAGACACCCTTGTAAACTTTTCCTCACGTTTTGGAACGGCAGAGGAACACTAATATATTGAACTATATAATTTTACATCGTTTTTTGATTTTTTTATCTATCTTGTGCCATGAGTGTTTATGGGAGCATGAGGATTTTATGAAGAAGAAACTTTTTACGCTATTGCTGTCGGCAGCAGCGGTCGCCTTGATTTGCAATTGCGGCGACGATGCAGTGATCAATGCCGACAATAACAATAACGGCAATCGCCCCATTATTGTTACCCAGCCCTCTTTTTTGTATAGAGATGGCGACACAAACTACATTATCGATGCCTACGGCTTTGTGACCAACGAAGCCGGCGATACAATCGCACTCGCCGATATCGCAACCGGCCTGATTGTCGCTTTGGACAGCGAAAGGACCATTATTGCACAAGGCGTCAATTTCGCCGAACTTGAAATTCTGTCCCCGACGATCATTACTGAACCGGCATGGGTCTTGCACGCTGACAAGAACTACGTGATTCACCCCATGAACCAGCATGGCGTCAATATCGTTACAGACGGTTCCGGCGCAGCGATCGGCTCAATGGTTTTCAAGACCGATTCCGATGGCAACCCCACGACTGTGGGCGACATTGTTGACTTGGAAGGCAACATTCTCGTCGAAAACGTCGACCTGAGCGAACTCAACATTTACCAGCCTAACACCAACTTGAACCCGACACCGATTCCGGTGCCTGTCGAAAGTTCTTCGAGCAACGACAATCCGGGTCCGGGCCCAGGCCCTGAGCTTAGCTCTTCTAGCTCTGTCGTGAATCCGGGCAACTCCAGCTCTTCGTCGAAAACGAATTCTTCGTCGAGCACGCCCAAATCATCTTCTAGCTCTGCAAAGTCTTCGTCCAGTTCCGCGAAGTCTTCTTCTAGCTCTGCAAAGAGCAGCTCTTCGGCTGGCGGAAACGGTAGTTGCCCGAAAATCCAGGTTAAGAACGGCGGCGCAACCGGTAGCGGTTGGGCCACCCGTTACTGGGACTGCTGCATGCCCCACTGCTCATGGCCCGAACACGGCGGCCAAGCCAAGGTATGCGATTCCAGAGGCAAGAACCCCATTGGTAACGGTAGCGGTAGCGTCTGCTCTGGCGGTGGCGGCGCCGCTTGCACAAGCCAGATTCCGTTTACGGTGGATGGTTGCGAAGAATACGGCTTTGCATTCGCTGCTGTGCCCGCCTCTAACGGCGGCCAGTGCGGCAAGTGCTTCCAGCTGACCTTCACTGGTGAAGGCCACTATAGCTCCACGAACGGCAATACCAGAAAACTCAAGAACCAAAACAAGAAGCTCATCATCATGGTGACAAACATCGGCGGCGACGTGAACCAAGGCCAGTTCGACATCATGATCCCGGGCGGCGGTGTAGGCCAGTTCAACGGCTGCGCCAGCATGGGCTGGGGTTCGCAGGGTGAACAATACGGCGGTCTCCTCTCCGATTGCGAAAAGGAACACAACTACGCCGCAAATAAAATGGCAAGCTGCCTGACTGAAAAGTGCAACAAGTCCTTCGGCAATGACGAAGAAGCCAAGCAAGGATGTCTCTTCCTTGCCACTTGGATGAACGCAGCCGGCAACCCCGAACACAACTACGTGGAAGTGGAATGCCCCGACGTTCTCAAGCAAAGGTACTAATCCACTAGCGTGATTTTCTGAAACCTTTAGCCCCGGCAAGCCGCCGGGGCTTTTTTCAGCTATTCAACTCCCCTTTTGACTTACTTTTTTTTACGTGTTTTTTGGAGGTAAAAAAGCTATTTTATAGGGCGGATGGAATTGGAGCGACTTTCGATACGGAAGTCTTATTTTCAACACGTTTGAGGATGTTTATGAAAAACCGATTCCTTAAGTCCGCACTGGCCTTGAGCGCAGTTTTGGCTTTTGTCAATTGCTCCGAAGAAGCAACCGACGCAATCAACAACAATTTAAATGCCGATAATGGAACCGAACAGGTAAAGCCCAGTGACGCGGCATGGCTCCTTAATGTCGGACAAGACCTCTTGATTTACCCCGTAGGCATCGTAACCGACGCAAACGGTAACGTTGTCGGAACGATTACTTTCAACGAAGACGGCCACACCGGAAGCATTGTCGCCGCAGACGGCTCCCCCATTGTCGACAACGTCGACTTAAGCTTGCTGGAACTCACCACGCTTGAACAGGTGAGCGCATCGGTTCCTGCATCTTCTGCAACAACCGTTCTGACCTCTTCTGCAACAACGACAACAACCCCCGACCCGCTCTCTTCCGCTAGCGTACTGCCCGGTACCTCTTCCGTGGCCGAACAGCCGGCATCCTCTGCCGCCGTGCAGCCGGGTATTTCTTCTAGCGCAAACAACACCGCAAACTCTTCTTCTGGCACCGTCCAGACGGCAAATTCTTCGTCTAGCCAAAAGCAAAGCCAGAGCAGCGAATCGAACACGCAACAGACCGTAGGCAATGTTACCGTAACAGGTAACCTGACCCAGACGGTGGTCAAGGGCGGATCTATCAGCAAAGTTACCTTTAGCGGCGTAGAATCGGAACCGCAAAGAAGCTGGACTCTGCACTTCTTGAACGCAAACTACGACAAGAACGCCAAGACCTACACGATCGAAGGCTCTGTCCCCAATTACTGGGATCAGGAAAAGGCAACCGAAGAAATCACTATCGGCGGTCAGAAATTCTCCTTTGTCTTAACCGTTAGTGACCCCACTGCAGTAAAAAGCTCCAACAGCACCGCCAAATCCTCTAACAGCGTGCAGTCGTCCTCTTCTCAGCAACAGCCCAAGTCCAGTAGCTCTGTCGCAAGGTCTTCTAGCTCTGTTGCCCCGTCTTCGAGCAGCGTAAAATCCAGCAGTTCGCAGAACACCAATACGAACGCCTCTGCAGAAGAAGCCAAGTACCTCAATGCAGGTGCAGGCGGCCAACAGGGCTTTGCAACCCGTTACTGGGACTGCTGTATGCCCCACTGCGCATGGCCCGAACACGGCGGCAAGGCCAAGACCTGCGATGCCAAGGGTAAGACCCCTATCGGTAACAACAACGGCAGCATCTGCTCTGGCGGCCAGGGAGCCACTTGCACAAGCCAGACCCCCATTATCGTAAGCAACAAGCTCGCCTACGCATTCGCGGCAACCCCAGGTAACGACAACACCTGCGGCAAGTGCTTCGCCCTTACCTTCACGGGTACCGGCAAGTACGAAACCAAGGCAAACCACCAGGCACTCCAGGGCAAGACCCTCGTGGTGATGGCCTCGAACATCGGTTACGACGTGCAAGGCGGTCAGTTCGACATTATGATCCCGGGTGGTGGCGTCGGTGCCTTTAACGGATGTAGCCAAATGGGCTGGGGAAGCCAAGGTGCTACATACGGCGGCTTGCTCACTGAATGTGAAGAATCCGTCGGCTACGATGGCGACCTGCTCTCCAAGCGCAAGCAGTGCCTTACCGAAAAGTGCAACAAGTCCTTCGCCAACGACACCGAAGCCAAGGAAGGCTGCCTCTTCTTGGCAACTTGGATGGAAGCTGCCGGCAACCCGAACCACACCTACAAGGAAGTGGAATGCCCGCAGGCACTTATCAGCAAATTCTAGCCCTATAGGCGCTTAAACGCTGAAACTTTTGGTCCCGGCTTATGTCGGGACTTTCTTTTTTTATGTGAGCAAAATCGCATAATTGCTTGTCAATCCATTTTTTACGTGATTTTTTTTGACAATTAAACTATCTTTTGGCGCGGATGGAATTGGAAGGGCTTTCAAATGGAAGTCTTGTTAGTTTTTATTGAGGACACTTATGAAACACCAATTCTTGAAGTCCGCGCTGATCCTGGGATCCGTTCTGGCATTCGTGAACTGCACCGATGAAGCTACTGACGTAATCGGTAACCTTGACCCCAACGCCCTTCAACCTTCGGAAGATGATCCAAGTGCCATAGCCGCAGATGAAGCCTGCTGGCTCATCAATGCCGACCAACCCTACCTTATCTACCCCGCAGGTATCGTGACTGACCTCGCAGGCAATCCGGTCGCAGCATTCGCATTTATCGATGACACCTATACGATCGGCAACATGATTTCCGCCGATGGTTCTACCATCATCATGAACAACATCGACGTGAATGACCTCGTCATCGTCACCCGCGCAACGGCCTCCATGGCCCTGCCGCCGTCTTCTTCTGCAACGATCGAAACCCCGCTTTCGTCTGCAGGCGTTACGCCGACGGTTTCTTCGAGCAGCACCGGCACCAATCCGGCTAGCAGCGCAACCGCAACCAACACCGAAAAGAGCTCCTCTTCTGCACAGCAGGTCGCAAGTTCTTCTTCGGCCACCCAGACCACCATTACCGACGGTAAGGTAACGATTACCGGCAACCTGACCCAGACAGTTGCCCAGAAGGCATCTACCAGCGAAATCAAGTTCAGCGGTCTTTCCAACGAACCGACTCGCCTCTCCTGGAACGCCTACTTCCTTGAAACCAGCTACAGCAACGGCACCTACACCGTTAAGGCGATCACCATTCCCGAATACTTTGAAGTCGGCGAAGTGAGCGAATTCTTCAAGGTCGAAGGCAAGGATTACGAATTCAAGATTACCGTGACCAAGGCCGGCGGCGGAAGCAGCACGACCAAGTCCTCCAGCAGCCAGCAACAACAAAAGTCTTCTAGCTCTCAACAGGCCAAGTCCTCTTCTAGCCAACAGGCAAAGTCCAGCTCCAGCGTGGCAGCAAAGTCTTCTAGCAGCCAGGGCAGCACGAACCTCACCGGCGACGAAGCCAAGTACGTTGATGCCGGCAAGGGCGGTAAAGAAGGTTGGGCTACCCGTTACTGGGACTGCTGTAAGCCCCACTGCGCATGGCCCGGCAAGGGCGGCACCCAGGCCCACGCCTGCGATGCAAGCGGCAACAAAATTAGCGACGCCAATGCGCCAAGTATGTGCGACGGCGGCAACGCAGGCATTTGCTTGAGCCAGATTCCTATTGTCGTGAGCGATAAGCTCGCCTACGCCTACGCAGCTGTTCCGGCAGCCGACGGCGGCAAGTGCGGCAAGTGCTTCGCCCTCACCTTTACCGGTAAAGGCAAGTACGAATCCAAGAAGAACCATGCAAATCTCCTAGGCAAGACTCTGGTCGTGATCGCCTCTAACATCGGTGGCGACGTTCAGCAGGGTCAGTTCGATATTATGATTCCGGGCGGTGGCGTCGGCTTGTTCAACGGTTGCTCCAAGATGGGCTGGACCGGCAATATGGGCGCCCAGTACGGCGGTCTCCTCTCTGACTGCGAAAGCAGTGCCGGTACCGCAGGCGACGTCGCAACCAAGCGCAAGACCTGCCTTGAAGACAAGTGCAAGTCCGTGTTTGCAAGCAACAAGCAGGCCCAGGAAGGCTGCCTCTTCCTTGCCACTTGGATGGAAGCTGCCGGCAACCCGAAGCACACCTACAAGGAAGTGGATTGCCCCTCTGCCCTTACTAAGAACTTCTAATTATTACTTAAGCTGAGAGAAACGCCCGTTGGCTTTTGCCGACGGGCTTTTTTATATTTAAAACATAAAGGAGTGTTTTAGGATGTTTGGAAAATTATCAACAGCCATATCTTTGGCCGCACTTTTGACGGCCTCCGGTGCGCTTGCCGCTAATGTGGCCTGCGTGGGCAATAGCATTACCGAAGGTTACGGCATTGACTGGGGCGTAAAGAAATACCCCGACCACTTGCAAGACCTGATGCAGCCAGGCGATTCCGTCGCAAACTTCGGGACATCGGGAAAGATGTTCTACAAGGAAAGCGGCGAATCTTACTGGGTGCAAGGGAAAATCAAGGAAGCGCTCGCCTTCCCCTCCGATATCGTTGTAATCGAGCTTGGCACCAACGACAGCAAGCTTTTCTACTTTAGCTACTACAATGTCACGGTGGACATGCTGAAGCCCTCTTACGAGGACTTGCTCGACACCTTTGCACACCTGCCTACCAACCCCGAAATTTATGCCACCCTACAGCCTTATTCCAACAATGTGGAATGGGGCATCATGGACACCACGATTGTAAAGTACATCAACCCGCTCATCAAGGAAACTGCGATGGAGAAGGGCGTGAACATTATCGACTTGCACACGCTTTTCAAGACCCCGAACTGGTTCCTTGCCGATAGCGTCCACCCGAATGCAAATGGCGCCCAGGAACTTGCCAAAATCGTGAACAAGTACATTACCATGGCAAAGCCGACCATTACCCAGAACACGGCGACCTTGCAGGTAAGCGGCACACATTACGGTATCCGCTGGTACAAAGACGGCAAACTCATCGAAGGCGAAAATGCCGAAAAGGATCAGCTTTCGCTCACCGAAAAGGGCAAGTACAAGGCCCTTGTGAAAGTCGAAAACGACAACGATTCCTGGCTTGTAAGCAAAGAGATCGAAGTTACCGACTTGGGCTCTACCGCCATTGCCGCGGGCAATAAAAAAGCGGCGCAGCCGAAACTGCGCAAGCTACGTCATAAAGTGGATGTAAAGGGCAGAAGGGCTAAGTAACCCGGGCGCCTTTTATTTCACGTTTTTATCTAAAAAATCAAACATCTTTTGATAAACGGTGTCACGGACAGGTTTATGCGAAAGAATCAAGTCATGAAGGCCGCCCTCAATTTGTTCGAGCTTCACATTCGGGCCAAGGTTTGCCCCGTATTCATGGATATGTTCCACATCCAACACGCCGTCGCAGTAGGTATATTCCTCACTCCAGTCGTCGTCGCGGTAACTGCAACCGCTATGCATCACCAAAACTGGAGGCATGAGGTGTAAACCCTGTTGGACACGGACATGCCCCTGGTGAATCGCATGTAGCCAGCCCAAATCGATTGGCAGGCTGCCTGGAACTTTAAGGTTGTGGTCGTAATCCCATTCTCCGCTCTCGGACTTGTGCAGACTCTTGTCGTAGTTCAGATTTTCGCTACGCGGAATACCGACATCCGGGAACACGCCCCCCAATGCAGAAAGCACGGGGACGGCCAAACGGCGCACAGGCCAAATGTAGTTCATCTCGAGAAACGGACTATTCAGGACAACGGCTGCGATTCCCTCGCCATTTCGTCTATCTGCAGCATACAGACATGCGATAAGCCCGCCGGTGCTATGCCCCATTAATACAAACGGAACAGAATCGCCCTCGGCCTCGCGAATCATGGAGATTGCGGAATCGATTTCGGCATAGTATTCCGAAATATCGCGAAGTTCCCCTATCGTTTCGCCCGAGCGGTACGAACGGCCGTATTTATGCAAATCGATTGCAAAAAAGGAATAACCCGCAGAATCTACCTGTTGGGCAAGCTCCTGTTGGAAAAAATAATCGTTAAACCCGTGTATGTAAAGAACAGCTGCTTTTGGAACACGTGATGAAACAGAATCTTTTGCCGAATCGAATGGGTAACCGACAAGCGTTGCATGAAAGTTCTCCGCCTCAAACTCATGCATTTTGAAGGGTTCACCGAGGAATTTATCGGTTTCCCACGTAATATCCTTTGCAAAAAGGGCAAAAACTGAAAAAAGGACGATACTACACAATCTCATACAATGAGGCAATATAATTTATTGCGCCCTAGGGCAAACATAAATTTTTCATATATAGCGTTTTTTTATTTAATAACGCCAACTATAGTTGGCACGTTTTTCGTGGTTCCGTTTTTACAATTGTAATATGTTCGATGAAAACGTCCACAAGAACGCCATGAAAGCGCTTATTGCGCTCTTGCGGACGAAGACTACCCAGAAGAACTTAGCCTTTTTCTGCGATGTTTCCAGAGAACATATAAGACAGCTCGGAAAAGGCGATAAAATTCCATCGGTTAGGCTATTCTTCAATATGCTCGATGTCGCAGGGATCGACCTTAACGAAGGCGCGAACCTCTATATTGACATGCTCAAGCAACAAAAAATAGCCCTTGCCGCCGACAAGAGCAAGGGACTAGATTACGTCAAGAAAAACAAGCCTAAAAACGGCAAAAAGAAAGACTAGAAGAAGTCTACGTTAAACCAGCCTTTTTTTCCATCTTCAGAAAGAGTGATTCCGCAAGCGACTTTGGTGTAGCTTGTGTTTTTCATATTCAGGTAGTGACCGATATAGGGATAGTCTTCTTTCTTTTCCGGGTCACGTTTGCCACTTGTGACTAGCGCCTTTTCGTCTTCCCACATCATTTTGAGGTAGTATTCGGCAACGGCAGAGGCATTCTTCTGGAAGTTGCCGCTAAAATTCGGCCCGCTATTCTGCGCAAATTCGCCACAATCGCCAAAATGACCGTGGGCTTCGTTCGTTTTAAGATCGTCGGCGGACTGCTTGTCGGCACAAGTCTGCTTTTCTTCGGAAGCGAGCGTGAGCGGTTTCAGGTTTTCGGTAGCGCGGTATTCATTGATTTTTGCGAGGCAGTCTTCGCGCCAGCCTTCGTTTATAAAGCCCGAGTCTTCTTTTGCGGAAGCCTCAGAAGAGCTGGACTTGCCGCCAGAGGCGACAGACGAACTCAATTTATCTTTAGATGCAGACGAGCCGGGCTCTTCTGCATCGTCATAGACATTAACCTTGAGCGAGTCCACTTTAGAAGAGCTGGAATTGCCTGTAGGGACAGTGATGTTGATTTCGTCGCCGGTATCGATATTGGCACTTGTGCCTGAAGAATCGTCGGAACAGGCCACAAGGCCAAGGAACAGGGCAAGCACACCGGATGCAGCCATAAACTTTGAACAGATTTTTCTAGTCATCATCAAACTCCTTCTGGCGATAAATCGCACCTGTTTCAAACTATAATTTTGAAAGACTTTTGGCAAATAAGGCTTCATGAAAAATCTATCTTTTACCCCGTGATTCAAATTCAGAACGTTTCTAAGTCTTTTGGTGAGCAGGTGCTGCTTGACGGCGCCAGCATGCTCGTAGGCGACCACGAACGCGTGGGGCTTGTGGGCCGCAATGGTTGCGGTAAATCGACCCTTTTCAAGATGATTCTTGGCCAGGAATGCATCGACGGCGGTACCATCGACATTCCCAAGAAATACACCCTGGGTTACTTGCAACAGCACCTGAACTTTACGCACGCCACGGTGCACGAAGAAGCCTGCAGCGTGCTAAAGCCCAATGAAGACGGCTGGATCGAAGAACACAAGGTAGAAGCCATTCTGTTCGGTCTGGGTTTCGACGAAGAATCCATGCACAAGAGCCCCTCGCTCCTTTCGGGCGGTTTCCAGATTCGCCTGAACTTGGCAAAGGTTCTCGCAAGCGAACCCGACATGCTGCTGCTCGACGAACCGACCAACTACCTGGACATTGTGTCTATGCGCTGGCTCAGTCGCTTTTTGCGCAGCTGGAAGGGCGAAGTCCTTTTGATTACCCACGACCACCATTTTATGGACGAGGTCTGCACCCACACGGTGGGCATTCACCGCCACAAGATGCGCAAGGTCAAGGGCACCGTAGAAAAGCTCCGCGAAACCATCGCCGAAGAAGAAGAAGTCGCCCAGCGCACGCAAGAAAACGAAGCGAAAAAGAAAGCCCAGCTGGAACAGGTCATCGAACGATTCCGCTACAAGGCCGCAAAAGCCGCCATGGTGCAGTCCAAGATCAAGGCTGCGGCAAAGCTTGCCACCGGCGAGCGCCTCACCCACGAACGCAATCTGGATTTCAGCTTTACCGAAGCAGGGTTCCCCGGCAAGCGCATGCTGCAAATCAAGGAACTGCGCTTTGCCTATGGCGATGGTCCGGAACTCATTACCGACCTCACCATGGAAGTCTTCAAGGGCGACCGCATCGCTATCATTGGCCCCAACGGCCGCGGTAAAACGACGCTCTTGAACTTGATTGCAAAGGAACTCTCGCCCACTGCCGGCGAAATCAGCCACAATCCGAATTTGCAAATCAACTATTTCGGCCAGACGAATATCAACCGCCTGAACCTCGACAACACCGTCGAAGAAGAAATCGCCTCGGCAATCGCGGAAGTTTCGCAGAAGAGCCGCGCCCGCGGACTTGCAGGCCTCATGATGTTCAGCGGCGATGCCGCCCTCAAAAAGGTGAAGGTGTTAAGCGGTGGCGAACGCAGCCGCGTGCTCCTCGGAAAGATTCTTGCAAGCCCCTGCAACATGCTGCTGCTTGACGAACCGACGAACCACTTGGACATGGAATCCATCGAAAGCCTGATCGATGCCCTCGAAGATTACGAAGGCACCGCGATGGTGGTGACCCATGACGAAGAACTGTTGCATGCCTTTGCTACAAGACTCGTTGTATTCGATGGCGGCAAGTGCCGCGTGTTCGAAGGCACCTACGCCGACTTCCTTGAGAAGGTGGGCTGGGCCAGCGAAAAGAAACCGGGCGGTTCTGAATCTGCCAATATTAAGGTCTCAAACATTGACGTGAAAACGGATGCACCCACCAGTGCTCCCCGCGCCAAGGAAGACCGCAAGGCTCGCGCCGACTACATCGCCGAACGCAGCAAGATTATCAAGCCCTTGGAAAAGCAACTCACCAAGCTCGAAGAAGACATCGCAAAGGCAGAGGCCTTGGGCGGCGAGCTGGAAGCCAAACTTGTGGCAGCCTCTGAAAGCGGCGACGGCAATGCAATTACAGCCATCGCAAAAGACATGGACGACAACAAGAAGAAGGTCGACCAGCTTTACGAAGATTGGGAGCGTGTGAGCGCCGAGCTCGAAGCTGCCAAGGATAAATGGAAATTATAGATTCTCGATTCCAGAAACGTCGTCGGGCACGTCTTGGCGCATGACCATGAGCACGGCGTTCTGCGAGATGATGACGTAAGTTTCGCCGTCAATTTCAATCTCATGACCGTTGGCATGCAGGTACAGGGCCTCGTCGCCTTCTTTGACCTGCAGCGGCAAGTACTTGACTTCGTCGGGAGATTCCCCGCGGAATACGGCGTCGCTATCCTGCGTCACAGGGAGCGGATACCCAGGACCCACCTTGACCACTATACCTGTATGCACGGCATCGTGTTCGCGAACACTCGGGGGCAAGTAAAGTCCGCTCCCGGTCTTGTTCGATGCTTCAAGGGGCTTAATCAAGATTCGGTCACCAATGACCACGATATTCTTTAAGGGATCCAGCATACCCCAAAGATAGAATTTGCGCGCTTTGCTATAATGTAATCCGTGATATTCGTTATCCTGTGGACAATCATTTTTGCCTTCTTGGCCGTTTACCTTGGGAAAAGCCCCAGGGTACGTAGCTGGCTTAAATTGATTTTTAAAGCCCCCAGGGTCTGGCGTACCATTGTCGCGAGTGTAGCACTTGTTGCAGCTATTGTCGTCACGTATCTTATGATTCCTGAATCCGTCGAAACGCGGATCAGTGAAAGGAGCCTGTTCGAAGACTATGCGGCTGTCGCCGTCATGAAATTGGATTCGCTACAAGTACTCAAGGTCGATAACGACTGCAACATGCAACACCCGGAACCGGAACTTGCCTACGTGCTTCCGCTGGTAATTGGCGCCTACAACGAGATTGTGGAAAAGCCCACCACCCCCATTGTGACACGCCTGGACGACACGCTCTATTTCACCATGAATGGCTACAGGCAATTCAAGAACAGGGGCATTCGACTGAACAGGCTTTTGCAGAAAAAGCTGGGCAAGCGTTACAAGATGCAAATCGTGAGCGAAGGTTCAAGCCACACGCTCGTCTTGACATACGACGGTGAGCCCTGGGACACCGAACAGCTCACGGCACTCCCCGTGATGGAGGCCGCGCAAATCCACCACCTGGATCCGGCGCTCTTGATGTCGCTGATACGACACGTTTCGAACTTTAACTTCAGCTACCGCGGTCGCAAGGATTCCAAGGGCATTCTTTCGCTCAAGGAGGGCGAAGGGATTCAACAGATTTTTATCGGGGCCGAGCGCTTGAGCAAAATGCTCCAGGTGGGCGTGAGCCAAGAGAACGCCGTGGCGACCTTCTACCCGGATCCTGAAATCAATTCCAAGCCCGAAAACTGGAGCAAGTCGCCCCTCACCAAGAGCTGGGTCGACCAAGTGCTTTCGGACGTGGAATTCTACCACGCCAACGGATTAAACCGTTTTATCGATTAAAGCTATCTCGTTAAATAGAAGCTTTCCGGATTGATGGAGACGCCATCGATGCGGACTTCGTAATGCAGGCCAATGCTCGACTGCGTGCCGCTTTCGCCAATCAAGGCGATGGGCTGACCGCGACGAACATGTTCGCCCTGCTTTACCAAGGCCTGACCCAAGTGGGCATAGAAGGAGCGCACGTCGTGGCCGTGGTCAATCTTAACCGCGAGACCGAAACCGCGATGCTTGCGGACTTCGCTCACGGAGCCTGCACCGGTTGCAAAGACGGTATCGCCTTCGGCTGCCACATAGTCAATTCCCCTGTGCGGAAGTTCGCTGTCGGTAAAGGGATCGTAGACAATTTCAAAGCGCTTCTTGACGGCATGGTTGTTGCGCATGGGGTGAAGCACCGGAATCTTTTCCGCTGCAGCAGAATCGTTTTCCAGGGCTGCCAAGAACTTCTTGAACGTCATTTCCACTTCGTTCACGCTCTTGCGCTTTTGCAAAATCGAATCATCCATCGCTGTCACGCCATCCAGCACAAAGCCAAGGCCGCCCACCATCAGGGCGCTGTCGCGGAGCACGCGGGTTTCTTCGGCCTTCAAAATAGATTCGTCCACCGAGGCGCGGATCTCTTTCAGTTCTTTTTTGATGGCGGCGTTTTGCTTATAGACATTGGTGATGTTTCCGCTCGTTACGTTGTCTAAAATCTGACCCGGCGAAAACAGGATAAATCCCAAAATGGCAGCCACCACGCCCACCACGGCAACGACTGCACCAATCAGCGAAAACTCGTAACTTTTACCCGACGTGGTCTTGGTCGGGAATACATGGACCTCAAGCTTCTTCACGTTCAGACCCTGGATTATCGATTCGGTTACGCAAGGATTCAATGACGCGCTTTTCTTCTTCGATAGCGCCCAAAATTTCGACGACCGACGGATCGTCCTTGATGGTCTTCAAAAGGTCGTCGCGAACGGCCCCGTGGAGCTTTTGTCCGAGAGCCTGGAAGTGTTTTTTGAGCTTAGATTCCTCGGCAGCCAGTTCTACCCTTAAAAGGGCAGTGGACGCATAATTCAATGCCGTATTTTTAATCTTATTTAGCGTTTTTTCAGCCATGCTTAATTCCTTTTGTCCGTAAAAAAATTAGTTTTTTACGCGTATAAAAAATGGAGATTATCTATGAGCCGTAGCGATCGTAGACGCGCAAAGCAAAATGCGAAGCAATTTACACCCAAAAAGGCCAATGCCCTGGACCCGAAGATTATTGCTGTCCTTGGCGCTCTTGCCGTTATCTTCTTTGTTGGAACCATGCTTATCCAAAGAGGCGCATAAATGAAGTTCAATATCAAGAAATCCGTATTGCAGGAAGCGCTCCAGATTGCTATCAGCGCCATCCCCAATAAGTCCACCCTGCAGATCCTTAACGACTACTCGCTGCGTCTCGAAGGCAATACTCTCGAAATTTGCGCTACCGACTTGAACTTGGGTGTGAGGATCAAGCTCGAAGTCGAAGGCGAACGCGATGGCGAAGCCCTGATCAACGCCCGCAAGTTCTCTGACCTCGTGAAGGCTCTCGTTCCGAGCTGCGAAAACGTAAGCATCGACGTGCAGGATCACTTGACCCGCATCAAGTGGAGCGAAAAGGGCCAGGCCTCCATTACGAGTTTCGACGCCAGCGACTTCCCTCCGTTCCCCGAAGTCGAAGGCAACTCCCTTACGCTTGCCGCAAGCGAACTTGCATTCCTGGTCGAAAAGACCGCATTTGCTGTCTCTACCGATAACACCCGCCAGAACTTGAACGGCGTGTTCATGGAAGCCAAGGACGGCAAGATCTCCATGGTCGCAACCGACGGTCACCGCATGGGCCGCGCAAGCATCGAACAGGAAGGCGCAAACCTCGAATCCGGCGTGATCGTTCTCCCGAAGGTTCTGCAGCTCGTGCTCCGCCTCGCCAAGAACGAAGACTCCGTCGAAATTTGCACCACCGAAACTCACGTGCTGTTCCGCATTGGCGCAACGCAGATTATCTCCAAGCTTATCGAAGGTCCGTATCCGAACTACCGCGCCGTGATTCCGCAGAATTTCGAACGCACCGTTCAGGCTAACGCTACCGAACTGTTGGACAAGGTCCACTGTATCTTGCCGATGGCCAATCCGCGTACGCACCAGATCCGCTTCCAGATGGACGGCAACAACATGGAACTTTCTGCTACTGACCCGGATGTCGGTGGCGAAACCCGCGAAGCTCTGGCCGTGACCCACAGTGGCGAAGGCAGCTTCAGCATCGGCTTTGACGGCCGTTACTTCTACGAAATCCTCAGCATGTGCAAGAGCGAAGAAGTGGTGCTCAAGATGAACACCCCGATCGGCGCTTGCATCATCGAACCTGTTGGCGACGACATGGGCTTCAGCTTCTTGCTGATGCCGCTCCGCCTTGCCGACTAAGGATTAGACGGGTTACAAACAAATTAAAACGGGGCGTCGCGAAAGCGAGCCCCTTTTTAGACGGGAAAAATGGCCAACGCAATCCGCAAACGCATTAGCAAGAAAATCACCAAGGCGCTTCACGACTTCAACTTGATTGAAGACGGAGACAAGGTGCTTATCGCCGTGAGTGGCGGTAAGGATTCCAGCGTACTGCTGATGGAACTTGCAAGTCGCATGGGAAAGTTCCTGCCCAATTGCGAAATCGGGGCCATACACATCCAGAGCGACTTTGCCGACAAGGCCCCCCGCGAATTCTTGCAGCGCATGGCCGAACAGTATCCGCAGATTCCCTTCTTCTTTAAAGACGTGGCTGTCGAAGGCCGTCTCAAGGAAGGCCGCAAGCTCAATTGCTACTGGTGCAGTACGCAACGCCGTACCGAACTCATCAAGTTCGCCCGCGAAAACGGCTACAACAAAATTGCGCTAGGCCACCATATGGATGACATCGTAGAGACGCTTCTGATGAACATGCTGTACAAGGGTGAATTCAGCGGCATGCCGCCCATGGTGCCTTATGAAAAATACCCCTGCAGTATTATCCGCCCGCTGTGCTATTGCGAAGAATCCGAAATCATCGAGTACGCCGAAGATGCCGACATTCGCAAGTTCACTTGCACCTGCGAATTTTCAAAGGCATCGCACCGCAAGAGCATTCGTGAAGAAATCAAGAGCTTGACCAAGGGGAATTCTACCCTCAAGGCCAACCTCTTCGAAAGCATGCGCAACATACGCATGGACTATTTACTGTAACAGCCTAAACTTCGATCGTCACGCGACTGATTTTATTTTCGTCCTTTTTCACATGGACGATTTTTTCAATTTTGTGTTCGAGTTCATTCACGTGACTGATTATGCCCACCAGGCGATGGTCGCCCGCAAGATTCTGCAACGTATTGATCGCATTCTTCAGGGATTCTTCGTCAAGCGAACCGAAACCTTCGTCCACAAACATCGTGTCAAGCTGGATACCGCCGGCATAGCTTTGCACTTCGTCGGCAAGGCCCAAGGCTAGCGAGAGCGATGCCAAGAAGCTTTCGCCGCCGCTAAGGGTTTTCACTTCGCGTTCCTTGCCGCTGGAATGGTCAAGCACGTTCAAGTCAAGCCCGCTTTGGCTCCTGTTATTCGCGGCATCCTTGCGACGAACCAGTTCGTACTGGCCGTTCGAAAGAAGGCGGAAACGGATGTTTGCGCGACTCACGATGCGGTCAAAATAAGACGCCTGCACGTAGGTTTCAAGCATCACCTTGCCCTGGCCCGAAAGCCCAC
>Ga0265298_10005238_pt1 | contig 16358 bp, 14 predicted proteins | sample AusTroGonzalo_MG_3_FD_193486 | JGI IMG/M metagenome (GOLD analysis project Ga0265298, IMG submission 193486) | Bovine rumen microbial communities from tropical cattle in Woodstock, Queensland, Australia - Gonzalo_01 | ecosystem: Host-associated > Mammals > Digestive system > Stomach > Rumen ... | reverse complement strand
GGACATCAAGGTGTACATGGAAGCGGACGCGGACGAGCGGATTCTCCGCCGGGTGATCCGGGATGTGAAGGAACGCGGACGGGACGTGGAAGGCATCGCCAGGCAGTACCTGACCACCGTGAAACCCATGCATTACCTGTATGTGGAACCCACCCGGGCCATGGCGGATATCGTGATCAACAGCGGCATGAACGATGTCGCCTTCGACCTGATCAAAAGCAAGATTATTCTGCTGCTGCAGAATCAGTAAGGAACAGGAAGATGCAGAATCAGATGTTCAGTTACCGCGGATTCATGCTGGATTCCGTGCGTCATTTCATGAAACCGGCGGATGTGCGGAAACTGATTGCCGCTGCCCGGCTCTGCGGAATGAATGTGATGCACTGGCACCTGACGGATGACCAGGGCTGGCGGGTGGAGATCCGGAAATACCCGCGGCTGACAGAGGTCGGGTCCGTCCGGGGCCGGACCTTTTTCGGCGGCGTTTCCGGGACGGAAAACAACAGCGGATACTATACCCGGGAGGATATCCGGGAGATTGTTTCTTTCGCGGCGGAAAACGGAATGGAGATTATTCCGGAGATCGAACTGCCCGGCCATGCCAGCGCGCTGCTGGCGGCTTATCCGGAGGCCGGCTGCCGCAGGGAGTCGGAGCTGCCGGACGCGGGCCCCTGGACCTACGCGGTGGAGGTTTCCGGCGGGATTTTTCCGAATCTGATCTGCGCCGGGAAGGAAAGCACCCTCCGGTTTATGGAGGACATCCTGGATGAGGTGACGGAGCTGTTTCCCAGCCGGATGGTGCATATCGGCGGGGATGAGGCCCTGAAACTGCACTGGCGGAGATGCCCGGACTGCCAGAAGCGGATGCGGGAGGCGGGACTGCGCAGCGAGGAGGAGCTGCAGCGGGACCTGGTACTGCGGATCGGCGCTTACCTGGCGGCAAAGGGGAAGGAAACCATCGTATGGAACGATGTGCTGAACGGCGGTATGCTTCCGGATTATTTCATCGTGCAGCAGTGGATGGACGGAGAAGACAAAACCCGCCGCTTTATGGAAAACGGCGGGCGCGTGATCTGCTCGGAGACGAAAGCTTATTATTTTGATTATCCCTACGGGCGGATCGATGTCCGGAAGATCTGGCAGTATCCGCGGATTCCGGAATGGGCAGCCGGGTATGAATCCAGACTGCTGGGGATTGAATGTCCGTTGTGGACGGAACGGGTAACTAACCTGGAGCGGGCGGGCTTCCTGCTGTTCCCGCGGCTGGCGGCGGCAGGGCTGAAAGCCCATCCGGAACCCCTGTCCTGGGAAGACTTCCGGGAAAGCGTCAGGGAAACCTGCCGGCAGATCCGGGACCTGGGGCTGACCTGTGCCCCGGAAGAGTGGTGGGATATGCCGGCGGACCGGGCGGAAGCGGATATCCGGGCGGACGAGGACCGGATTTACGCGCCGGAAGCGCTGCCCTATGAGCAAAAGCAGCATCGCTGGACGGTGCTGGACAGGGAAGAAGGCCGGAGAATCCGGGAGGGCGAAACAAAAGCGTCTGTTCTCCGGGAAGGAGACCAGACGCTGGCAGAAATCTGCAGGTAAATAAACAGGAGATGCAATTAAAGCCGATGGATGACCGTCGGATCCATCTTCTTCAGGGAGGTGCATCCGGTGTACGCCATGGCTTTTTTCAGTTCGTCGTTTGCTTTCAACAGGTAATTCTTCACACCGTTTTCCCGGTCCTCCTTGATGGCGGTCATCAGCGGGCGGCCGATGCAGACACCTGTGGCGCCCAGGCACAGGGCTTTGAAGGCATCCATGCCGGTGCGGATTTCACAGTCGACAAAGACCGGTACATTCTTTCCGGCCAGGGAGGTGATTTCCGGCAGGATGGCCAGCGGCGGGAGGGCGTATTCGATCCGGTTGTTATGATGGGAAACCACGAGTCCCTGCGCGCCGGCACCGAGGCAGCGCTCGGCATCCCGGCAGCTCAGCACGCCTTTGATGATGACCGGCAGCGGAATGTTCCGGGTGATTTCCTCCAGCTCCGCGGTCCGCAGCGGCGCCATTTCCACCCCGTCCACATAATCCGGCGAACCGTCGCCCGCAAAGGGATGGTCAATGTCGATGCCCACGGCCGGCAGGCCCAGTTTCCGGGCGTGCTCCATTTTCCGGTAGATCAGGTCCCGGTCGGCATAGGGCTTGATGATCTCGATTACCGGCGCACCGAAGCCAGCCAGCCGTTCAATTTCTTCTTCCTCGGCCATGCCGTACCAGAGAACCGCGCCGGCGTCCTTCGCACCTTTTGCCAGCGCATCGGCGGCACCGGGGAACATGAAGTGATCCAGATGGGACAGCGCAGCCGTCATGATCGGGGACGCGGCTTTGATCCCGTACAGTTCAAAGGAGATATCCGGTGTGGCCGAATCCATGTATCTCGTTTCAATGAGCAGGGAGTCCAGGTATTCCCGGGAAATCCGGTTGGAATTGCCGATATCCGCCATTTCTTTTTCCTCCGTTACACTGTAAGCCCTTCCGCGTCGGCGATGGCTTTCAGATAGTCATAGGCTCTCGCGTATTCTTCAAACGTGGTCATATGCTCCAGCAGGACCGGCGCATCCGCCGGAAGATACTTGTCCAGGATGTGCAGCACCCTGCGGAAATCCAGGCAGCCTTCGCCGGGAGAGCATTCTGTGAGCATTGTGGTCAGGGCCATGGGATCCATCCGGCTGTCCTTGATATGGGTGCTTTTCGTCAGCGGTCCCAGCTGGGCAAAGCAGTCTTCAATGAACTCTTCCGCCGCCAGGTACCGGCGGGGGCAGTTGATCATGTTGACGAAATCCATATGCACCGCGCACCGGGGCCGGTCCACATCCCGGATCAGCTGCAGGCAGGATTCCGGGCTGTCGGGAATCATCCAGGGCATGGGCTCCAGACAGTAACAGGCGGTTTTCGGTCGGACGGAATCCAGGATCTCCCGGATGCTTGCGACGACCCGCGCATAGGTTTCCTCTGTGAAATTGGAGGGATCCGCCGCGTCCCACCCGGCAGATCCGGACGTTCCCGCAATGTTTACGCAGCAGGGAATGCCCAGTTCGTCCGCCAGGGCCAGCTGCCCCTTGGCGTATTCCAGCGCGGCTCCGGCCGCCGCCGGATCCGGATCAAAGATGTTTTTCCATACGCCGATTTCTGCAATCAGCACATCGTTGCGTTTGCAGATTTCGCAGTATTCCTCAATTTCCTTCCGGGGTGTATGGCAGGTAAAGGGTGCGGTGATGGCCCGGAAACGGGAACTGATGAGAAGTTTTTCCCATTCCGCGGGGGAGGACCAGATGCCGGCGACTGTTCCGCCCAGACGCATGGCGAACAACTCCTTCCGTCTGCATTTTTTCTCTTTCTGCTTTTGATTATAACATCGGGACCAGGTGCACACAACCGATTCTGCCAGGAACTGGAAGAAAAAAGAACCGCGGGGTCAGGTGACTCCGCGGAATCCGTTTCCGATGATTTCCGTACTGGACGTGATGATCAGGAAGGCGGAAGGATCGTTCTTTTTGATGAAGTTCCGGAGAAGCACCGCCTCGTGCCGGGAAACGACGGTCAGGAGCACCGTCTTGCCCTCGTGGGAATAAACGCCCTCGCCGTGCAGCTGGGTGGCGCCGCGGTGCAGCGTTCCGGTGATGAAATCCTCAATCGGTTCCGGGACGGAGGTGATGATCTGGAAGCATTTCTTGATCATCAGGTTATCCATGACCACATCCATAAACATGGATTTGACGATCAGCCCGAGCACCGAAAGCAGCCCGGTTTCCATACCGAAAGCGAAGCAGGCGGAGACGGTGATAATGATATCGCTGCACAGAAGCGCTACGCCGATATTCAGGGATGTATACTTCCGCAGGATCATGGCGATGATGTCCGTTCCGCCGGAGGAAGCATCCAGGTTGAAGAGGATCGCGGAGCCGACCGCCGGAAGGCCGACGGCAAACATCAGCTCCACCAGGGGCTGGGAAGTCAGCGGCGCTTCGAGGGGCACCAGGATCTCCAGCAGGTCAAGCGTGCCGGACATCAGCAGGGAAGCGTAGGCGGTACGGATGCCGAAGGATTTGCCGAAGACCGCGAAGCCGACCAGCAGCAGGAGAATATTGATGATGGTGACAAACCGGCCGGGGGTCATGCCCGGAATATAGTGGCCGAGCACAATCGCGATGCCGGTCACGCCGCCGGTGGAAAAATGATTCGGGAATTTGAAGAAATAGACACCGGCTGTCAGCACCAGAACACCGGCTGTAATCAACAGCCACTCCCGGGCTATGGATTTTTTTGTCTTCTGTGCCATGCTTTCCGCTTCCTTCAGCAATAATCTTATTTCCGGTCTCCTATTCTATCATGCGCCGGGAGAAATGGAAACATATTCCTTTTTCAGCTTGCAATAATCCTGAGGTTGATGCATAATACAAAGGATGAGATAAAAACAAATGAGGTCAACCGGGTTTATGAAGTTTTTTCTTGATTTTCTGCACCAGAAAGTCCCAAGGGCGGGCAGGGATATTCCCCATTATTACCGCCGGGCGCTGATCTCCAGCGAAGTCCTGCTGGCGGTCTACTTTCTGCTGTGCTTTTTCCTGTACCCGCTGCTTATAAAGCAGTGGGAATGGGTTCCGCTGGTGTTCCTGGCGGTAGAGGGCGTCAGTTTCTGGATGACCATGAAGCACGGCGTCCGTGTAAACCTGTTCCTGTATGCGGCCACCAGCATCGCCTGGATCTGGTGGAATGTATCCTATTTCGGCTGGAGCAGTGGTGTCCAGCATTTCCTGACCCTGGTGATTGTGCTGGTCTTCTTCAATATCTACGACCGGCCGTTGTATAAGCTGCTTTGGTTCCTGTTCATCCTGGCGGTCCGTGTGCTCCTGTTCAGCATGTCCCAGCAGAATCCGGCTATGCATCCGATGAACACAGAGGCCGGGACAGCTTACCAGACGGTGAATACCGTGGCTTTCTTCCTGAATCTGGCGGTGATGTGCGTCATCTTCAGCACCAGTATCCAGGATACGGAGCGGCAGCTGCGGCTGAAGAACCAGGCGCTGTACAAGGAAGCCGGTACGGATCCGCTGACCGGGTTGCCGAACCGCCGCGCCATGATCGAGCAGATCGAAAAGTATTACAAAGAATCCGGCGACCAGCCCTTCAGCATCGCGATCGCCGATATTGATTTCTTCAAGAAGGTGAACGATACCTACGGGCACAACACCGGCGACTATACACTGGTGCGGCTGACGGAACTTTTCACTGAGCATTCCATGGGGCGGTACAGCGTGTGCCGCTGGGGCGGGGAGGAATTCTGCTTCTTCATGCCCGGCATGAACCTGGATGAATCCAGCACCGTCATGAACGACCTGTGCTTCGCAGTGGAGAAAATGAAGCTGGAGCATGAAGGAAAGGAATTCAACATCACCATTACCATCGGTGTGGAGGAAAACGACTTTGCCTCCCCGCTGGAGGACCTGCTGAATTCCGCGGACGAAAAGCTCTACATGGGCAAGGAATCCGGGCGCAACCGGGTTGTTGTCTGACGTATGAATTAAATGAAGGACCGGCCTGCAGGCCGGCCCTTCATTTTTGTGTTTTCTCAGACACTGGCTTTGAAGATAGCCAGCATATCTGCTTCATTCAGGACTCGGGCGGAACCCATTTCACCGCCGACGCCCACCGCGCACTTGTGCGCCATGGTGACAAGATCCTCTTCCGTGGCGTCCACACCCAGCTCCCGTAAGTTGGTGGGCATGTGGATCCGGCGGTAGAAATCCTCCAGCGCCTCAATGCCCTTCAGGGCGATTTCCTCGTCCGTTCCGGAGGGTTCCACTCCCATGACATTCACAGCGAAACGTTTGAACCGGGGCAGGCAGTTTTTGTATACATACCGGGCCCAGCTTCCCCAGACGGCGGCCAGGCCGGCGCCGTGTGCTACGTCAAACAGGCCGCCCAGCTCATGCTCCAGCTTGTGGGTCATCCAGTCGCCGCCGTCGTTCCCGCAGCCGGTGAGGCCGTTGTGCGCCAAGCTGCCGGCCCACATGACTTCTGCGCGGGCGTCATAGTTTTTCGGATCCTTAACAAGGATTTCCGCGTTGACCATAACGGTACGCAGCAGGCCTTCCGCCAGTGCGTCGGTGATTTCCATATTGCCGCCGTTGGTGAAGTAGCGCTCCATGGTGTGCATCATGATATCGGTGCAGCCGCAGGCGGTCTGGTAATCCGGAAGGGTCATGGTGAGTTCCGGATTCATGATGGCGAACTTCGGCCGGCAGTAATCGCTGCTGTAGCCCCGCTTTACCAGGCCTTCCTCCTTCGTGATGACGGAGGAGTCGCTCATTTCGCTGCCGGTGGCGGCGATGGTCAGGATGACGCCGATGGGCAGGCAGGCGGTTGCCTGGCGCTTGTAATCATAGAAATCCCATACGTCGCCTTCATTGGTGACGCCGTAGCCGATGGCCTTGGCGGAGTCGATGGCGCTTCCGCCGCCGACGGCCAGCAGGAAATCAACCTTTTCCTTTTTGCACAGTTCGATGCCTTCATACACGAGGCCCAGGTGGGGATTCGGAACCGCGCCGCCCAGGGTCACATAGGGGATGCCGGCCGCGTCCAGCGTATCGGTGACCCGCTTCAGCAGGCCGGACCGGATGACGCTTCCGCCGCCGTAATGGATCAGGACCTTCTTTCCGCCGAATTCGCGGATCAGTTCCGCAACCTTCAGCTCCGTTTCCTTGCCGAATACGACTTTTGTAGGGGTATAGTAATTGAATCCGTACATATTTAATTCCTCCGATCTTTTTCTGGTACCATCATAAAGGTTAAAGCTGACTTTAAGTCAAGTACATCTTTCGGGGATGCTTGCGCCGGCCTGCAGTCTGCTTTATAATCGCAGGCAGTAAACGGATGGAGTCAGGGGGAAGAACCATGCAGAACAGGAACCGTACAACAGATTATGCACTGCTCAGGCAGCAGGCGGAAGGGATCCTGAATACAGAACCGTGGTACACGGCAGCGATGAGCAATCTGTCGGCCCTGATTGCCTCTTCCATGGAGGACCTGAACTGGGCGGGATTTTACCTGCTGCGGGAGGGCCGGCTGGTGGTGGGTCCCTTCCAGGGAAAGCCGGCCTGCATTCATATTCCCGTCGGGAAAGGGGTGTGCGGCACCGCCGTGCAGCAGGACCGGACGCAGCTGGTGCCGGATGTACACGCTTTTCCGGGGCATATTGCCTGTGACAGCGCCTCCGCTTCCGAGATCGTGATTCCGATTCACTGCGGCGGAAAAGTGCGGGCAGTGCTGGATATCGACAGTCCGGTAAAGGGCCGGTTTTCCGCGGAGGATGCTGCCGGCCTGGAAGGCCTGGTGCGGCTCATGGAAGCAAAGATCAGCTGGGAATAAAACCCCCGTTTCCGGCGGTTTTACAGGGCCTTTTCTTCGAAAAACAGAAAAAAAACAACAAGAATCATCCGGAAAGCCGTAAAAGGACGCAAAAAATGAGGAAATTCAAGGCTTTCGGATGATTTTTCTATTGACATAGAGCATCTATTATGATAGGATGCCCACCGTGATAAGGCACTTATCGTAATAGATGATCTATTACTGTTGCCGAAGGGGGCATAGAAAGAGAAATGGGCAGAAATCAGGAAAAGGACGCCATCGAGATGGCCGCCAAAAACCAGCGGATTCTCGAAGAAGGGTTTGCGGTCTTTGCCAGGAGGGGTATTGCAAGTGTGACCATGACGGATGTGGCAAAAGCCGCCGGCATCGGAATCGCATCCCTTTACCGGTATTACAGCACCAAGCAGGAACTGGTGCTGGCCATCGCCACGTGGGCCTGGAAGAATTACCTTACGGAGCAGATGGGCAGGATGGACGTTTTCGAGCAGCGGGGAATCACTGCGGCGGAGAATCTGAACATGTTCCTGGAAGCGTTCCTGGACCTGTACCGGAACCACAAGGACCTGCTGCGGTTCAACCAGTTCTTCAATGTGTATCTCCAGAGCGAGCAGATCCCCGCGGAGAAGACCCAGCCCTACACCAGGGTGATCGGCGCCCTGGAGGAGAGGTTTGTCCGGATCTATGAGAAAGGACAGAAGGACGGGACGCTGCGGAAGGGAATTTCGGAAGGCGTTATGTTCTCCACACTGGTCCACCTGATGCTGGCGGCGGTGACCCGCTATGCAGTCGGACTGGTTTATTTCAACCCGGAGTCGGATGACGAAAAAGAACTGGAATTCCAGAAAGAGCTGCTGCTTCACCGGTTTTGTGAGCTGTGAAGACAGGGGAGCAGAGGAAAAAGGAGGCCGGGAATATGGCAACAGGAACCCTGCTGACAGAGCAGGATTTGCAAGAATTTCACGCTGCTTACGGAGACGTGATCCGGCAGCAGTGTGTCCTGCTGATGGGCGATACGGAAGCGGCAAAGGAACTGGAACACCGGGTGCTCGCATTCATCCATGAAAAATATGAATACCAGCCGCTGCCGGAACACTGCGAGACCATGCTGATCGCCACCTGCTGCATTCTTTCCAGCAGGATGGTTACCCCGGATGCGGACGGCAAACCCGTGGCCGCAGCGGTTGCGCCGGCTGCCGCGGCAAAACCGCAGGCAGACCAGGAAATCAGGCCGGAGGATCTTCCGGAGGAGATCCGCAATATCCGGATCACCGCGGCTTACGATCCGGAAAAAACGGCCGTCTGGTTCCCGAACGGGCTACAGCCGGAACGGGTGCACACCATGGCGGACCCGGAGGATCCGGAGGACATGACGTCGGAGCGAAGTGTGGCCCACAGTATTTTCAATACGTTCCTGGCGATTGCGTTCCTGGCGTCCATCGGTTTCTTCCTGTGGAAGACCGGGATCCTGCGGTGGCTGAAAAGAGTGTTTGAGGGGTTGTTTATTTATGGATAACAGGAATGATATACCGGTCAGCGAAATGGATGATCTCTCCCTGCAGATGCATGCGCTGGGAGTGGCCTACCGGGAGGCGGAACGCCGCCGCGAGGAAGCGGAACAACAGGCGGAGAAGCTGCGGCAGGAGGTCCGGGACCTGGCGGAACAGCTGAAGGATATGACGGGTGCCTACCAGGCCCTGATGGTGAAGAACGCGGAACTTGCGGCTTCCCTGCGGAAACAGCAGCAGGAAACGCCGGAGGAAGAGCAGGAAAGGGGACAGGACAAGTGAGGAAGCATTCCGTAAAGGTACTCGCGCTGATACTGTGCCTGTGCCTGCTGCTTCTGAGCGGGTGCGCGCCGGTGCAGAACCTGCTCCATCTCGAAACCCCGACGCCCAGCCCCACACCCACGCCGGAACCCACACCCACGCCGACGATCCGGCCTTCGGTGACGCCGGTCCCGACGACCGCGCTGACCAGCGATCCTGCTCCGGTGCTGACGGGCGTGGAGACGGACCAGGATGTGATCTCCCTGGTGTTTGAAGGGTTCACGGACGAAGCCTCCATGGAGGAGCTGCTGAAAACGCTGCAGGAGCTGAAGGTGGCCGCCGTGTTCTTCATTACCGGGAAAGTGGCGGATGAGTGTCCGGAGCTTGTGAAGAAAATCCGCATGGCAGGCTGCGAGGTCGGCAACTACGGGCTGACCGGCGCGAAAAAAATGGAAAACAACGGCGTGGATGAGAATATCTACGCTTTCCGGAAAACGCAGGAACTGATTTACCGGGCCATCGGCCAGACGCCCCGGTATGTCCGGATGAACGGCTCGGAATATACGGAAACGCTGCTGCGGGCGGTCAGCACCGCCGGGCTGGAAGCGGCCGTGATGCCGACGCTGTACCTGAACCATAAGTCCTTCTCCTCCTCCGACGACGCGGAAGCCTATGCCCGGAACCTGATCCGGGGCAGCATCGTTTCCGTGAAGCTGGGACAGGAACTGGACCTGAGCGAATTCATCGGATCCGGCCCGGCACTGGATGAAAAGCCGGCTATTGATCCGAGCCCCTCCATCGGCGAGGTGGGCGACAACCGCCGGGTGGAGGTGGACACCCTGCCCCTGGACCAGATGAGGTGGCTGATCGCGGCGCTGAAAAAGCTGAATTACAAGATTGTGATGCCCGATGAGCTGGCCAAATACGCGGTAACGCTTCTGCCGGAGAAGCGGAAGCTGACGGAAGCGGAAACAACCTGCTTTGACGCGGACCTTTACCCCTGGCCGGTGACGGAAGAGCCCGTGAATGTCGGACGGACCCGGCAGGGCAAAAATACGGATTTCAACGATGTGGTTTTCGTCGGCGCCAGCGATGTGGCGAGCCTGGAAAGCTACGTGGAATGGAAACGGGAAACCGATCCGGAATACCTGGGGAACGCCCGCTTCCTGTACGCCTCCCGGCTGACCATTGAGCAGGCGGTCAACCACGATCCGGAGGGCACGAACCTGCCGGCAGTGGACGGGGAAAAGATGGCGGTGGAGGATGCGCTGGCGAAGCTGGGTGCGAAGACAGCTTACCTGATGCTCCGGTTTGAATCCCGCCAGGCCTACCTGGACGATCAGTTCTTCAGCAACCTGAAGCTGCTGATCTACCGGATCCGGCAGAAGAACCCGGGAATCCGGCTGGTGCTGCAGGGAAGCTTCCCCGCGGTGGCCGGAAAAAACAACACGCCTTCCAATACCCAGCTGTTCCGTTTCAACCTGAAACTGGCGGCGCTGTGCGCGCGGACGGGGCTGACCTACCTGGATCCGGCCTTTGCGCTGCGGACGGAGGAAGGTGCCCTTCGCGACGATTACTGCCTGGACCGGATGAGCTACGGAACCCATCTGAATGACGCGGGATGCCAGGCATGGATCGATTTCCTGATGCAGTATGTACCGGAATAAAAAGAAGCGGAGAAGAGGAGAACAGGCATGAGTAAACAGAAAGGGATCCGCGATTCGATGCTGCACACCGTGGAAGACCGGCGGCAGCTGAGTTTCGTGCCGGATCCCACGCTCCAGCGGACCAACAACGATCGCCGGAACAACATGCAGGATGATGCGCACCGGCCGGAATATGCCCGGTTCGCGGGCATGCGGTATGAGGAAACGAACCTGTTCATGATGGTAAAAGGCAAGAACGGGATCAGGCTCCGCTGCCGCTGCGCCAACATTTCCCAGACAGGTGTGAAGCTGTACCTGCCGGAATATTTCGACTCCGCTTTGATAGAAGAAGGGGATACCCTCCGCCTTCGGTTTGAGCTTGAGCCCGGCATGCTGCAGGAAGGCACGGAGAAAAAGTACCGGCTGAAAAGCAAAGTCGTGCGCATTCATCACGAGGACCACTGGATCGCGCTGCAGTTTGCAGAACCGCTGTACAAGGCCCGGCGGGGAACCAGCAACATGTATTTCACCCTGGCGGCCGGTTTCCTGTTCCTGATCACACTGGCGATCCTGCTGATGCGTGTGGAATCGGTGACCAATTTCGGCGCGAACGCGGTGCTGTACGGATACAGCCTGCTGACCTGCGCGTTCCTCCTGAGCCGTTATTTCTTCGGAATGCTGTACCGGCCGGTGGCGGTGGATCCGGACTACGCGCCTTCTGTGACGATTGTTATTCCCTGCTTCAACGAAGAGACCTGGATCCGGCGGACGATTGTGTCCTGTATCAACCAGGACTATCCGCCGGAAAAACTGGAACTGATCATTGTGGACGACGGTTCCTCCGACCGGTCTCCGGAAGTGATCAAGGAAACGGTGGCATCACTGTGCGAGGAAGGAAAGCGCTTCGGGCTGGACCGGAGAATCCGGGTATTCTTCCAGCAGTATAACCAGGGTAAGCGCGAAGCCATGGGCATCGGCATCCGGAACGCGAATACGGAGCTGATCACCTTCGTGGATTCCGACTCCTTCCTGGAACCGGACGCAATCCGCAACCTGGTGCAACCCTTCAAGGATCCGAAGATGGGCGGCGTATCCGGCCGCACCGACGTGGCGAATACCTATACGAATCACCTGACGAAGATGCAGAGCGTCCGCTACTATATTTCCTTCCGGATGATGAAGGCGGCAGAAGCGTACTTCGATTCCGTCATGTGCCTGAGCGGACCGCTGAGCTGTTACCGGCTTTCCGCGGTGCGCGAGGTGGCGGACAAGTGGCTGCACCAGAAGTTCATGGGCCAGAAGGCCACCTTCGGGGATGACCGGAGCCTGACCAACTTCATCGTGCGCCACCACCGGACCTACTACCAGGATACAGCGATCTGCTCCACCATCGTTCCAAACCGTCACAAGGTTTTTCTGAAGCAGCAGATGCGCTGGAAGCGCAGCTGGCTGCGGGAATCGGTGATGGCAGGCAAATTCATGTGGCGGAAGGAACCGCTGATGGCCCTGTTCTTCTATCTGGGCCTGATTGTTCCGATGATTGCGCCGCTGATCGTGCTGTACAACCTGGCATACATCCCGATCGTGCGGCATACATTCCCGGCGGCCTTCCTGCTGGGCATCCTGCTGATGGCGCTGCTGATGAGCTTCGCCCAGCTGATCCTGAAGCGAAGTTCGCTGTGGTTCTACGGGATCCTGTTTTGCCTGTACTATGAGGGAATCCTGCTGTGGCAGATGCCCTGGGCCTGGTTCACCTTCTGGGTGAGCCACTGGGGAACCCGCAGCGGCGGTAAGAAGAAAGAGGACGTTGCAGCAAACGCGGGCGGCGCCGGCACAGAGGAGAAGGAGAGCGGAAATGGCCATACGTCTTGACAAAAAAGGCCTGAGAAGGAAAAACGTCTGGAAGGTCATCCGGACCATCCTGCAGCTCCTGCTGCTGGCGTTTGTGGTCCTGTGGGTCATCTGGTCCGTTGAAACCCAGCCCAAGCCGGAAGTGAAGACAGAGCCGGCCGCGGAAACCGGGATCACCCAGGCCGCGGACGGAACGGTGAAGGACAGGGACGGAAATGTACTGAAGGATGCCATCGGCGTCAGCCCGGTGAACGGAGCGGCCCTGTATGCCGTGTCCGCCCGGTCGGTGCTGCCGCAGTCGGCGGTTCCGGCGGTGCAGGCGCCTGAAGGCGCACGGTTCATCTCCGTTTCCTACAACGGGGTGAACACCAGCGAAAAGCTGGAAAGCAAGATTGTGAACCTGGAGAATTTCAAAAAACAGGCAGCCCTGCTGGCACGGTCCGGGTATGTCACGATCCTGCAGCAGGATATCCTGGATTATTACAACGAGCAGAAGGGCCTGCCGGAAAACGCGATGCTGCTGATGTTTGAGGACGGCATCTACAATACGGCCCTGCTGACCCAGCCGACCCTGGAACGTTACAACTACAAGGCAACGATGTGCACCTATTCCGGAAACCTGAAGGATGAGGAAGGGCTGTACATCACGGAGAAGAACGTGAAGGACCTGATCGGCACCACGTTCTGGGAGATTGGCTCGAACGGATACCGGCTGAGCTATATCAACGTTTTTGACCGCTACCGGAATTATTTCGGCCACCTGAACCAGAAGGAACACCAGGCGGTCCGCGAATACCTGCGCAGGGACTACAACCATTACCTGATGGACTTCCTGCGGGACAAGGACCGGCTGCGGGAGGAAACCGAAACGGAGATGCGCCGCCGGATTTCCTGGGACTATGAGCAGATGCGGGAAGACTATTCCGCCGTCGGCGAGATCCCGGCCCTGTATGTGCTGATGCACTCCAACACCCGGGCCTTCGGCAATGATGCCCTCGTGTCGGATCAGAACGAGAAGGAACTGACCAAACTGTTCAAAATGAACTTCAACCGGCAGGGAAGCTGCCTGAACACGACGGAAAGCAGCATCTGGGACCTGACCCGGCTGGAATCCCGGCATTACTTCTCCCCGAACCACCTGATGATGCGCATCTGGGACGATACGGGGGACAACGTGAGCTTCCTGGCGGGTGACCTGAAAGCCCTGGAACAGTGGACGGTCAGCGGCGGTGTCGCGGACATGGAAGGCGACCGCATTATCCTGACGACCCTGCCCTACGGGGAAGCTGCCATGCGCCTCAAAACCGGTGTCATCGAGAATCCGGACATCACGGTGACCCTGCAGGGAAACGTGGTTGGGAAGCAGGGCGTGGTCCTGGGAGCCACAGAGGACGGAGCCACCGGCATTTCCGTGGCGCTGGAGAACAATTACCTGGTGATCCGCTCCATGGCGGACCCGGATGTGAAGCTGCATGAACTGAGCCTGTTCGAATTCGACGGCGGCCCCTTCATCAGCAAGGAACAGAATGAACTGGACGGGCTCATTGCCCTGCAGAAAGCCATCATCGAGTTTGACGAGGATCCTGCCCGGGTGCGGGAGGCGGAAGCCATCCTGCCGGACCTGGAGGCCATGGTGGTGGTCAATATCGAGGAGGGCGGCGAGCCTTACTACCCGGACCTGGATATTTCCCAGCGGGACGAGCGGAAACTGCGGATCCAGCTGAAGGATAACGTGCTGAATGTCTGGATTGACGACAAAATGGCAGTGGAAAACCTGCATGTGCCGGCGACTCCCGGACGCAGCCTTCTGCTGACCGGCGCGGTATCCAACGACGTGGAGCGCTTCAGCCGGGAGAACCTGGACGATGACGTGTATGACGCGGTGTTCATCAACCTGACCGTCCGGGACGGAAACGGAAACGAATGTTATTCCTACGCCGCGCCGGAAGAACCGGAAGAGGAAGAAAAACCGGAAGAGACGGCGGAGAAGGAAGAAAAGCCAAGGGAGAACTTCTTTGAGTGGCTGCTGCGGCTGGTCGGCCTGGGGAGGAAAGCAGAGTGAGAACAACATGGAAGAGGATCCTGAGCGGGCTTGCGGCGCTTGCCGTTGTCGCGCCGGGTTCCGCGCTGGCGGAGGCTGCCCGGGAAGGGCAGGTTTCCTGCGGGGTGTGGATCGTCTACTGGGATGCGGAAACCGGGATTGAAGAGGCAGCGGCCCTGGATCCCATGCCGGACCGTCTGATCGCCTTCGAGGCGCTGTTCGATCCGGAGGAATATGTGGTGATCGAGCAGGAAGCCCAGGAAATGCTGCAGAAGATCCAGGCAGCATTCCCGGCGGAACGGATCTGGCTGTCGGTGGTAAACGACCTGGCGAAAAAGGAAGGCGGATACTCCAACAAGGACCGGCAGCTGCTGTGGGACCTGCTGGCGACGCCGGAAAGCCGGGGAAGCCATATCCGGGAGCTGGTAAGCCTGGCGGAGGAGTGGCAGATCAAAGGAATCGAGATCGACTACGAGAATATCCACGGGGACTATGAACTGTGGCAGAAGTTCACAGCGTTTATCCAGGAGCTGTACAGCGCCCTGGAGGCCCGGGGAATCGCGCTGCGGGTGTGCCTGGAATGGGACAGCATCCTTTACACGGAGCTGCCGGTCGGGCCGGAATACAGCATCATGTGCTACAGCCTTTACGGATACCATTCAGGGCCGGGACCGAAGGCGGACCGCGGATTCCTGGAGAAGGTCGCGAAGCTTTACCAGGGCCGGAAGGACTGCGGCATGGCACTGGCCACCGGCGGATACGACTGGAAGGGAAACCGGGCGGAGCGCGAAGTATCGGAAAAGGAAGCGGAGGAAATTTTCCGGAGCCGGAACATCCGGCCGGGCCGCGACCTGGAAAGCGGCGCCATGCGGGGAACCTACCTGCAGGATGGGGAAGAACATACGGTATGGTATGCGGACGCGGTAACCCTGCGGGGATGGATGAAGATCCTGCAGGAATACGGATTTGAGAAATTCGACTTCTTCCGTCTGGGCGGAAACCGGACGGAGGAATGGAATCAGCAGATTCTTGATATGCAGAAAACGGAAGGAGGTGCGGGAGAATGAGAATGCGGCAGATCCGGACAACGGTGGTGCTGCTGGTACTGATTGCCGGAATGATTTTCGGGGCATTCTATTTCGAAGAGCATCCTTTCCTGGAGAACGCCGGAAGGCCGACACCGACTCCCGAACCGCAGCCGAGTCCCACCTTCCGGGCCTACAACCCGATGCGCACCGTAGAGATCGGGCCGACGGCGACGCCGGCGCCCACGCCGGATCCGGAGACGGACGGCGAAACAATCCTGGCGGATGTGATTACACGGATCTATACGGCGGAAGAGGGCATTATCCTGACCTTTAACTACAGCCCGGAGAACGGCGAGCTGCCCTCGGTGCTGCAGGCGCTGGAAGATATCCAGGCGCCGGCGGTCTTCTTCGTGAAGGGGGACGACCTCAGCAACTTCCAGGACGATGTGAGCCGCATCATCCGTGCGGGGCATGAGGTCGGCATCCTGGTGGAGAAGGATTCACGCCTGACGGTTCGGGGAATGCTGGAAAGCGTGCAGGAGAATGAAAAAATCCTCCGCTCCATGGGCTACATGGGCGAAGTGTATATGCGGACAGGGTATGGAGAACC
>Ga0265298_10005237_pt1 | contig 16358 bp, 12 predicted proteins | sample AusTroGonzalo_MG_3_FD_193486 | JGI IMG/M metagenome (GOLD analysis project Ga0265298, IMG submission 193486) | Bovine rumen microbial communities from tropical cattle in Woodstock, Queensland, Australia - Gonzalo_01 | ecosystem: Host-associated > Mammals > Digestive system > Stomach > Rumen ... | reverse complement strand
TTCACCGAAACTCGTGACGCCGATTCCCGCGATATCCTTGTATTGCTCCGCCATCTCCCGGATCACTGCGTAAACGCTGTCCATCAGGGCAGCCGCGTCGATCTCATGCCCGCTCATATCCCGGCGTACGGCGTATTCCCGGTATGCTTTTCCGAGGCGCTCCCCGTTTTCATCGAACACCGTCAGTTTGCATCCGGTCGTTCCGATATCCAGTCCTGCAATCTTCATTCTTTATCCTCAATCCGAATATGACCACACACTTTTTCGATGGATTAAATGTATCATATCACATTTTTCCGGCCGAATAAATGTGGAATTTAGACCAGATACCTTCTTATATTGAACAGGTTATACAGGGGGATACTCCAGATCTGCGTATCGTTCTCCTGATTCATGCCGATATTCTTTAATGAAGTCTTGAATGCTTTCCGGGGCTGATACCGCTCACAGAACAGTTTAAGGCTTTTAGCCTTGGTATTGTCAGCTGATTTAACCTCAATCGGGCAAATCGTCTCCCCCTCATCCGTCAGGAAATCGATTTCAGCTTTAGAGTTTGAAGTCCAGTACCATGCGCTGATATTCAGGCTCTTCAGCTGAGACAGTACATAGTTTTCTGTCAATGCACCTTTATAATGGACAAATTGCTCATCCCCTTCCAGTATTGTTCTGTAGTGTACTTTCGATCTCCTGCACAAAAGCCCTGTATCAGCCATGTATACTTTATAGGAAGTATAATCCGCCATATCCGACAGTGGAATTTCCGGTTTTTCTGTCAGATGCAGTTGATAAATCAGGCCGGCATCAACAAGCCATCTCATTGCGTCTTCCAGATCCCTGGCTCTGCAGCCGGATTTGATGTGTGAGAAAACAAACTTGTGATTGTCTTTCGCCAACTGTGAGGGAATCGAGTCCCAGATCATTCTGATCTTCGGGATTTCGGAAACCGGTGCATGCTTTCCGAAGTCGTCCGCGTAATCCTGCAAAATCTCGTCCTGTATCTCGATAACCTTTTCCATCTGATGGGTCTCAACCCATTTCTTCACAGCTTCCGGCATTCCCCCGATCAGATAATACAATTTCAGATATCTGATCAGCGGCACTGTGTATAGGGCAGGGATTTCCCGGTCTGCTTCCATCTTCTTCAGCCCCGTAATCAGGTTTTCTCCTCCGTCCGCGCTGACAAATTCATCAAATGACATCGGATACATTCTCATGCGGTTTACTTTTCCGACCGGAAAAGAGACGTTTTCCTTTCCGATAGCCACCCCCAGCAAAGACCCGGCCGCAATCACATGCAGGTCCCGCTGATTTTCACAGAAGTACTTCAGACTGGTCAGCGCCCGGGGACATGCCTGAATTTCGTCAAGAATCAGCAGTGTTTCCCCGGGAACAATCGATTTTCCGCGCCCGATATTGCCAAGATCATCCAGAATCCGCGCGATTTTGTAATCATGGTCAAAAGCGGATCCAAGTGTCTCGTCCTCTTCAAAATTGAAGTATGCGACATCCTCAAATTCCGCTTCCCCGAATTCCCTGATGATATGGGTCTTCCCGCATTGACGGACGCCTGTGAGCAAAAGAGGCTTTCGATCATCACGATTCTTCCACTCTTTCAGATCGGTCATAATATTTCTTTTCATGAATGGATCACTTCCTCTCCCGGCAATGATTTTACATTTTTTCGGCCCAAAAAACAAGAGATTTTACATTTTTTCGACCGAATAAATGCTTAAATTTACATTTATTGGATCGGATAAATGTAAAATGTAAAAAGAAAAACCACGTTTCCGGACACCTCCGGAAACGCAGCTGAATGTTCTTTGATCGGTCACAGCTTGAAGACTCCCGTTGCCTCCAGGATGATCAGGATAATCACAATCACCAGCAGGCCGGATACAACCCAGATCACCTTGTCCATCGTTTTCACGCTGACATGGACATGATCGTACAGGGATTCCTTTTTGTCCTTGACCGCCTGGGAGAAGAAGCCCAGCTCCCTCTCCCGTTTTTCCACTTTCTTTTCCCGCTCCTCCAGCGCTTTTTCGCGCTCTTCGAGTTCCTTCTCTTTCGAATCGTCCATAGGCAATTACTTCTTGGCAATGTACTTGCGAATATCCAGCGAAACTGCCAGCACGATCACCAGGCCCTGCACAACATAGTTGTAGTAGGGGTTGACGCCCAGGAACTGAAGAATGATCTTCAGCAGTTCGAACACCAGCACGCCGATGAGGATGCCGGGCACCGTACCGATACCGCCTGTGGTGGAAACACCGCCGATCGTACAACCCGCGATGGCTTCCAGTTCATAGCCCTGGCCCATGGAAGCGGAGGCGCCGCCCGATTTCGCTGCCAGCAGATAACCGGCGATGGCATACATGATACCGGCCGTGGCGTAGATCCGCATCAGGGTCTTGGTGGTGTTCACGCCGGAAACCTCCGCCGCCACGTCGTTGCCGCCGATGGCGTACATGTATTTACCGAAGCGCATCTTGTTGTAGATGAACCAGAACACAACGCCGAACACCGCCGCCACAAACAGCAGGTACGGCAGGTGGAATCCCTTCACGTCGCCGATCCGGCCGTTGATCAGGGAAGTATAGATCTTCTGGAATCCGCCGATCGGCTGCGCGTCGGAGATCACCAGGGAAATACCGTAGATGATTGTCTGCGTGCCCAGGGTGGCGATGAAGGGCGGCACGTGCAGCTTGGTCACGATGAAGCCGTTGAGCAGGCCCCAGCAAAGGCCGATCGCCACAACAATGATGAAAACGAGGCCGATGTTCATTTCCGGCAGGAACTTCCACAGCCGGCCGTTGTAATCGCCCCGCTGGCACATGATGCCGGCGATAACCGCCGCAAAACCGACCTGGCGACCGGCGGACAGGTCCGTACCCTTGGTAATCAGACAGCCGGAAACGCCCAGGGCGATTAGGAAACGAATGGCGGTGTTGCTCATCAGGTTGCTCAGGTTTGCCCAGGAGAAGAAGTTGTCCACCAGGCAGCCAACCACAATCGCCGCGATCACCAGCAGGAATACGATGGGGTTCCGGGTAATGGTGCCGATAAGCTTCTTGCCGAAGCCGCTTTGTTTCTTAGCTTCCATACTGTTTTTCCTCCTCGATTATTCAAACTGCGTCGCGTAGGTCATGATGTTTTCCTGCGTGGCTTCGCTGCCGTCAATGAAGCCGGTCACCCGGCCGTCGCACATCACCATGATCCGGTCCGACATACCGATCAGTTCGCCCATTTCGGAAGAGATCATGATGATGCTCTTTCCTTCCTTGGCCAGGTCCGCAATAATGCAGTAGATCTCGTACTTGGCGCCGACGTCAATACCGCGGGTCGGCTCGTCCAGAATCAGCACATCCGGATTATTGGCAAGCCAGCGTCCCACCAGCACCTTCTGCTGGTTGCCGCCGGACAGGGATTTGATCAGTGTTTTGGAAGACGGCGTCTTGATATTCATCTTCTTCACGTTGTCCTGCACCAGCTGTTCCACCTTCTTGCCGTTGATGAAATAGCCGTGGTCCAGATACTGGTTCAGGGACGCGATGGAAATATTGTCCGCCACGCTCAGCACGCCCATGATACCGCTGCCGCGCCGGTCTTCCGTCAGCATCGCGATACCCTGGTCAATGGCGTCTTTCGGCCGGTTCACTGTGATCTCCTTGCCTTTGTAGAAGATCTGCCCCGTCGTATGGGACCGGATGCCGAAGAGGCCTTCCATCAGTTCTGTCCGCTGTGCGCCGACCAGGCCGCCGACGCCCAGGATCTCACCTTTGCGCAGCTGGAAATTGACGTTCCGGAAAGACCGGGGATTGATGGACGTGAAGTCTTTGACTTCAAACACAACCTCGCCCGGCACATTCTCCCGTTTCGGATACAGGTTGGTCAGCTCGCGGCCCACCATCCTGGTGATGATCATATCCGTGGTCAGCTCGCTGGCGTCCCACGTACCAATATACTTGCCGTCCCGCATGATGGTAACCTCGTCGCCGATGCGCAGGATTTCATCCATCTTGTGGGAGATATAAACGATAGCAACGCCTTCTGCCTTCAGATCCTCGATGATCCGGAACAAAGCTTCTACTTCATTGGCTGTCAGGGAGGAAGTCGGCTCGTCCAGAATCAACACCCGGCAGTTGGCGGAAACAGCCTTGGCAATTTCAACAGACTGCATCTGGGAAACGCTCAGCTCGCCTACCTTCTGCTTCGGGTCGAAGTTCATCCTCACCCGCTTGAGCAGTTCCGCTGTATCGGCATACATCTTCGCATGGTCGATCATCGGAATAAAGCCCAGGGCTTTCTTCATCGGATACCTACCCAGGAAGATGTTCTCGCCGACGGTTCTGGCGGGAATAGGCTGCAGTTCCTGATGCACCATGGCAATTCCCTTGCGCAGGGCGTCCATGGGGTCATTGATCGTTACCGGCTGGCCGTCCATCAGGATCTGGCCCTGATCCATCTTGTAAATGCCGAACATACATTTCATCAGGGTGGATTTTCCGGCGCCGTTTTCTCCCATCAGGGCGTGCACTTTGCCGGGCCGAAGCTTCAGCTGCACGTTGTCCAGCGCCTTAACGCCCGGGAAGACCTTGCTGACGCCGGTCATTTCCAGTACGTATTCGGACATGAGGGCATGCCTCCTCTCTCTTTGATCTGTTCAGTGCCCTTCGCTCCCGGTCCCGGCCGGGGCCGGGAGCAAAAGGCGCCAAAATGCTCCGAAAAGGTGGGTGAGCCAAAGCGGCTCACCCACCCCTTATTCAGTGGGAATACTGTCTGTGATTACATCGTCTCAGCCTTGGCCTTGTCGACCTTCACATAGTCAACCCAGTAGTAGTTGTCGATCGCTTCGCCGTTCAGCAGCTTCACAGCCACGTCAACAGCCGCGTGGGACTGGCCGATGTGGTCGTTCAGCACGGTACCGGTCATTTCGCCTTCCTTGATCAGCTGGATGGCTTCTTCCAGAGCGTCAACGCCCAGCAGGTAGATGTCCTCGCCCACTTTGCGGCCCGCAGTCTGGATCGCGGTGGAGGCGCCCAGCGCCATACCGTCGTTGTTGCAGAACACGACTTCGATCTTGTCGCCATAGGCGGTCAGAGCGTTCGCGCACAGTTCCTGACCCTTGGTCTGGTCCCAGTTACCAACCTGGTCATCCAGGCATTCCACTTCGTAGCCGGCATCAGTCAGAGCCTTGATGGAGAAGGTGGTACGATACTGAGCGTCGATGTTCTCCGGATCGCCTTCGATCATGATGTAGGAGATCTTTCCGTCGCCGTTGATGTCGCCGTGGTTGTCCAGATCGCGAACCATTTCGCCCTGGAAGGTACCGGACTGACGGGCGTCAGCACCGACGTAGCAAACGGTGGGGTTGTTCAGGATGCCTTCGTACTTCTCATCCAGGGTGTTGCCGTCGGCGTCGTAGGCCAGGGGCTCACGGTTGATCAGCACCAGCGGGATGCCGGCAGCCACGATCTCGTCGATCACAGCGTCAGCGGAAGAGGTCTGCACCAGGTTCAGGATGATGACATCCATGCCCTGAGCGATGAAGTTCTTCACCTGGTTGGTCTGCTCGGCCATGTCGTTTTTGCCGTCAGCCATGGTGATTTCATACTTCACATCGTCGGTCTCGAGGGTCTTGAAGTAGTTCTCGATCTCGTTCCGGTACAGGGTCATGAAGTTGTCGGTGAACTGATAGATGGATACGCCCACTTTGTAGGTCTTTGCTTCAGCAGAAGCAAAGCTCATGCAGCCAAGCACGAGGATAGCAGCCAGGATGATCGCCAGTGTCTTCTTCATAGGTTTCGTCTCCTTATAAATATTATTTTCATGCGGTTTTCCCGCATTGAAACCTGAGTCAAATCAGTATGGATTCTACCATACATATGGTTGAATGTCTACCATTTTTCACAAAATCAAATGATAATGTACAATCAAAAAACAAAAACGTAACGTTTCACCTTTTGCCTGAAAAGAAGATCTCTCCCGCCCGCTTCCCATGTTGCCTCGCAGCTGCATAAACCCTTCAGAACCTTTGTCGTATAAGATTCAGAGCGTATTCAATTTTTTTTATGTCCAAAAAGGAACTTCTCCTTGCTGCAGGAGAAGTTCCTCTCTGTTGTTATTCCATATAATAGAGTTGTGAGTTACTTGATTACCTTCAATGCCTTCCGGTCAATGGTCAGCGCAACGAAGATCAGGAACACAACGCCCTTGATCAGCTGCTGCACCTGCGGCTCATAGCCCAGGATCGACAGTCCGCTGTTCAGCACCGCGTACATCAGCGTACCGACAATGATGTTGGTGAACCTCACCTTCGCACCGCCGGTAATGGGCAGGCCGCCCAGCACCAGGGAGATCAGGATCTGTGTTTCCAGCTGGTTGCCGGCCGTGGAGGTGATGGAACCGACCTTGATTACGTTGACGAAGGCCGCCAGGCCCGTCAGTGCGCCGGCGCACACGAAGGTCAGGAATTTGACCCGGGCCGTGCGGACACCGGAGAACCGGGCCGCCGTTTCGCCGGAGCCGACCGCTTTTACGTCATTACCGATCCGGGTAAACTTGAACAGGAAGAATGCCACCGCCAGCACAGCCAGCGTGATCGTGATCTTCAGCCAGTCCTGGTCCAGGGCTTTGATGGCGTTGCTGGCCGGCACGGCGCTCTCTGTCGTGAAATAGGCGCACACGCCGCGGAACAGGTACATCGTACAGATCGTAACAATGAAGCTCGGCAGCCGGAACTTCACATGGAAGAAACCGTTCAGAGCGCCGATGGCTGCGCCGGTCAGAATACCGCCGATGATGGCCAGCGGAATGCTGTGGAAGCTCAGCACGCTGATCACGATGGAAGCCACGCCCAGCGTCGAGCCTTCCGTAAAGTCGATGGAGCCCAGCGTCATGATAAAGAACACACCGGTGGCTACGATGGTCGGATAATAGATCTGGGAGAACAGCAGCCGCAGTTTCTTCGGCGTCAGGATTTTGCCGTTCGTCATGATGTGCATGACGACAATAATGATTACAAAGCCGATCAGCGGCAGAACCGCCTTGAATTTGTCTCCGGTCAGGAATGCGCGGAGTTTGGATTGTTCATTGCTCTTGTTTTTCTTTTCCATTCTCTCGCCTCCCTTACACCATCTTCGCGATCAGGTCTTCTTCACTCAGGTCCGGATTACGGAGGAATTCCCCGTTCACCTTTCCGTCCTTCATGATGAGGATCCGGTCGGCCATACCAAGCAGTTCCTGGATTTCTTCCGAGATCATGATGATTGCCTTCCCCTGTTTTCTCAGATCGGCCATCAGAGCGTAAATCGCCTGTTTGACCTTCACGTCGATACCGCGGGTCGGGGAATCCAGCACCAGAATGTCACTCCCCTTACCCAGCCAGCGGGCCAGCACAACTTTCTGCTTGTTGCCGCCGGAAAGATCGGATACGAACTGATGTACGTTCTGCATCTTGGTCTGCATGTTCTTCGCCTGCTCGTCCGCGAAGCTGGTCAGCTTCCGGCCGTTCAGCAGGCCATGATTGGCCAGATCCTCCAGGGAAGGCAGAACGATATTGTTCCGGATGGATTCGTTCAGAATTATGGATTCGTTGTCGCGGTTCTTCGAAGTATAGGCGATGGAATGGCTGATTGCCGTCGGGATATCGTTGATCTTCGTCCCGTCCGCCAGCACGACCGTCCCCTCCCGGTCCCAGGAAGCGCCGAAAATGGCTTTGCCGATCTCGTGCATACCGCTTTCCGACAAGCCGCCGAAACCGAGGATTTCTCCCTTGTGCAGGTCAAAGCTGATATTGTCCAGTTCGCCCGGCACCGTCACCGACTGAACCGACAGCACCGTATCGCCGGTCACCGGATCATCGTAATCCGTCCGGTAGTAGGCTGATCCGATCTCACGGCCGACCATCAGGCGCTTCAGATCATCCTCTGTCACCTGCGGGGATTCGATCGTGTCAATATACTCGCCGTCCCGCAGCACGGACACCGTGTCCGTGTGGGCCAGCACTTCGCTCAGGTCGTGGCTGATGAAAATCACCGAGCGTCCGTCCTCCCGGACCGCGTCCATAATTTTGTACAATTCCAGGCGGCCGTTCTGGCTCAGGGCTGTGGTCGTTTCATCGATCACCAGGATCTTCGGCTTCATATAGGTCGCCTTGACGATCTCAACCAGTTTCCGGTCCTCGAAATTGTACTGGTCAATCATGGCCCCTGCCTTGATCTGACCGAAGCCGTAGGAATCCAGCAGTTTCTGGGCTTCCCGGTTCATGGCGCGGGTATCCTTGACGCCCATGCGCATGAAGGGTTCCTCATGGCCCAGGTAAATGTTCTCCGCCACGGTCAGGCCGGACAGCGTGCCCATTTCCTGCACGATGATGGAAATGCCCTCGTTGTTCGCCTCTACCTGGTTGCGGATATGGAGTTGTTTTCCGTCGAGGGTAAATGTTCCGCCGCCGATCGTGTAGATCCCGCACAGCATCTGGCAGAAAGTGCTCTTTCCGGAGCCGTTCTCGCCGATCAGGCCGCGGATCTCGCCGGCTGCGATGGTCAGGGATACGTCGTTGACCGCGTGGGTGATGCCGAAGCGTTTGTCAATATGTTCGGCAACAAGCAATGTCTTCTTATCCATACGCATCCCCCTCACTTCACCACGCTGCCCCTGGCGCCGCGGGCGGTCAGGGCAACGATGGCCAGCAGTGCCGCGCCGGTAACCACGTTCTGGATCGTGGTCGGGGCGCCGAGCGCTACAAACCCGTTAAAGATAATGGAGATGATGAACTCACCGATCACGATGGCGCTGATCGGGATTCCGTATTTCCGGAATGCCACGCCGAAGAAGGTGCCCATCAGCGGCTGGAAGTTCCGGCTCATGGTGGTCATTCCGGTCAGGGCGGTCATTGTCGTACCGTAGGACACGGTCAGGATCGCCATGATGCCTACGAAGAAGTGAAGCAGTATGAAGCCGATCAGTTTATACTTCTTCACGTTAATGCCCATGTTTTTGGCGGTGAACTCGTTCGATCCGATGGCGTTGCAGTATGTGCCGACCTTCGTATAATTCAGGATGAAATACATCAGCACAAACGCCAGGACTGCCAGGATAATGTTCCCGGGAGCACCGCTGAAGAACCGCAGCTCGGGAGCCAGCGTCTGCTTGACGCCGCCCGCGACGAAAACCGCTACGCATTCAAAAATCAGCATCAGGCCCACCGTAACGATCATGGAGGGCACGTTCAGCTGATTGTACAGCGTGCCGATCAGCAGGCCGATCAGCGTGCCGCAGCCCAGGCAGCCGACCACAAAGCCGACATAGCCGAAATGCTCCGACAGAATGACGCCGACGATAGATGATAAAACAACGTTCGCGCCGACGGCAAAGTCAAACAGGCCCATCACAACGATGAAATACAGGCCGCAGCCGCCGACGGAATAAATGATGGAAGACTGCAGATAGGAATACAGATTCGCCGGTGAACCGAAGTTATCCGGCGTCAGGATCTTGAATACCGCGTAAAAGAACAGGACCATGGCGAGCAGAATCAGATAGCCGTACGCCCTGGTGCCTTTCAGTTTCTGTAATTTAGCGGGCATAATTTTCCGTTTTCTCCTTACTCACATTTTGCCGAAGGGATCCGGGCGGTCTCTCCTCCCCCTGGCCCGAAGGGGGTCTGGGGGGTTCGCAGCGCCCGGAAAACTGTCCAGTGGACAGTTTTCAGCGAAGAACGGGCGGAAGCCCTGGGCAGGAAAGCCCCCCGGTAAAACCCGGGCGGTCGCCGCGCCTGGCGACCGCCCGGATATTCAGGTTAGATTATTTCGCGTGACGGGCCACGACGTCGTCAACAGACAGCGCGGCGCAGGCAGCGGCCAGATCGTCATAGGACAGTTCAGCCAGAGCCTTGATTTCTTCCTCTGTATAGGGCAGTTCGCTGCCGGTGAAGTACTGCGCATAAGCGGCATAGCTTTCCGGAGAGTCAACGAACATGTAGGGGAAGATCATCTCATAGTAGCCGTCTTCGCTGGTGGGATAGTTGCCCTTGATGGCATTGTAAACCATCAGGAAGGCGAAGAAGGGATCCGCGTAGTGTCCGCCGGACTCGGCAGCCATGGCGCCGGTGTCCAGTTTTGCATCCAGGTCAGGCAGGAAGTCGGTGGAAACCACGGCGATCTTGCCGGTCAGGCCCTTGGCTTCGATGCCGGCGATAGCACCCAGCAGGGTATCTCCGCCGCCGCCCGCAACGATCAGAGCGTCGATGTCGGGATTCGCGTCGATGATGGCTTCAGCAGTCGCGCGGCCGGTATCGGTCGTGGTGCGGCCGTACTGGGGCTCCAGCAGCTCAACTTTGTCGTCCGGATGAGCGGCGTTCCACTCTTCAACGCCGGCCTTGTAGCCTTCCCAGCGTCCGAGGAAGGTCGCATCGCCGGGTTCCCAGCCTTCCAGGCCGATCTTGCGGCAGCCCTTGTTGGCCAGGATGGTCACCAGCTGCTTGCCGTTGTCGAACTCGGATTCATGCACAGCGCCTACATAGTACTTGGAGGCCTTCGCCGCAGCATCTTCGTCCGGATAAGCTTCAGGATCGATTACGCGGAAGAACTGCGCGACATACATTTCGTTGTCGTTGCAGGTCTTGATAACAGAACCCATTTCCGAAGAAGAGGAGTTGCAGATGATCATACCGTCGCAGTCGGCCATCGCCAGCGTCTCAGCGGAAGCCGTAACCTGCTCGGAGATGTGGGCCTGGTCAACCCACTGAACTTCAACGCCCAGCGCTTCGGCAGCCGCGTCGATCAGGCGCTTGACTTCGCTGCCCAGGGTGTCGGTGGAGCTCCAGATGGAGACGCCGATCTTGATTTTGTCGTCATCCGCATGCGCCGCAACAATCACGCCGCAGAGCATCGTCAGAGCCAGCACGAGAGCAAGGATCTTTTTCATGAATGATTTCCTCCTTATTTTTTGAAGCTGAACAGACATTTCCCCGGCGGCAGGCGCACCCCGGACAAACGAACAGCTTTAACGATGATGTGATTATAACAAACCCGAAAATCAGAAGTCAACGTTTTTCGGTATCGTTTTCATACTGACATTTTTACAATTTTATCCGCTACAGCTGCATAGGGAGGGAACAACCGGCACAAGTGCACATGATTTCCTATATACGCGTATATACACGCACCTGCTGACGCTTAACCACTTTTGTAACTGAAAATAATAACACCTGAAAAAAGTTGTCCTGTCCGTCCCATATGAAGGCATACCTTATTCAAATTGAATTGTAACCCTGTTCCGGACTGACTCAAAAGACCCCAACACAGGCAGCGTCCCGTTTTCCCGTTCCTGTGCCCGTCCCATGATATAGCAGTTGGTCGGTTCCAGCCCCAGCGCATAGTCCCCGCCGGCCATGCTGCGCCATTCCACCATAAGCGGCAGCGTATCCCCGGACCAGGAAATCGTCATGGAAACACCGATCTCCGGATTGTCCAGCCGGGCTTTGAATTCGCTGCGCATCTTCTGGAACCAGCACCGTTCCTCTTCCCCGGGAATCGGTTCGTCAAACACGCATTGTTTGTCCATCGCGGCTTTGGCAAACTCCGTCCGCGGGATGGTCTCCCGGTCCTCCGGCAGCGTCAGCTTCGTCTTCTCGCTCAGCAGCGGATAGCCGAAGTTGCAGTGATAGATCTGCATATACTCCTCATCCCGCGGGGTCAGGTTCGTCACCGTATCCTCCACCGTGACCGAACTGCCGTAGACCGGGATGCGGATCTGCCGCCGGAGCTCCATCGCCTGCCCGAACAGCGCCGTCTCCCGGATCACGCCCCGGATCAGGATCTCCTCCCCCGTCATTTCCGTGCAGACCTGTTCCGCCGCCAGGCTGTGGTACCGCCCGTGAAGGGGATGCCATTCCTCCCCGTCCCGGTTGGCCGGACCCGCGTTTCTCAGGCCGCAGGTGTACAGCAGCCCGCCCGGGAACGTATTCAGAAATTCATTCTCGTAAGGAAGATCCGTCACCGGGCTGTCATATCCGTTCTTGGACATCCAGCTCATGGTCATCCCCCGGAACCGGCACTGGCCGATATCCAGCCCGGAGTCCGGAAGAATGTCCAGCTCCAGCCCGCCCGCGGTGCGAACCTCAATAATCCCGGTCCCTTTTGCTTTTCCTTCCGCCACAGTCACCCTGCGGACCAGCGCAAGCTGGGATGGATTGCCGATATATCCTTTTCTTTCCTCGTTCAGCATGTGTATTCTCCTGTCGTCAAGTTTATTTAATTATATCAGTGCTCCTTCCGGCAAGTCAAGCAATTCGGAAATATAAAGAGGACATCCACTGCACAGCGGATGTCCTCATTTTTTGTTCTTTCTTGCTCATTTTTTGCCTTATGGCTGGTCGAAAAGATAGGCCTTCAGTTCCTGCACCGTCTTGAAGTACAGTCCGCAGTTCTCCCGCATGAAGTTTTCGATCTGCGGGATATCATTGGCCCAGCCGGCCGCTGCAAAGGGAACCCCCGCCGCTTTCGCCATGTCGTAGCCCGGCTTCAGGTCGTCCACCATCAGCAGTTCCTCCGGGTTCATCCCGAAGGTTTTCATGGTTTGTTCCAGGGGATACACGGCCGGCTTGCGCTGCTCCGGCGGGCTTTCCCAGCCGAAGATCAGGTCCGGCTCCGGCAGGTCATTCTCCCGGTAGTCCCGCAGAATGTTCTCCGTGAAGGAATGACTGACCACGCAGATCTTCCCGCCCCGTTTTTTCTGCTCCAGCATGATCTCCCGGATCCCGGGATACGCTTTCGGCACATGATGCTTCACGTATTCCTTCCAGTATGCTTCTTCTTCCAGCATCTGTTCCCAGGTCATCCCGCAGATTTTCGTAAACATCTCCACCACGCCGGGATCAAAATTGTACCGGAAATACTCCTCCAGCGTCAGACGCACGTCCGGAAAGTATTTCTCCATATACTCCACAAAGCAGGGATAATGCACCGTTGCCGTCGAGTTCACCGTCGTATCATCATGATCCAGTACCAGACACGGATATTTCAGCATATCATTAATCTCCATTTAAACATATTGTAGAGTATTCTGTCCGAAGGGGTTTAGGGGGTTCGGCGCGCCCGGAAAACTGTCCAGTGGACAGTTTTCAGCAGAGAACGGGCGATAGCCCCGGAAGATCGGAAAGCCCCCTTATTCCTGTCTTTTGTTAGTTTCTTCAAGAAGCTTCAGCGTTTCCCCAAAATACTCATCCACTTCCGCCTGCGTCAGCTTCATCGCCTTCTTCAGCATCTCCGGAATCTTCTTCGGCCTCACCCGCGCGTAATACTTGATCGCATGGATGTTCTTTTTCCAGTTCTCCATCTTCATGTTTTTCCACCGTTCAATATGCCGCGGCAGAATCGGTTTCAGCACATCGATCACCTTGTCAAAATGCGCCTCCACGTTGTCCCAGCGGAACACCGTGCTCAGCAGCTCGCTGACCCGCGTCAGGAACTTTGCCTTCATTTCCGGCACCTTGAACATTGCGTTCAGCGGTTCATGCCGGAATCCCTGGATTTTCGCATTCAGCGGTTTGATGTAATACTCGATCGGCGTCGGATCCAGATTGCGCCAGCAGGCTTCCACGTCAAACAGCAGGTACCGCCATTTTCCGCCCGGAATCCGGTAAATCCGGACGTTTGTGAAGTCCACATTGCCCAGGATGATCTCAAAGGCGGCATGGGTGAACATGCTGTCGATATCCAGCCGTTCCTCCACCCAGGCAAAGTTTTCCGGATCATTCAGATCCTTCTTCTTGCAGAAGTCGCACAGCTCCAGCCAGTCCTTGTTGTCCCCGTTCTGCAGGAACTCATCCGTTCCCGTCCGGGCCAGGATATCGATGCTGTCGATTTCCTTCTCATCCGTCACACCTTCATACTGGGCCACAAAGTACTTGTTAATCTTCTCCCGCAGGTTGTAATGGCCCCAGTATCTCCCGTTGATATAGACCTGGATGACCTCATAGTCCTGATACAGGATGTCCTGTCCCTCCGCCAGGGAGCTTGCCACCACGTCCCGGAGCCGGGTTGCGTAGGTATCGCTGTTGGTGGACCGCAGGAGGATGCTTTTATAGCTGTCATAGTCCCGCGTCGGGAACGGATTGAATGCAAACCGTTCCGGTCCCCAGGCCTTGCGGGCATACAGGGCGATGCTCTTCTGGCTGTTGATCCGCGCGCTGTGGCCGGAGCAGGTCATCGTCCCCGTCTGGCTCAGTTCCTGTTTTCCGTCCTTTGTGAAATATTCGATATGCACCGGGTATTCATAGCCTCTGGCGTAGTTGGGAATTGATCCGGTTCCCTTCACCAGCATGCCGGTCTTCTTGCTGAACAGATACTTGTCGTCTGAGATCAGCGATACGATGGACGTCTGCGGTGCGTCGTCAATGAAGTAGGTGGCGCCTGCCGCTGTCGAGGAGACCGCATCCTCCCGGAAGGCTTTCACCCGCAGCGGCGTTGTTTTTTTGATCAGCAGTCCTTCTGCCGGAAACTCCTTGCTTTTCTTTGTTGGGGTTTCTCCGTCCGTGGTGTAGCGCAGCACCGCGCCTTCCCCGCCCCTGGCTTCCACCGTCACGCTGCCTTCATAGAAGCCGGCCGCCGTCAGGATTTCCGGTTCGGATACCCTCCCGGCAAAAGCTTCCTTCTCGTTCTTTTTCCCGCGTGTCGCGTTCTCGAAGAAACCGTATTCGCTTCCCCCGGCCGGCAGCCCGTAGCTCACACATCCGTACTGCTCCGGCATTTTCAGTTTTACGATCTCCTGCCCGTCTGCATCCGTCAGCCGCAGGGTTTCCCCTTTGGAGGAAATCGCAAAATCAGCATAAAATGTGTCCCCCTTGCCGGGCTTGTCGTTTTCTTCGCCCGTGCACCAGATCGTCAGGTATTCCCCGGACTTCAGCTTTGCACCGTCCGGAAACGTGAACTTGTACAGATCCTTCTTGCTGTCCGTGAATCCCCATCCGGAAAGGCTGACTGTCTGGTCCCCGTTGTTGTACAGCTCCACCCAGTCCCAGGCATGCCCGTCCGTATAATACCCGTTGGAAGCCATCACCTCATTAATGATAACGTCCGCCTGAGCACCCGCACATGCCAAAATGAACAGGAAAAAGCAGATGCATACCGCAATCCTGTTCAAACGTATCTTCATTTTCCACACCTCTCGATAATATATCTACTTACCCGGAGCCGAAGGTCCAGGGCGATCGGAAAGCCCTGGTCGCGCCCGCAGGCGCGAAATCCCCTCGTTTTTTAAACAGTCTTCAATCAAACCAAACTTGACTGGCCGAAGGTCCAGGGCGATCGGAAAGCCCTGGTCGCGCCCGCAGGCGCGAAATCCCCTTGCCTTTTAAACAGTAACTTGATCAGCCGAAGGGGTTTAAGGGGGCGATCGGAAAGCCCCCTTCCCCCTCATCTTGCAAAATGATCAATAAAGTACTGCGAGTACTTCTGCACTTCCTCATTCAATCTCTCATACCCCATCTCCTCCGCCAGGGTTTCCCTGGCGGAAAACAGATCCGTCCCCAGCCCCAGCCGGTCACCTTCAATCTCGTAACCCATCGCGGACAGCATTGTCGGATAAAGGTCCATCATCACAGCCGTCCGGAAGGTTGTCTTCCCCACCGGTGTCTTCCGGGCATTCAGGAAACTGTTGTAGATCCTGCGCTCCTGAAATTCCATCCCGCCGGTCAGGCAGGTGTCCATCCGCGGATGATCTCCGGTGATAATCAGCACCGTATTCTCCCAGAAAGGCTGCTCCCGGCACCAGTCCACAAACTCCCCGACCTGCCGGTCCGTACACGCTATCACGTTGGCCGTCCGGTCGGCATACTCTGTTCCGCACTCTTCGCAGGTATAGCCGCCCAGATGGTGGGCGTCCACCGTCAGCATCGTCAGGCTGAACGGCTCGTTTCCGGCCGCCAGCCTGGTCAGTTCCTCCTTTGCCAGCCGGAAAAGCACCCGGTCCTCAAAGCCCCACCAGACGTAGTAATCCTCCGGAATTTCTCCCCGCCGCCTGGCCTCGAAAAGGTCATGAATCTCATAATCCCCGTGTTCCCGGAAATACAGGGCCCTCCCGCCGTACTCCCCGTCGCTCCCGCACAGGAACACCTGCCGGTATCCGTCGCGCTTCAGGATATCCCCCATCGAGATGATTTCCGGCGCGAATTTGGTATATTTATTCATGCTGTTCTGATCCACCGGGAAGGCGAAAGGCAGCCCGCTGGTTCCGGCGAACAGCGCCGCCATGGTCCAGTTGGTATTGTTGGTGGAGTAGATCCCGCCCAGCTTGTCCGTGTCGGAAAAGGAGATGTTTTCCTTTGCCAGTGCCGTCAGCCGCGGCATATAGTT
>Ga0265298_10005236_pt1 | contig 16361 bp, 11 predicted proteins | sample AusTroGonzalo_MG_3_FD_193486 | JGI IMG/M metagenome (GOLD analysis project Ga0265298, IMG submission 193486) | Bovine rumen microbial communities from tropical cattle in Woodstock, Queensland, Australia - Gonzalo_01 | ecosystem: Host-associated > Mammals > Digestive system > Stomach > Rumen ... | reverse complement strand
TGATGAAGCTTTGCAGGTGGTGAACAAGTTACGTGAGCGTGCCTTTGGAAACACTGATGGTAATATCAACGAGGCACAGCTGACTCTTCAGTTCATCCTTGATGAGCGTGCCCGCGAACTCTATTGGGAGAGCTGCCGCCGTACTGACCTGATCCGTTATGGTCAGTTCACGGGCGGTTCCTATAAGTGGCAGTGGAAAGGCGGTGTGGTTGACGGTCGCTCTACCGAGAGCAAGTACAACGTCTATCCCATTCCTACCGCAGAGCTGTCCGCTAATCCAAATCTGAAGAACGAAAACTATTGATAAGCGTATGAAACAGATGAAAAATATCCTTGTGTCGCTTTTGGCTGCCATAAGCCTGACAGCCTGCGACAGAGACGGTGACACCATCACCACCAGCGGTGCACAGCCCGTAGAACTCAGTGGTTCCGGTGATGTCGTTATCAACAAAGACTACGCCAGCGGACTTGCCCTGACGCTGAACTGGACTGACAATAGCCGTCTGACAACCAATGACGAACGTGTGCAGACTCCTATCGGAACGACTGTCAACACGCTCCAGTTCGCTAATACGAACTCATTCGATGCTCCTATTGAGATTCTGACAGAGGCAGGTACGACCTCTATGCAGTTCACTGCCGAGAGCCTGAACTCACTCGTAGGACGCGTAGGTCTGGAGAGCGACATTGCTTCCACCTTATATATACGAATGCGTTCTGTATTGGCAAACAATGTGGAGCCTCAGTACAGTAATGTCTATCAGATTCAGGTAACACCGTATAGCATCGACATGACTCTTGGCTTTGTACTTGATGCAGGTCGCAATGATACGGGTAACACACTGGCATCTCCTAATTCCGATGGAATCTACAGCGGATTCCTTGGTGTAGGCGGCTGGTATAACTGGTGGTTACAGGAAGGCAACGGTGTACTGTGGGGTAATATCGGTGATGACGGTGGTGGCAAACCTTTCGTTATCAGCAGCAATGACCAGCACTGGAACTTCTGGTATCCGGGACAGTCTGGCTGTTACTATACCATTGTCAATACAGTACGTCAGGAGTGGTCGGCCCTCTATATCCCATCACTGACTGTAAGCGGTGATATAACAGGTGAGATGACTTATGACCGTAAAGCCAACAAGTGGACGCTTGCCTATCAGGCCTCTCAGGCAGGTTCCGCCACTATACAGATAGCTGGCACAGGTAAGCAATACAACTCCAGCACTGGTACGGATGATGCAGCAGCCATTGACACTCCGGTTGCATTCGGCATTGAGAATGGTGCGCTGACATTCGGACAGACACCTTCTAATATCACCGTAAATGTACCTTCCGCAGGTGAGGTAACCTTGTCAATCGACCTCTCTAACCCGAAGGAATGGAAGTGTGAGGTGACCGAAGGTAGTGATACTCCGACAGAGGTTCCGCAGATTCTCTATATCTTGGGTAACGACGATACATGGAACTTCGACCAGTATCTGACCCTCTATGATGAGGATAACCTCTGCTATGCAGCTGCCGTTAACTTCAACTGCTCTTGGGGTTACTACTTCTCACAGGCCAAGGATGACTGGACGCATGTCAATCAGGATCCGAGCACTTCGGAATGGAAACTGATTATCGGCGGCACTGATGAAAACAACATCCAGGCACCTGGCAAGGGCTTGTATGTCACGATAGCCTCTCTGGGGTGGATGTCCTATTGGTACGGCATGGCCGATCCTATCACGCAGGTATCTTATACGGGCTTCAACGATGACTGGAGTCTGACCGACATGACGGCTGTAGAAGGTCAGCCAGGTGTCTATAGCGCTCAGGTAACTGCTACTGGTGATACACCATGGGGCGCACAGATCCTGCTTAACGGTTCATGGGACTACTGGTTCGGTACTTGCAGTGACGGTTCTCTCCGCTGGACGAAGAAGAACGACGGCAATCCTGCCGGATGGGAGGCAGGCAAGACCTATACCCTCACAGTTGATTTGTGTAAGTGTACCTATTCAATAACGGAATAAAACGATAGAAGATTATGATTCGAAAATATTTTGGGATAATAGTATCTTTGGTGACTCTCTCTTGTGTGCAGGCTTCCTGCACACAGGAAAGTCCCGTCACCAATCCACGTCAGGCTGATAATACTATAGAGATTGAGCGTGGAACGTTTGCCAAGGGTGCAGATGTCAGCTGGCTCACACAAATGGAGAGCGAAGGCCTGACTTTCAACAACAAAAAAGGCGTGGCCACTGAGTGTATGAAACTCCTGAAGGAAGACTGTGGCGTTAACTCCATCCGTCTTCGTGTCTGGGTGAATCCTGCCGAGGGATGGAACAATATCAGTGATGTGCTGGTAAAGGCACGCCGTGCCAATGCGCTTGGACTGAGACTGATGATAGATTTCCATTTCAGCGATACCTGGGCAGATCCAGGGCATCAGGATATTCCCGCTGCTTGGGCCAACTATTCACTCAGTGAAGCCAAAACTGCTGTTGCAGCCCATGTCAAAGAGATGCTGTCGCTGCTGAAACAGTACAGCATCGAACCTGAGTGGGTGCAGATTGGTAATGAGACCCGCTGGGGTATGATGTGGCCGTTGGGCAATCTTGACAATGGAAGCAATTTTGCGGAGTTGGTGACTGCCGGATACGATACCGTGAAAGCCATCTTCTCAGATGCCAAGGTCATCGTACATTTGGATAGCGGTGACAACCTCTGGTATTACACCAATATCTTCGACAACCTGAAAGCCAATGGCGGAAAGTTCGATATGATAGGCATGTCTCTTTATCCAGAGGAGGATACCTGGGTTTCAATGGTGGATGCCTGTGTCAACAACATTAACTCACTCTATCAGAAGTACAATGTTCCTGTGATGGTTTGCGAGATTGGTATGGACTACAATCTGGCAGAGACCTGTAAGCAGTGTATCTCGACACTGATGAGCAAGGGTAAGGCTACTGACCATCTTGCAGGAATCTTCTACTGGGAGCCTCAAGCACCTGCAGGCTATAATGAAGGTTACAATAAAGGCTGCTTTGAAAACGGTACGCCAACAGTTGCTTTAGATGCATATAAATAATTATATTAGTTAGTAATTATTAGTTGACACTTAAGTAAATAGAATTGTCGGTAAGGATTTCGCAAAAAACGAAGGAAGGCTCGGATAAGGTACCGTGCCTTCCATTTTAAGAACTTGTAAAATTTGAAGTTATGCAACAAAATAAACAGATGGTTCAAGATGTCCGTAACCAGTTCAAAACAAAATTCAGTGATGTAGAGGGTAACGTCTATGCAGCACCAGGTCGTATCAATCTGATTGGTGAGCATACCGACTACAACGGTGGCTACGTGTTTCCAGGTGCAGTAGATAAGGGGATGGTTGCAGAAATCAAGCCCAACGGTACTGACAAGGTGAGGGCTTTTGCCATTGACCTGAATGAAGATGTAGCGTTCAATATTAATGATGCGGAAGGTCCCAAGCAAAGTTGGGCACGCTATATCTTCGGCATCTGTCAGGAGATGAAGGCGCGTGGTGTCGAGGTGAAGGGATTCGATACGGCTTTCGCTGGTGACGTGCCCCTTGGTTCTGGCATGTCATCATCGGCAGCCCTTGAGAGTTGTTATGCTTTTGCGATGAACGACCTCTTTGGCGACAATAAGGTAGAAAAGGTGGAACAGGCTAAGGCTGGTCAGGCTACGGAGCACAAGTACATCGGCGTGAACTGCGGCATCATGGATCAGTTCGCTTCTGTCTTTGGGCGCAAGGGCTATCTGATTCGCCTGAACTGCCATACAATGGAATATGACTATTTTCCATTCGATCCACAAGGTTATCGACTGGTGTTGTTGAACTCTTGTGTGAAGCATGAATTAGCTTCTTCGGCTTATAACGACCGCCGTCGCAGTTGTGAGACCGTATTCGAACTCATTAAGAAGAATCATTCCGAAGTCGAGGCACTGAGCTATGCTACCTTAGATATGTTGGAGGAGGTGAGAAATCAAGTATCTGACGAAGACTACCATTGCGCTAAGTATGTGATTGAGGAACGTGAACGTGTATTGGCAGTTTCTGAGGCACTGACCAAAGGCGACTATGCAGTGGTAGGTGAGAAGATGTATCAGACCCATGTAGGTTTGAGCCAGGACTATAAGGTTTCGTGTCCAGAGCTTGACTATCTGAACGAGATTGCCCGTGAGTGCGGTGTTACAGGTTCTCGCATGATGGGCGGTGGTTTCGGTGGTTGTACCATCAACCTGGTAAAGGATAACCTCTATGATGCTTTTATCGCTACGGCAAAGGAGAAATATCAGGAAGCCTACGGCAAGGAGCCATTGGTGTATGATGTGGTCATTGGTGACGGTGCAAGAAAACTGTTATAAAATGAGAGAGTGTGTATTAATTTCAGGCGGTGCGGGCTATATCGGCTCGCACACTGCCGTCGAACTGATTGAGGCTGGCTATGATGTGGTGATTGTCGACAACCTGTCGAACTCGGAGATGGCTGCCGTGGAGGGTGTCCGTCAGATAACAGGTGTGGATGTGCCATTTGAACTGGTGAATACCTGTGATATAGAAGCACTGAAGAAGGTCTTTGACAAGTATAAGTTCAACTCGGTCATTCACTTCGCTGCCTACAAGGCTGTGGGCGAGTCGATGGTGAAGCCGCTGATGTACTACCAGAACAACCTGACCTCGTTTATGAACATCTGCCAGTTGATGGTAGTGTACAATCGTCCGAACATCCTGTTCTCATCATCGGCTACCGTCTATGGCGATGCAGAACATCTGCCCGTGACCGAGCAAACTGAGCGACAGCCTGCTACATCACCCTACGGCAATACGAAGCAGATGGCCGAGGACATTCTGCGCGACAGTTGCAGGGCTTATCCTGTACTTCACGGTGTTGCTCTGCGCTATTTCAATCCTGTAGGAGCCCATCCATCAGCATTGATTGGTGAACTGCCCCGTGGCGTACCCAACAATCTGCTGCCCTTTGTCACCCAGACAGCTGCTGGCATCCGTGAATGCCTGTCTGTATTTGGCAATGACTATGATACGCCAGACGGCACTTGTCTGCGCGACTATATCGACGTGGTGGATTTGGCCAAGGCTCATGTGGCTACCATCAACCGTATGACTCAGGGTAAGATGCGCCAGGACTACGAGATATTCAATGTCGGCACAGGCTTTCCTGTCTCCGTCTTGGAACTGGTGACGAAGTTCGAAAAGGTGAACAATCTGAAGTTGAACTACAAGATTGTAGGTCGTCGCCCTGGTGATGTTCCTGCCGTCTGGGCCGATGTTAAGTTGGCTAACGAGGAACTGGGCTGGAAGGCAGAGCGCACACTCGAAGAGACACTTGCAGCCGCATGGAAATGGGAAAAACGAGTACGTAACATTAAAGATTAGACAAAATATGAAACCGACATTATTTCTTTTAGCAGCAGGCATGGGCAGCCGTTATGGCGGCCTCAAGCAGCTCGACGGTCTGGGACCCAACGGTGAGACCATTATGGACTATAGTATCTACGATGCCATCCAGGCAGGATTTGGCAAAATCATATGGGTCATCCGTAAGGATTTCGAGGAGCAGTTCCGCACGCAGATTCTCTCGAAGTACGAGGGTAAGGTGCAGTGTGAACTCTGTTTCCAGGCACTCGACGCACTGCCAGCAGGATTCTCTGTTCCAGAAGGTCGTGTGAAACCCTGGGGAACAAACCACGCTGTACTGATGGGTAAGGAAGTGATTAAGGAGCCGTTTTGTGTTATCAACTGCGACGACTTCTACGGTCGTGATGCCTTTATGCAGATTGGCAAGTTCCTGAGCAACCTGCCTGAGGGAGCCAAGAACCAGTATGCGATGGTGGGCTTCCGCGTGTGCAATACGCTGTCGGAAAACGGCTCTGTGGCCCGTGGTGTTTGTGCCTATAACGACAAGCGACACCTGACGGATGTTGTGGAGCGTACAGAGATTCTTCGCATTGATGGTGTTATTTCTTATAAGGACGAGCAGGGCGAGTGGCAACCACTGGAGGAGAACGTTCCCGTCTCAATGAACATGTGGGGCTTCACACCCGACTACTTCGAGCATAGCGAGGCTTATTTCCGCGAGTTCCTCAGCGACCCCAAAAACATGGAGAACCTGAAAGCCGAGTTCTTTATCCCACTGATGGTCAACAAGCTCATTACCGAGGGTACAGCCACCTGTGAGGTCCTCGACACCACCAGCAAATGGTTCGGAGTTACCTATGCAGCTGATCGCGACGCTACTGTTGCTCGCATCCAGAAACTCGTTGACGACGGGGTATATCCTAACAAACTGTTTTGACATTTGAAGAAAGGACTATTAGTTGCTTTTCTTACGGCAACGGTAACGGTTATCGCATCGGCTCAGGTAAGACAAGAGATAACGCTGACCGATGACTGGCAATTCTCTCAGGACAAGAAGACCTGGCAGAATGTGAGTATTCCACACGACTGGGCCATAGCTGGTCCCTTCGACAAGAAATGGGACCTTCAGGAGGTCGCTATTGAACAGAACGGAGAGACTGAGGCTACCGAGAAAAGTGGGCGTTCAGGTGCTTTGCCATGGATCGGAGATGGGCATTATCGCTGTATGCTGACTATACCATCTAGCTACGAGCATGCAGAATTGATTTTCGACGGGGCAATGGCAGAACCTGTTGTGTCCGTCAATGGACAGCAAGCGGGTTACTGGGCTTATGGATATAACGCCTTCCGAGTGGATATAACACCATTCGTCAAGAAAGGTGATAACCTGCTTGAAGTAGACCTGAAAAATGTAGAGGAGAGTAGTCGGTGGTACCCTGGAGCAGGAATATACCGTCCTGTCACGCTTATATTGACACAGCAGACACATCTCGACGATTGGAGCATTTATGTGCGTACTGTTAGCCAAAAAGACGGCAAAGCAATCTTGGAGGTTGAAGGCAAGGTGTTAAAATCTGGTCAAGATGTATCTGCAAATGTAGCCCTTGTCTCTCCAGAGGGTCATCCTGCTGTTACAAACAGAGAAATCCATATCAATGACGACGGAAGTTTCCACACGACTCTCAATGTGGAAGATGCTAAGTTGTGGACACCAGAGACACCTTATTTATATAAGCTCATAACTACTATTGCTGACAGGAAAGGTAAGGTTGTCGATGAGAAGTGCATCAAAACGGGCATCCGCACCATACGGGTAACCCGTGAAAAGGGTTTCCAGCTGAATGGACAGACACGCAAACTGAAAGGTGTTTGCCTGCATCATGATCTGGGTCCCTTAGGTGTTGCTGTCAATAAGGCCGCTCTTATCCGCCAGATAAAGACGATGAAGCAGATGGGCTGTGATGCTATCCGCACAGCGCACAATATGCCGAGTCAGTGGCAGATGGATATTTGTGACTCTTTGGGTATGATGGTGATGGCAGAAAGCTTCGATATGTGGATATATCCAAAGTGCAAGAACGGCTATGCACGCTTTTTCAGAGAATGGAGCGACAAGGACATAACCAACTTGGTGTTAGCCAATCGCAACCATCCGAGTATTGTCATGTGGTCTATAGGCAATGAGATTCCTGAACAATGGAGCGAGGAGGGTCGGCAAATAGCCGTCCGTCTGCAAGGCCTCTGCCATGCGCTGGACCCCTCCCGACCTGTTACCCAGGGTATGGACAGGGCCGATGCAGCTTTGAGCAGTGGCTTCGCCCAGACTATGGAAGTACCTGGATTCAACTACCGTGTTCATAAGTATCAGAATAATATCGAGAAACTTCCGCAAGGATTCCTCTTGGGATCCGAGACGGCATCTACCGTCAGCAGTCGTGGCATATATCAGTTCCCTGTAGTAGCAGAAGCTGTTGACACAGAAGTGTCAGAACTTCACAAGCATCATTACAACGGACAGTGTTCAAGCTATGACGTGCAGTATTGTTCTTGGTCCAATTTGCCCGATGACGACTGGGAATGGCAGGATGACAAGGACTGGGTGATTGGCGAGTTCGTATGGACAGGATATGACTATCTTGGCGAGCCTTCGCCATACGATGAATACTGGCCATCGCGCAGTTCATACTTTGGTATTTGCGATCTGGCCGGACTGCCTAAGGACAGATATTATCTGTATCGTTCAAAATGGCAAAAAGAAGACCATACCATCCATCTGCTGCCTCACTGGACATGGGGGAAAGAACGCCGGGGGCAGGTTACGCCGGTCTATTGCTATACGGATTATCCTACAGCCGAACTGTTTGTCAATGGTAAGAGTCAGGGTAAGGTCACCAAAAATCAGAAAGAGCGCCTTGACCGTTACCGTCTGCGATGGAACGATGTCAAGTATGAGCCAGGCAAGCTGAGGGTAGTGGTCTATGATGAACAGGGAAGACAGGCTGGAGAACAGGTTGTCAGCACAGCCGGGAAGCCGTCTAAATTGAAACTTGAGGTGTGGACACAGTATGATGCGGAATGGCTGAAGGCAGATGGAGAAGACCTCGCTTTTATTACAGTCTCACTAACCGATGCAAAGGGAACTGTTATACCCGATGCCAACGACCGTCTGACCTTTGAGGTGTCTGGAGCAGGTCGTTTCGAGGCAGTCTGTAATGGCGATGCCACCAGTCTGGAATCGTTCTCAAAGCCTGCCATGAGACTTTTCAGCGGTCAGCTCGTAGTCATTGTGCGTAGTGACAAGAAGGCAGGTAACCTCACATTGAAGGTAAGCAATCCACAGCGGAATATATCAGAAACAGTTACATTGAAAACAATACAATGAAATCTATGAAAACAAAACTTGTTATGCTATTCATAATGATAATCGCTGAGCCTTGCTTTGCTCAGGAAAGAATCTTTAGGTTCAACCCAGGAAAGGTCTGGCTCGATGATGAACACAACGTCATTAACGCTCATGGCGGAGGAATGCTCTACCACGACAGCACCTATTACTGGTATGGAGAATACAAACAGGGCAAGACCGTCTTGCCGGAGTGGGCAACATGGGAGTGTTACCGTACTGAAGTAACAGGTGTAAGTTGCTACTCCTCAAAAGATCTCCTTAACTGGCATTTCGAAGGAATTGTCCTCGGTGCTGAAAAAACTGACTCGCTTCATGACCTGCACACCTCAAAGGTCGTGGAACGTCCAAAAGTCATATATAATTCCAAGACAAGGAAATTTGTCATGTGGGCGCATATAGACAGTGCAGACTATTCAAAGGCAAGCGTGGGCGTAGCTGTTTCAGATTCACCTACAGGTCCTTTTTTCTACCTTGGCAGTTTCAGGCCTAATGGGGAGATGAGTCGTGACCAGACTCTTTTTGTTGATGATGATGGAAAGGCTTACCAAATATGCTCTTCTGAAGATAATGCCACTATGTATATCCATCTCCTGGCTGACGATTATCTTAAACCGACTAAGATATATACAAGGAATTTCGAGAAGAAATACCGCGAGGCTCCTGCCTTATTCAAGCATCAAGGGAAATATTATCTTCTCACATCTGGGTGCTCTGGATGGGATCCCAATGTTGCTGATATAGCTGTTGCAGACTCTATGCTTGGAGAATGGAAATCACTGGGGAATCCATGTATAGGTGAAGAAGCAGACAAAACCTTCTATGGTCAAAGTACTTACGTTCAGCCTGTCATTGGTCGCCCAGACACATATGTTGCCATGTTTGATCGATGGAAGAAGACAGATTTGCCAGATTCACGCTATATATGGCTTCCATTGACTTTTGAAGGCGACAAACCAAAAATCATTTGGCATAAAGACTGGGGTTTCTGATTTTTTTTGTATTTTTGCAGCATGAATGGCGTAAAACTATATTTGAACAGATGCATGATGGCATTATTTGTCCTCTTGTCGGCATCTGCATCAACGGCGTCTGACACCAAACAGATGCAGTTTGATAAGATAGTGCTGCCATACGATGCTAATGTCGTGGAGAGCGTTTGCAAGGACAGCCTGGGCATGATGTGGTTTGCTACAAGACGTGGTTTGTTCTCTTATGACGGCTACAATATCCGACGGCTATATGAAGGAAGTTATTATGCTGTTCTGATAGTTGATGAAGAGACCCTATGCCTTGGAGGAGATGCTGGTCTTAGGTGGCTAAACCTGAGGACAGAACAGTTTGTTACGCCATTTGGAGATGTTCCAGAAATTGGAGAGGTTCGTTCACTTAAATGTGATAATGGTGTTTTATATGTAGGAACGAAGTCAAATGGTTTGTTCTGTCTTGATTTAGATAAAAGAATATGGCAACGGTACACCCTTCCAAGCGGGAAGGATGATATTATCTTTTCAATTGAACCTGTTAATGACAGGTTGTATGTTGCACATTATGGAGGACTTGCTTGTTTGGATAACAAAGGGGGTATATTTGATTTAGGGATAGATGATAATGTTTATGCATTGTGGTATGATCGACCAAATGGTAATCTGTGGATTGGTACGGAACATCATTTGCTTTGCCAGAATGTAAAGGACTCGACTACAAAGGTTGTGGCATCTGGTAGTACATTCAATCAGATAGTTCCTTCTCCTTTCGGTGAGATTTTAATTTCTTCTGAGTTTGGGTTGAAAATCTTGAATCCTCAAACTGGTGTTGTGCAGACCATCGCTCATGATGCGTCTACACCTCAATATGGGTTGCCAAGCAACACGATTCATCAGATATTCTGCGAGGGGAACAACATCTGGGTAGCTACCGACAGGGGAGTGGCTTTAACCAAACAAGATAACTTATTTGAGGTAACGAGTCTTCCCATCATTTCAAAATCTAATGACGGTAACGTCTTTAGTAATATTCTTGTTGACTCCAGAGGGGATAAGTGGATGGGCGGTGATAATGGTTTACTACACCTGTCTGACCACGGCAATAAATGGTTCAAAGTGGGAAATGGCTTGAAAAAGAGTATTATCAGGAGCATTTATGAGGATCGTGAACATGAGATATGGATTGCCACAGATGCCAGCATAGCAAGGTATAACAGGCAGCGTGATGTCTTCGACTATTTCTCCTTGTCCGACCAGAAGGGCAGAAATGCTAATTGGGCCTACGACATCTATGAAGATAATAAGAACCGGTTATGGATAGCGACCTATATGGGTGGTCTATATGTCGTTGACAAGACTGCATTGTTGTCAGGTAATGGATCGTTCATCTTAAAAGATAACCAGTTTGATGATGTGGACAGTATCGTCAACACGATTTACAGATTCATTCCCGATAAAAGTGGCGTGTTGTGGGCAAATACCAGTAAAGGGTTGGCCTCCATCAATACTAATTCGGGTAAGGTTACTCTGAAAAAACGGATGTATATTGACAACATGATTCTTGTAAATGATGTTATTTGGATTGATGTACAGGGGAAACTTTACAAATACGACACTCAGACAGACAGGCTGGAAGAAACCGATTTCCAAGTAAAAGACGGCATGATTCAATCTTTTGTTCATGATAACAATAGAGTATGGATGTCTACCTCCCATGGGCTATTCTATATTGAAACAGCAGGTAATACCATACATTCCTACGTAAGACCGAATTACAATTTTACTGCAGGTTCTTATGTCCCCTCAGATAATACCATCTTATGGGGTGGAGAGGATTTCATATGTAAACAATTCCTTAATACAACGTCTTCTGGCGACAAACCTTCGAAGGTGTTCATTTCTTCCATCATGGTTGGCGGAATTCCAATAAGTGATTGTGTCCCCCGATTTGAAAATAATATTTCACTGGACGGCAGGGAGGACATTGCGCTTGATTTGTCCACTTTTGCATACAACCGAAAGGGTTCCGAAGTGTTTTGGTATAAAATAAATGAAGATGGGGAATGGCATTCTCTGCCAAATGGAACAAACCGTATTTTGTTATCGCATCTATCAGGAGGAAGTTATGAAATATATCTATCTACGGATTCAGACTTTAAAGAAGAATCTGTTAGCAAATATACTATAAAGGTTCCTTATCCGTGGTTTTTCAGATGGTGGGCTTGGGTAGTCTATACACTAATCGCCTTATCTGTTGTTTATTACTTGATAAACTACTACAAAAGACGTGAGAATGCGCTGTTTGAGCAACGTGAGCGCGAACGTGTAATGGCATTGACGCAAGAGAAAATGGATTTCTTTGTAAACATGTCACATGAACTGAAAACTCCATTGAGCTTGATAATTGCTCCCCTAAGCAAACTGCTTTCAGAAACCTCAAATGCGAAGTTAAGGGATAGCCTGAAGTCTATCCAGAACAATGCCTCACGGCTCAATGACCTGATTCATCACATCTTAGACTTCAAGCAACTTGAAGCTGAGGGTGAAACTCAGATTCTTAGTTCCTATATCGACTTGTGTAGCTTGATCTCAGGATGTATTAGCGAATTTGAGACATCGGCAAAGGAACGCAATATAAGCATGGTGTTTCAGCCTACAGAAACGTCTGTTTTGATGGATGTTGATGTGGTTAAGATACAGATGGTTATGCGTAATATCTTGTCAAATGCTCTGAAATATGCAGACGATGAGAAAGGAAAGATACTCGTTTCATTGGAAAAAAGAGCATCCGAAGTTCTTGTGTCGGTGCAAGATAATGGCCCTGGGGTGTCTGATAGTGATTTGCCAAAACTGTTCAACCGATATTATATGGGACAGAATTCCCGTGATGGATCGGGCATTGGCTTATCAGTAGTCAAGAAGTATGTGGAACTGCATGGTGGAGAAGTCAAGGCAGAGAATAACAATGGTCTGAAGGTGACTTTCTCAATACCTTTGAATGTTCTTACTTCTGTCGTGACGGAAAAAAACATTAAAGACGGTACTTCAGAAAAGCCGATAGTATTGATAGTCGACGATAACCACGAAATACTTGATTTCCTGACCACAGCTTTGGAAACCTCATATCAGTGCATCACTGCATTAAGTGGCGAACAAGCCTTGAAAACCGTCGAAGAACGCATTCCAGACATCATCATAACAGACCAGATGATGCCTGGAATCGATGGAACCGAGTTGTGTCACCGCATTCGTCATAATCACTCCACGGAGTTGATTCCCATTATTATGCTGACGGCAAAAGATGACTCCAATACCGAGTTGAAAAGCATACGTAGTGGTGCCGATGTATTTATGCCCAAGCCGTTTAACCTTCGCAAGCTACAGCTCCATATCGTTCAGCTGCTGACAAAAAGAAAAGCCATAGAACAGAACACAAGAATAGAAAGTATGCAGGCCGTCAAGGATGTCGCACCAGTATTATCCAACGACGAGGAACTGATGGAACGAATCATTAGCCTGATTAACTCAAACATGCATTCCGAAGAGTTTAACGTTACAAAGTTGTGTGACTTGCTTTGTATGGATCAGAAACAACTTTATCGTAAGCTAAAACAGCTTACTGGTGAGACCCCTGTCGGTTTCATCCGCAAGCAAAGAATGAAACGGGCAGCGATTCTATTGAAACAAGACCGGTTTACAGTTTCGGAGGTTATGTATCAGATAGGTTTTAATAGCGCATCGTATTTTACTAAAAGTTTCATGAAAGAATACGGAGTGACACCTAAAGAGTTTATGGAGTCATAGCTTTTATTGTGTTGCCGATAATCCATAGAGTCCGTTGACAAGATCACCCTGAAATCAGCCAAAATCGCCCAGATGAAGGTCGGAGAGGTTAAGAAGGCTTTATCGGAGTGTTAAATTTTGAAGAATAATTTTCAAAGGCATGGATATTGATGGTTTTTGCTTACCTTTGCCCGCAAATTTCAGGACAACAATTAAAAACATGTAATATGTATCGCAAAACAATTAGTATTTCAACTTCGACCGTTCTGCCTGCGGCATTCTTCGCAGCCATCAGTGCCGTGGCCTTGGTCGTTTCATTCATGGCTGCGTCGTATCTCTACGCAAGAAGCACGCTTATTCCATACGGCGTACTTCTTGCCTTGTCTTTCATCCTGATTGAACTTATGATTGTGGTCTATTTCTTCGTCTTGTCAGAGTTCAGCAGCTGTCTCTTTGGCAAGAAGAAGGACACTCCAGTTCAGAACTTGCCCGATATACTGCAGGCCACTCCTGCACAACTGATAGATGCGCAAGCAAATCCTGTCCCGCCTGTTTCTGACAACATCAGCCCAGCGCAGCCTGTCAATGAGGAAAAAACGGAAAAGTTGCAGGTTCCAGACCCGACAACTGAGGAACCTGCTATTCCAACCAGTCAGGAGCCTGCATCTCTCGATTTCACGGTTCCAAGTCCTGCTCGGTCAGAAGAAACGAATAAGAAAATAGTCGAGCTCATGAATCTCAGCGCAGGAGAACAGCAGAAAAGAAGGGAGAAGTTCGCCCAAGACCGAAAGGAAATCATGCAGGAGTATATCTACTACTCGCTCGGCCCTCTACTGGACGAACAGGACATTCTTGCCGTATGGCTTGAATATGAGGGTTGGATAAGCAGCAGTACCTATCAGCCCAAGCCCAGGCTCTGCAAATGGAAGGACAAGGTGACCAGCCGCGACGTTCGCCATCTGACATGGAACATCGCCAAGCGTATGGGCATGGAGAACGGGTATAAGAGCGAGACCTGTGGCCGTTTCGTGAAGGCCCTGTTCCCAGACTTGTGTGTCAAGCGTGACGGTTCACCCTGTACGGACAGCTACCTGTCACAGAACCTGCTGGAGGAAAAGCCCAATGACCTTATCAAGATTGACAAGCCTGAACCACATTCAATAGTTTTCCACTTCAGGAATATGGAAATGAAACAGGCTGTCTGACCACCTTTACAATACCTATTCCATATCGCCGCACCGATTCATTGCTGGATTAGTGCGGCGATTTTCTGTGCCTATAAGTGAACCATGACTATTACCATGCCCGCCCTCCCACTGCAACAAACAACCATCCATAACCAGAGGCGACCATGGAAAACCAGCCCCATTCACATTATACCATTATTATCTGTGCATTGTGCATCATAAACTTCATAACGCAATGATAATGCAGTTCCTTTGCAACCGAGACACAAAGGTCTCATTGTATCATATGAATAACGTCGAATTGACATTCAACGACCTTCCGCAGGTCGTTGCCGAGCTTCGGGATGAAGTCGTCGGCATGAAGGTGGCACTGCTTGACCTTCAGAAAGGACAAACCAAGCAGAAGTTGGAACGTGTGCGTCGCACGATGAACGTGGAGGAAGCGGCAGACTATCTCCGCATGCCCCTGAACACCCTCTATATGAAGTTGCAGAAGGGCGAGGTGCCTGGATCGAAGCCCGGCAAGCGTTGGGTCTTGTTCAATGATGAACTCGACAAGTGGCTGGAGGTGAAGCGCAAGAATGCAGTACCCCTGACCACCGAGGAAGAGAACGATGCCATCCTTTTGTCCCATCGCCGTAAACCAAATAAGCGTGACTGGTAACATGTCTGACATGACTAAGTATACAATGTATAGGGTGTATCAGTTGCATGCACTGAAGACAATGGCTACAATGTCCACAATGTATCTGGTTGAAGCATTGGCTACAGTGCATGTGTATGCATGGAATACAATGGCTCCAGTATATACAACGATTACAATGTCTGCAATGTGTATATTGTCTGCAATGAAAACAATGTTTACAGAGTATTCAACGGAACCAGTGTATAAAGATTCTACAATGGCGATAATTGATAAACGGTATTCACGATATACAGAGTACACAAAGTCTATAATGGATATAAAGTATACTATTAAAACAATAAAAATATGAGAAGTATTATTTTGTTTACCAACATTAAGGGAGGCGTAGGAAAGACCTCCTGTTGTGCGCTCTTTGCGCAGTATCTGTATGAGAATGGTTATCCCGTGAAGGTCCTGGATGCAGACATTCAGGCATCCTTGTCCCGTCACAGGGAGAGGGAGCTGGCTGCCAACCCGGATACGGCTATCCCTTGGGAAGTGAGTACTGTTGACACGACAGACCGCCAGAGCCTGCAGTCAGCCGTCGAGGAAGCGATGCAGTTAGACGGTGTTGTCCTTTTCGACATGCCGGGAACCCTCAATGCCGCCAACCTCGAGCTGCTGTACAAGGCAGCAGACCTCGCCGTGGTGCCTATCTCTTATGACTTCGACACCATCGATGCCACTGGTATCTTCATCAAGGTCATCAAGCGCGTGAAGAACATCCAACTTGTTTTCCTGCCCAACCGCATCAACTCTACCGAGAACCGTGCCGACGAGATGAAGCAGCGTGAAGAGACGGTAAAAATTCTTGGCAGAATCGGAAGGGTTACACCGAGGATCAAGCAGAGTGTAGTCATCAAGCGTTACTCAACCATTTCCGCACTTGACAAGTACCAGAAGGCTGCCGTCGAACATGCCTTTGACG
>Ga0265298_10005234_pt1 | contig 16364 bp, 10 predicted proteins | sample AusTroGonzalo_MG_3_FD_193486 | JGI IMG/M metagenome (GOLD analysis project Ga0265298, IMG submission 193486) | Bovine rumen microbial communities from tropical cattle in Woodstock, Queensland, Australia - Gonzalo_01 | ecosystem: Host-associated > Mammals > Digestive system > Stomach > Rumen ... | reverse complement strand
TTAGGGATGTTTTTGCTTTCGCATTGGTGTTAGCCATTGTGTCGATGTTTTCGGCATGCTCCGATGACAAAGTCGCGGGCGGTTCTTCGGATGATGCAGGCATCATTGCTGACCTGAATGTGGCTGGCGTGGCGCAGAAGGGTCCGTTTGCCAAGGGTTCTGAAGTAACGGTACGGGGAATTGACTGCAAGACGATGGAATTCACGGATGAAATTTTTGAGGGTTCTGTCAAAAACAATATGGGTGAATTTGTTGTTAATAATGTGAACTTGTCGACGACTTGTGCTGTTGTTGAAGTCACTGGTGAATACCGTAGTGAAATGACAGGGAAGAAGGTCTCGGATAAATTGACGCTCCGTGCGTTGACGAATCTCAAGGACCGTACGTATGTGAATGTCAACTTGCTTACGAACTTGGAATACGAGCGCGTGATGTACTATGTCGCAGAAAAGGGCGAGGCTTTCGACAAGGCGAAGGAATTGGCTGAAAACGATGTACTTGCTGCGTTTGGCATGGCGGGCGAATCGACGGAGTTTGAAAGCTTGGATATTTTTGGAACAAGCGATGCAGATGCGACGCTCCTTGCTATAAGTGTGTTGATGCAAGGCGATGTCGATGTGAAAACGCTTGCGGAACGTCTGGATAAGTTCAGCGATTCCTTTGCGAAAAGTGGCGAGTGGGACGACTCCGATACGAAAACAGCGATTGCCGACTGGATTGCAGATGCTGTGGCGACGGATGTGATGGATTCAATTCGCAAGAATATGGAAAATTGGGGATTCGCAAACGAAATTCCCGATTTTGAAAAGGTCGTAGAAAAGTTTGTGGGCGATTCGTCAACTAATGACTCGAATGTAATGACGGATGCCCGCGACGGTCAGACATACAAGACGGTCAAGATCGGTAATCAGGTGTGGATGGCGGAAAACCTGAACTTTGAAACAGACTCTAGTTACTGCTATAATGATTCCGCTGAATATTGTACAAAGTACGGTCGCCTTTACTCATGGGCTGCTGCGAATAAAGCATGCCCTGAAGGCTGGCACTTGCCGACAATAGATGAATTTGAAACATTGTTCACTACGGTCGGCGGACAATCTACAGCGGGCAAGAAACTCAAGTCAGCCAGCGGCTGGATAAAAGACGGCAACGGCACGGATGATTACTCGTTTACTGCGTTGCCTGCTGGTGGCAGGAGTACCAATGAAAGTTTCTATGGTGGTGATGGTGGTGCGTATTTCTGGAGTTCTACAGAGTACGGAAAAAATCGCTCGTACTACATATTCTTGAAATACCAAAACGACGAAGCGAATGAAGTTGACTACTACAGGGACGATGGAATGTCCGTCCGCTGCGTGAAGGGCTATGTTGTGACGAAGGAATGGAGCTGGGATGTGCCTTTGGCTGCTCGCTTTAATCCGAATATCAAGTACGATTCAATGGTGGATCCGCGCGACAAGCGTGTGTACAGAGTGGTAAAAATCGAAGTGAAGGAAAGGGATTATTCGAAGGTCTGGATGGCAGAGAATTTGAACTATGATGATAGCGTCAAGACTCCGAGCTTGAAGGGTAAAAGCTGGTGCTATCGCGACAGTGCAAAATATTGTGAGGTGAGCGGCCGCTATTACACTTGGGCGGCGGCGATTGACTCGGTTGCGCTTGCCTCTGATACGGTTGCTCCTTTAGATTGCGGATATGGCAAAACGTGCGAAATTGGCGAACAACGCATACAGGGAATTTGTCCCGACGGTTGGCACTTGCCGAACCGTGATGAATGGGGCTGGTTGAGCGTTTATTTAGGGAATGCGGGCGTGTCCGGTGATAGCCTCAAGGCGCTGACCGGCTGGGATTATGCCGGGACAGAAAATAATAACGGCGTGGATGCCTATGGGTTTACGGCACTCCCGACTGGAAGAAGAGTCTCTGATACTAGCTGGAGTAATATTGGTTCTGATGTTTATTATTGGAGTTCCCAAGAGTATAGTGCGAATGAAGCGCAGTATTCGAACATGAATAACATCTACACCAAATTCTATCTGTATCAGGGCGCAAAATATTATGGACAGAGCGTACGCTGCGTAAAAGATTGACGCGATAAATTTTGCGTCCATTGAAATAGCTTGAATAGGCTGTGAAACTAATTTGGCGAATGGCGAATTTTGTCATTCGCTAAGGGGAACATTTTTCAAAAAAAGGAGAAATCTATGAAATGGAATAAATTACTGACAGTTGTCTCGTGTGCGCCGTTGTTTTGGGCGTGCGCTGAGTTTGAAATTGAGGGGGTGACGGGTGCAGACGATGTTTCGTCCAGCTCGGAAATTGAATCTAGCAGCTCCATGAAATCGGAATTTAGCTTGTCTAAATCGAGCAGCAGCAAGAAGGATTCCGGCAAGGAAGTCGGAATGTCAAGTAGTAGTGTGAAGTCCACATCGTCTTCGTCTGCTTTGCGTGATGATGCAAAGTCGTCTAGTTCGGCTATCCCTAAAGAATGGAGCTGGGAAGTGCCGCAGTCCGCTCGTTTGAATCCCGAAATCAAGTATGACACGATGATTGACCCGCGTGATAATCACGTGTATAAAATCGTGAAGATTGCACCTGAAGGCAAAAACTATTCTCAAGTCTGGATGGCAGAAAATCTCAACTATGCCGATAGTGTCAAGACGCCAAGCTTGAAGGGCAGCAACTGGTGCTACAACGATGATGAAAAAAACTGCAAGGTGGGTGGCCGTTATTACACCTGGGCTGCTGCAATTGACTCAGTTGCTTTGGCAAATGATCCGAAGGAACCGTTAAATTGCGGTTATGGCAGGACATGTGCACTTAATCATGGTATCCAGGGAATTTGCCCGGATGGCTGGCATTTGCCGACAATCGATGAATGGGGCAAGTTGAGCGTGGCTTTAGGAAATGCTGGTGTAGCTGGCGATTCTCTCAAGGCTTTGACCGGGTGGAACTATGCCGGAACGGCTGACAACAACGGTACGGATAAATATGGCTTTACGGCGCTCCCGACTGGAAGAAGGATTTCTGCTACTCGTTGGGAAAAGGTGGGCTCGGATGTTTATTACTGGAGTTCAACCGAACAGAATGCCAGTGATGCCCGGTATTCGAATATAAACAACATTTACACTAAATTTTATATCTATCAGAATTACAAATATTATGGACAGAGTGTTCGCTGCGTGAAGGGCGAACCTGTTGCGGCGTCGTCCAGTAGCTCTGCGAAGTCCAGCAGTAGCTCTGCAAAATCGAGTAGCAGTTCCGCGAAGTCCAGCAGCAGTTCTGCCGTTTCAAGCAGCAGTGAAGCCAAATCTAGCAGTAGCTTGATTGCTTCGAAAAATTGGGACTGGGATATCCCCAAGGAAGATTACTTTAATCCGAATATTAAATACGATACGATGATTGACCCGCGCGATAAACAGGTGTATAGAATCGTGAAAATTGCGCCTGAGGGAAAGGACTATTCTCAAGTGTGGATGGCCGAAAATTTGAACTATGCCGATACTGCTCAGATGCCAATCTTGAAGAAACAAAGTTGGTGCTACCATGATGATGAAAAGTATTGCAAGGTCTCGGGGCGCTATTACACATGGATGGCTGCAATCGATTCAGCGGCGCTTGCTGCGGATACGGCTAATCCGTTGGTGTGTGGCTACGGCAAAGAGTGTGGGCTAGCACGCAGTGTGCAGGGCGTTTGCCCGGATGGTTGGCACTTGCCGACGCGACATGAATTGGGAAAATTGATTGTTGCCTTGGGGAATAGCGAAATTGCAGGTCGGAATCTCAAATCGTTGAGTGGATGGGGCACATCTGCGGAAGGTCGCGGCATTGATGCTTATGGGTTTACGGCGCTACCGGTCGGCAGAAGACTTGAATCAGGATCTTATCAAAAGGTATCCACTGATAATTACTTCTGGAGTACCAGCGAATATACGGAATATGAAGCCGAATACATGAATATGAACAACATCTATACCAAGGCGTATATGTATCGCGGTAGCAAGTATAACGGTCAAAATGTCCGTTGCGTGAAAAACTAGATCTCGAACTTTGCACCTCAAAAGACTAAGGCCCCGCATTGACGCGAGGTCTTTTTCTTAGATATTGCAAAAAACTCGAAAAACAAAAAACCTCGCATTTCTGCGAGGTTTTTTTTTGCGGGTGGATGACCGGACTCGAACCGGCAACATCCAGAATCACAATCTGGGACTCTAACCAATTGAGCTACATCCACCATGTAGCGAGACCAAATATAAAAAAGCCATCCCAAATTTCAAGGGATGGCGGCAACTTTTTTCTAAAAATTTTGTTTTTAGGTGCAAAAATTACTTTTTCTGCATGATTCTGAGGAAGTTTGCACGCTTGAAGTCGTTTCTGTGTTCCATGCAGAAGCGCGGGTAGACGTACTGCTTCGGGAAAATGCGGATAGTGAAGGTCTTGTCGCAGCCGTCAAGACAGCACTTGAATTCGAGGTCCATGGCTTCCGTGTAGTTGTGGCGGAAGATGATGTTCTTGGATTCGATGTTCTCGATGTCCTTCTTTTGCTTCTGGCGCTGCTTGATGTCGCGGTGCAGTTCGCAATACTTCGCAATCGGGTGGCCCCAGAATTCGCGGCCGCAGCCGGGTTCCTGGCAGACTTTGAGCTTGATGCGTTTCTTCTTTTTGTACTTAGGTAATTGCATAGAGACCTCAATTAGCTGTAAAGATAATAAAAAAAGGTTGTTTTGTAAAAAAATTCAATTATGGAGGTTTTTATTTGAACCAAAATCGTGAAAAAAGCGTGTTATATAAGAGGAGATTTTAAAAAAGGAGTGCGTATGAAGCGAATATGGATTTGGGTTGTTGCGGTGGCGACGATTTTTGGCGGTTGCATGTACGTGAGCGGGTCGGTGGAGGGGGAATCGCCGATGCGGATTATGGCAATCGATGTGGGGCAGGGGCTCGCTGTGCTGTTCGAATGGAATGGGCGGTATGCAATGTACGATTTCGGGCCGGATTCAGTCGGAGTTGTGGATTCGCTTGTGGCGCGCGGGGTGGATACGCTGGATTGGGTTGTGCTGAGCCATTACCATCGTGACCATATTGGCGGGTTTATGGAACTCCCGGGGCGAGGCGTTTTCGTGCGGCGTCTGTACGTGGGACTGGATACGTCGTGCAATTTTTTCTGCGATAGCGTGATGCGGGTGGCGCATGCAATGGGGAGCTTGGTGGATACGCTTCAGCGAGGCGAGTCCGTGCGCTTTTCGAGTGGGGGTGCAGGAGAAGAATGCCCGCGGTTCGATGTGTTGTGGCCATTAAGTTATGTGCGAGTGGGGGAGAATCGGGCTAGTGTGGTGATGCTTGGACGGTTGGGCGTGGGCAAGTTGCTTTTGACAGGTGATTTGGATTCGGTTGGGGAACGTCAGTTGCTTGAGATGAATCCGACTCTTTCGGCTGAACTTTTGCAGGTGGCGCATCACGGGTCTGCGGGGAGTAATACGCTTGGGTTCTTGTCGCAGGTGTCGCCGAGGTATGCGTTTGTTAGTGTGGGGGCGGAGAATCGCTATGGGCATCCAGCACCATCCGTTGTTCGCAAGCTGAACGTCGTGCTGGGGGATTCTGCGAAGCTCTTGCGGACGGACCTGCAAGGGAGTATTTTGTTTGAATTTTCGCCTACGATGGGGGTAATAGCGGCTACGCCGCAGTAAGTAGAGCTTAGTGTGATGAATTTTAACATCTCTGATAAGTGCTTTTCGTCTAAGTTCTAAGCTCTAAGCTCTGAGTTCTTTTTATATTACTCTCGGAGTGTCGATTATTTATGGTTCACAAGATACATATTCCGGTTATGGGGATTTGCTACACGGCTGATACGCCGATTCGTGTGGCGCATTTGGGCATTACGTCTGTGATTTCGCTTGTAGATGATGGTCTTCTTGAAGAATACCGCATGGCCTATGCGGAGCGCTTGGGACTTGATTTAGGTTCTCCGCAGACGACTCGCATTGGACGCATTCGTTCATACTTGGATTTTGTTGCCGATGAAGTGGATCGCAAGTTTACGAGACTTTGTGCGGAACGTTTTGATGGCGGTAGCGACAAGGACCTTTATTTTCTGATGTTGCCTTTGGATTCTCGATTGCGCGTGGAGTACGATGGCATTTTTGCAAAGACGGGACTTGCGCGGATTGCTGCCGAAGCGGCGCTTACCGAGAAAATGGAACCGGGTGAAATCCAGGCAAACATCATGGTGGGCTTGAATCACGAAGAGGCGGCGTTTGATGCGGTGCGTGGTTTTGCGGCTTCGAAGGTGAAGGGAGCGCTTGTGTTGAGCGCTGGTGTAAACTTGGCTGTGTTCGAGGAAATTGCAAAGTATAAGGATTTTTATAGAACTCACGATAAGGCGCCTTCGAAGAAAATTATCTTGAAAGTTTCCGACTATCGTTCGGCGTTGATACAAGGGCGTTATTTGGCAAAAAAAGGGTTAGAGGTTTACGAATACCGCATTGAATCGGGCGTGAACTGCGGAGGTCATGCGTTCTTTGAATCGAAAAAGTTGCTGTTGGATGTTATTCTGGAGTTTGTTGAAAATCGTGAGAAATTGTTTGAAACTACCCGTGCGATGATTGAAAAGGCTGGGAAAATTCCGCCGGCGGCGTCTGCGCGGATTACCGCGCAGGGTGGGCTTTGTGCGCCCGAAGATGTCGAGAAAATTTTGTCGCTTGGGATTGATGGTGTGGGAGTCGGCACTCCGTTCTTGCTTGTGCCCCAAGCGACGAGCATGGACAAAGTCACCCGCCGCATGCTTGCGGCTGCGACGCCGGAAGACGTTTACATCAGTCACGCGTCACCGCTTGAAATTCCGTTTGTGAATTTGCGTACTTCGACCGCTGCAGAACTTTGCCGTGAAAAAATTCGTGAGTTCTTTGCGCCTGAAAACGAAAAGTCCGGGTTGCAGGAATTGCAACCGGGCTTCCCGTGCCGCCAGCATTACCTTTGCCGCAAAGTGCCGGGCTTTGATCATTCGGTTTGCATGGCGTCACGCGAGTACGTGATGCACCGTCTTGCAGAAATCGATGCTATGGAACAGGATGAACTTAGCGCCGTTGATGCGACTTGTCATTCTGAAGGGAAGGTCGTTGAGCAGGTTGGTGAGCTTGTCGAACTAGCCGAAACACTGACCGATAGAATTCATGAAGTTCGCGAAAAATACAATGCGCTTCGTCGCGAAACTCTAGAGCGCGAGTGTATTTGCCGTTTCCTCGGGAATGCGGGCCGCGAAGAAATCCGCGAGAAAAATCCCTCGCTCCACTACCAGCCGGAATGTGTTGCGGTTGCTCGCGGGTCTCAGCCTGCGCGGACCCGTGAACCAGTAACCATTTGCCCCAATCCTGATATCGGTTACTTCGATCGTGAATATACTCTGTTCGAAATGATGCGCCACCTCTACGGCACCGGTCCGCGCCTCACGCCGAAAGATAAACCAAGCGCGTTTGAGATTGAAGAAAAAATTCTGTCGGGAATCGTGTAAGAACGATTTTCTATCGTCTAAACTGTCACTGGATCCTTCGCGGCCATTTGCCACTCAGGATGACGTCTCTAAGCTCTAAGTTCTACCAACTTCCTACTTCCTTTCGTCTAGTCCGCGAATCCAATTCTCGCCTGGAAATGGCACTGCGTCATGTCGTCGGCGTTCATTCCGAAAATATAGGCGTGATGGTTCGTGTTTTTGAACCTTACGATATTTACCTTGCCGCCTAGCGGAATTTGTGTAATGTAATTTATCTGTATTGAACGGATTCTTCTGCTCTTGAGTTCTTCTGCGTCGAGCGAATCCGTAACCCAATCGACATAGCGGCAATGGTTCACGTGCTTGTTCATGTCAAGGTCGCTATACTTTGCCGTTTCCGTCCCGATAATTTTCGGGTCTATTTGCGGGTCCAGAATATCCATCATTTCGGGGAGCGCGTTTTTGCCCTGGATCAAGGGAATCGGGTATGGCGAGTTGGCTGGGTTTTCGGCCTTGCCGGTTTTCATGTTTACCAAGAGCCACGATGACGTTGCCTGTGCAATAGAGTGCCCTTGTGCATCGAGAATGGAATAGTCTTTAAGACAAACTTTATCTTTGATAATGTCCTTCGCCCACGTCGAAACAGAAAGCCTTTCACCCCAGACCGGATGGTGCAACAAACGAATCTTCATGCGCGTGATGACTGTGGTGTAACCCGCCTTCATCATTTTCCAAATGCCAAAACCGTTCTGTTCGGCATCGGCAATCGCAGTTTCTTCCATGAACAGGAAGAGATTTGAAAGTTTGAGTCGGCTGTGGTGGTCGCAGTCCGAGAAACGTACTTCAAAATTTTTGGTAGTGACTTCCGGTTCCATGTTGTTCCTCACGTGTTTGTTTAATTTTAGCTCTGCTTTCGGTGCGCCCGAAAAGACAGTCCTTGATAAAAATGTATAATTTTTCTTGTATGAACGATTTTCAATTTCGCCCTAGTTTTATCCAGCTCCCTGCTTATCATTCTTTTGAAGGTTCTCTTTGCTTGCCCGGCTCCAAGAGTATCACCAATCGAGTTTTTTTGATTTCGGCCCTTGCCGAAGGTACAACGACTCTTAAAAATCTGCTTAAGAGCGATGACACCCGTTATATGGGCGAGGCGTTGCAACGTCTAGGCGCGAAAATTGATTTTTCAAATGATTTTACGGATGCTGTTGTTGAAGGGCATGGCGGCCCGTTCGATGCTCCGAGTCCAGCGATTGAACTTTTCCTCGGGAATGCAGGTACAGCGATGCGTTCGTTGACTGCAGCGCTTTCGCTCGGCTGGGGCAAGTTTGTCTTGCGTGGCGAAGAACGCATGAGCGAACGTCCGATTCGCGACCTGGTCGATGCTCTCCATTCGTTGGATGCCGATATCAAGTATCTAGAATCCGAAGGCTACCCGCCGGTCCGCATCAAGGCCGATGGACTGAAGGGCGGTGACGTGAGCGTCCGCGGGAACATTTCGAGCCAGTATTTGACCGCCCTTTTGATTTGTGCTCCGTATTGCAAATCTCCGCTTCACATCCATGTGGAAGGGGAACTGATTTCTGCACCGTATATTGAACTTACGCTCGATGTGATGAAGCGTTTTGGTGTGGATGTTCGTCACGATGGATTCAAGGACTTTTATGTTCCGCAGGGTTGCTACAAGTCGCCTGGAACGTATTTTGTCGAGGGCGATGCCAGTTCGGCAAGTTATCCGCTCGCGGCGGCCGCAATTGCAAAGGGAAAGGTACGTGTGCTTGGCGTCGGTAGCGAGAGCCATCAAGGCGATGTCGGCTTTGCAAAAGTGCTTGCAAAGATGGGCGCCAAGATTACGATTGGTCCGGACTGGATTGAATGCGATGGTCGCGGTTGTGAACTTAAAGGTTTCGACATGAACTTGAACGACATCCCGGATGCGGCGATGACCGTTTCTGTGCTTGCGCTTTTTGCGAAGGGCACGACCACGATTCGTGGCATTGGCAGTTGGCGTGTCAAGGAAACCGACCGCATTGCCGCAATTTCTGCGGAACTCCAGAAGGTGGGCGCCCGTGTGGTGGCCGACATGGATACGATTACGATTGAACCGCCCGAACAGTTGCAATCGGCAACGATTGAAACGTACAACGACCACCGCATGGCTATGTGCTTTAGCCTTGTTTCGCTCGGTGGCGTGCCTATGAAGATTCTAGATCCTGCGTGTGTGAATAAGACTTATCCTCATTTCTTTGAAGATTTCGGAAGACTTGCGCAATGATGAGTTTCGTCAAAACGATAGCTAGATTTTCAGGTCTTGCAAAGCTTGTGCTTTGTGCTGGCTTTGTACTGGATGCGTTTGCGGCTCCGGCTGCGGCCGTGGATACGCTTTCGATTTGGGTTATGGACAATGGCCTTGGATCGAAGAATGCCATGCATCGACTTGTGAAAAAGTTCTATCGTGAGACGGGCATTCCGGTTAAATTAACTTCATTGAGCTGGGGCGAAGCGTTCAATAGAATTTCGAGAACATTTGCAGATTCGAATGCTCTTGCGCCGGATGTAATCCAGCTGGGTTCTACTTGGGTTCCGCATTTTGCGGCGATTGGCCACATTCGCGCGATTGACTACTTGATGCCGCAGATTGACTCCGCTCGATTCTTGGGTGAAGGGCTACGCAGTTCGCATATTTCTGGGCGTCCTGAAACTTACGCTGTACCTTGGTTTATTGATGTTCGCGGCTTTTTTGTGAATGAACGGATTTGGCAGGAACTAGGATTTGACGATGCGGACATGGATTCTTATTCGCAGTTTCTGGGCGTGCTAAAGACGATTGCAAATTCCGATTTGAAAACAGAAGATGGCGTTCGCGTTACTCCGTTTGCACTCCCGGGAAAAGATGACTGGGCCGGCCAGCAATGTATGGCGCCTTTTATCTGGAGCCATGGGGGCGATTTTGTTGTACCGTCGGGCAAAGGCTATCGCAGTGCGCTTTTGGATTCGAATACGCTTGTCGGGCTTGCTCTTTACGCAAAAGTTATGGGCGATGCGCAGATGGCTCCGCATAGCTTGTACGAAAATTCTTCGGAAAATGCCGATGGCTTTGTGCGTTCGCAACGCGTGATTCACTACGGAACTTCGGAATTGATTAAGCAGCTGGAATTTCCGAGTGAAATTGGGGGCCTTGCAAATTCTGCGATTGCAAAAGATGGCATTAAGGTCATGAACTTGCCTTCGGGGCCATTCGGAAAATTCTCGTTTATGGGCGGGAGCCATTTGGCGCTTGGCTGTAAATTGGATACTTCGAAGTATGCGCTTGCCGAGCAGTTGCTTGCGTACATGCTCCGGGCCGATAATATCGATGCGTTCTCGCGCCAGGTCGGATTCTTGCCCGCAGATAGGAGCATTCTCCACATCTGGAATCGCGATTCCCGTTATTCCAAGATTGTCGCAGGTCTCGAGCACAGCCGCAGTTTCCCGAACATCCCGGAATGGGGCGAAGTTGAAAAAGTCCTGATGGATCTTTCGAACAATATGGGTGCGCTGTTCCTGAATACCAGGCATAAGAAAAAACGCAGCGCGGCCTTGGCCAAGATGGTCTATGAAGCCAATGCAAAAATCAATGAGATTTTGAATCATTCCGATAGCTTGAACTTTGCGGAAAAATTGCATTGGACACAACAGTTTTTCTTGCAGGAATATAAGGAAACTTATCCGAAAAATTCTGCAAATATCATTAGCCGAAGCGAATTACCGATGGTGGAAGAATTTAAGGATAAACTGCTTTCGTCCAAGTATTTGCTGATGGTTGCTGGTGCTGGAATTTTGGTGGTTTGCGTCATTGTCACTTGCTTTAGAAGAAGAAAAAGATAAGTCTCGATTATGAATAAGTTGTTTAAAATGACATCTCGCTTGTTGCCGTTCCTTGTGGCACCACTTTTTGCTCACGTCAATATTAATGAGTTTAAAAACTACGCAGATTCGCTCCTCCCGGGGACAACCTTTGGAATAGCGCTTCGCTCTGTCAAGATGGGCAAAGAAATCGGGAATGTGAATGGCGATGAAATGTTCACTCCGGCAAGTACGCTCAAGACTTTGACGACCGCTGCGGCAATTCATTTTTTACCGCTCAACTATGAGCCGAAAACTGAAATAACAGTACGGGGCGAAATTAAAAAGCGCACACTTACGGGAACGCTCAAGATTCGTGGCGAAGGCGACCCGAACATTTCGGCAAGGTATTACGACGATCCGTTTTACATTTTGAACAACATGGCAGATTCCGTCCGTGCGATGGGCATCGATACCATTGTCGGGCACATCGACTTGGATACCAGCTATTACAAGGGACCGTGGAAAGCGGAAAACTGGCGCCGGAATTTTTATGATTCTTGGTACGGTGCCGAAATTGCCCCGCTCGGGTTCAATGACAACTGCGTGACGATCCGCTTTTGGCCGGGGTATTTCCGTGGCGATACTGCGGTAGTGTCTGTTCAGCCGGATGTGGGCTATGTCAAGGTTATAAACAACCTGAAGACTGTCAAAGGCAAAAAGAAAAAGTGGGTGTACGGGATTGATCCCGATAAATCCATAATTACGCTTGGCGGAACGATTGGCGAAGATATAGATTCTGCAAGCATGGTGCTCCCGATTCGAAATCCGATTGGATATTTTAGGGCTGCATTCATGTACGCGCTCAAGAATCGCGGTATTGTTTTTAAAGAGCTAAATTCTGTTGGTGCAGGCGCTGAGTTGAAAACGTTCTCGTTCTCGGCGGCACCGCTCCTGAGCATTCTCGATGAAATCAATCAGCGTAGCCAGAATTTCCATGCAGAAACGCTTTTGCGAAATCTCGGTGCGCAAATCGCAGGCCAAGGTAGCGTTGAAGGCGGTCGCAAGGCAGAAAGCAAATTCCTCTTGGAAATGGACCTCAATCCGACCGATTTTGATGTGTGGGACGGCAGTGGACTTTCTCCTGAGAACAAAGTAAAACCTTCTGCTGTTGCAGCCATGCTTGCAAAAATGGCTCGCCACCCGAAGAGCGAATATTACATCAATAGCTTTGCAAGCCCTGGCGTAGGCTCTGGAGCAAAGCGCATGCTTGATTTCGAAGCGCCTTGGCTTACTCGATTCAAGACCGGCTACATTGCAGAAGTCCATGCGTTGGTGGGTTACATCTACACGATGGACGGCGACACGCTTGCCGCTGCCATGTACTTGAACGGAACAAATACCAATCCGGATTGCAAGAGCAAGGACGTTCTCGATACGCTTTGGCTTAGGCTTATCAATTACACGAACAACAATAACAATTCGCTCATGAAAATGAAAACGCTTTGGCTCGATGCCCAAGGCGTGAATGGGCTCAACAAGCGTCTGGATTATTTCTCGAAAAGATTGATTGGAACTCCTTATAAGCTTGGCCCGATGGGCGAAGGGCATCTGGATCCGATCGACGACAAACCTCTAGTTTATCTGGATTCGGTCGATTGCGTGACGTATTTGGAACATGTCGTGGCGCTCGCGATGGCGAAAAGCGAAAAGTCTTTGTACAGGCAGCTGCAACGCCTCCGCTACAAAGGCGGAAAAGTCAGTTTCTTGACGCGTAAGCATTATCTGCTTGATGATTGGGTCGGTGAAGGCAAATATGCGAAGGTCATCCCGATGGAAGGTGAAGTTTCCGTAGAGCGCACCATGCCCAAGAAGGAATTTTTCAAGAGTCACAATTTGAAATATACGGGTAAGGAAAAACCGCTCAAGATTCGTTACATGCCTTTGGCCGACGCCATTGAAATGGCTAAGAAGACATACAAAGGCAATATGAAAGTCCTTGGCGTAGGGATTGTCGGAACTTCTGACAAGATTGACTTGACGCATACGGGATTTGTCATTTTTATGCCAGGCCAAAAGCCGGTTCTGCGCCATGCCTCATCGCAAAGAAAACAGGTCGTGGAAGTCCCGCTCGCCGAATACCTGCAGACCCGCAAAATCCCCGGCGTTACCTTCTTCAAGTTTATTCAGCACTAGCTGTTAGTCAATAGTAGATTGCACTTTGTCATGCCCGCCTCCGAGCGGGCATCGCCTTTTCCTTCGTCATCCAATGCGTTCACATTACGTCATCCTGAGCAAAGCGAAGGATCCAGTGAAGTCTTGCTATTGCATATAACACTTTTATATATAAATTTATACTGAAAAAATTTAAACATAGGAGAACCTCTTATGGAAAATAAAGTGACCAAGTTTGGATTAAGAAAAATGCTCGCTGTTTTGGCGTTTGCACTCGCTTGCGTGTGCATGTGGGGGTGCTCGGATGATGATTATCGGCGGTGGGGTGGACGATATGAGGGAACCCTAGTTGCAATAATTGATGATTCTCTTGCTTTGTTGACGAATTCCAGGGGCTATGAAGATTGTCATGATGTTTTCATGGGTAGCGAAGAGTGTGAACGTGGGGGAACAAATGACGGTTTGTTTTTGGTGAATTATAGAAAGCAGCAGACTCCGTATTGGGGGGATACGGTTGATGGTGGAATCAACTTAATCGGCGGCTATTACAATGATTCTTCTGCGTTTTTTTTGAATGCAAAGAACGAGTTTGGGTTTTGGCGAATAGGCGAAAAACCTAGGGTTGTTGGAAAATGGAATTGCGAAGCACCATGCAGATGTGATTGGCGAAAATACGGTCGCCCTTGGATTGATGGAAATGTTTTGCTCAAGATGGAAAATCAAAATGGGTGTCCCTACGCTGTATTGGATACGGTAGCAGGAGTCGTGAAGAAACTTGAGCTTACTGATGAATATGCATGGCTTGATGGATGCGACGACATTACTTACTTTGATGGGGATGTGGTATGTTTGAAGGCTCTGTACGATGAAAAAAAGTATGGAGTTTACGAATATAGCAAGGATGGCTTAAAAGACTCTTTAATTTGGAATGACGCTAGTTGGTCTGTGTATACAAAAAATGTTTTAGAAATACGTGGAAAAATGTTGACGATAAAACACCCAACTACGATGGCGGATGGAGTATTAAATCCTTTGAATGGGACTTGTATTCATTTTTTGAAACCTTTGAAAACGCCTGATTTCCCAGTGCGAATAGAATACAATTTATTTGTTGATTCTATGGGATCTTCGTTAAGTTATTACCCCTCTGAGGATTTGGTTGTTACGAAATAAGGGGGATGGTCGTGAGGAAAATTATTTGTGCTGTAATTATTGTTGCTAGTATTGTTTTTGCAATTCCGAAACCGATGGAAACGCTGAATCGCTACAATGTGGTTTTAGTGCATGGGGCAGCTCCCGAAGAAAAAGGCTTTGAAAGTGAGTGCGAATCAGGCAACATATATGATGCGTATGCGATGATGTCGGGTCATGTTGCATCTCCTAAATCAATAGCTTCGCAGTTGGGTGGTGCTGCAGGGATGCTTGGCGAATACGAAAGCGAAGGGGAGAAAAAGCTTACCTATTGGTTGGATTCTGCCGTTTTTGAGGATTATCAGTACCGAAACGGCAATATTTATATGGATTCCACGAATTATCGTAAATCTCCCTATATCTATATCCAGCGTTCCTTTGCGAACCCTGCTGAATCCCCCGCCCACAATGCCCATGAAATAGGAGACAGGACATGGAAAGGAAACAATAATTGCTCTGTTCGTCGCTCGCTTTTCGAGGAAGCCCAGGAAGTAAGGGCTGGCGGACAGGACTCATTGCGTGATCGTAGATTGGATTCCATTACCTATTCTTACCGTGCCATCCCTTCCCGCAATATCCTCATCGCGCACAGCATGGGCGGCGTGGTTTCTCGTGAGTATGTTCAGAATAGCGATTACTATCATGGTGATGTTGACAAAATTATAACGCTCGATAGTCCTCACGAAGGAACTGGTGCGTTGAATATGCAACTGAGAATGGTTGATGTTCCGAGAATGGGAATTGAGTCTATATCGGGTTCCGCTGACAGGGCAAATGTTTCCGACATCCACGTGATGCTTGTTTAGATGGTGGGAAAAGTCACTCCCTCTTTGAAATGCGTTGCTCACTTTGCTTGTCATGCCGCACTTGTTGCGGCATCGCCTTTTCCTCGTCATCCTGGTGCTTCGCTTCTCCGTCACCCTGACGCCGTAGGCGGAAGGGTCCAGTCAAATCTAGTTATCGCATATAGCACTTTTATATATAAATTTATATTGGAAAAATTTAAACATAGGAGAACCTCTTATGGAAAATAAAATGAACAAGCTTGGATATGAAAAAATACTCACCGTTTTGGCGGTAGCACTCGCTTGCGTGTGCATGTGGGGGTGTTCGGATGATGTGACATTCAAATGGGAAGAAACACGTCGTAATGCTAAGGTTATTGGCTTTGTTGATGACTCATTGGTGATGGTCGGTGATTATCGTTTTTGGCTAGAATCGAAAGAAACGTGGAATGGGGGGCGCTATGACGATGAAGATGCTGGAAACCCTCGTTTATGCGTTTATAATTATCGTGTTCAGGAAGATGGTCCTCGGTGGTGTGATTCTGTGTCTGAGTTACATTCTTCTAGTTGGTTCTATGGACAGTTGACGGATTCTGTAGTTTGGGGGAGTGGCTTGCCCAATTCCATTAAATTATGGAAAATAGGAGAGAAGCCTCATGAATTGAAATTGAATTCTGTATTTGAAGGATGTAGTAAAAAGGTTGAAGCAAGGCGGCTTCATGAATGGATTGATGGCAAGTTTATTGTTTTAGGGGCTGCATATGTAAACGGAAAAACTGTGGAGAATGCTTTTTTTGCACCAGACTATGGTGATGAATATTGTCAATATGCTGTTTTGGATACGGTTGCAAAAACAGTTGTTTATAAACGTTTGGATGGTGAATTGGAATGGATTAAGAAATGTG
>Ga0265298_10005231_pt1 | contig 16367 bp, 7 predicted proteins | sample AusTroGonzalo_MG_3_FD_193486 | JGI IMG/M metagenome (GOLD analysis project Ga0265298, IMG submission 193486) | Bovine rumen microbial communities from tropical cattle in Woodstock, Queensland, Australia - Gonzalo_01 | ecosystem: Host-associated > Mammals > Digestive system > Stomach > Rumen ... | reverse complement strand
TTGTAGTAACGGTCTGTCCGCCCTCGTAACGTTCACCCGTATGAACTTCCTGCCATCCACCCTCAGTCTTGGGAAGATAGGTTTTCCATTCGGTGACACCGGGTTCGGTAATAGGACTAACGAGCAACGAGGGACCGAACATATACTCGTACTTCTGCTTGAGTGCCTCGGGATCGTCAGCAAAGTCGAAGACCAACGGACGCATCAGCGTATAGCCCTCCTTTGCAACACGCTCTGCACAGCGCTCAATATAGGGACGCAACAACTGACGCTCCTGCAGGCTCAACTTAAAGAGCCGTTGAGCCTCCTCACCATAGTTCCACGGTTCGGTGTTGCTCATGTAGCCATGAACACGCATCAGGGGCAGATAGACGCTCGTCTGTATCCAGCGCAGCATGCGTTCAATATAGTCTTGATTAGTGTACTGATCACCGGGACGGAAGAAACCTCCTGCATCGTATGTCCACCAAGGCACACCAGCCGCCTGAACACCAAGTCCAGCAGTAATCTGGCGGCGGAAGGTCTCCCAGTCGTTGCCCACATCACCACTCCACAGGGCGGAGCCGTAGCGCTGAATGCCGGGGAAGCCGCTACGGGTGAGGATCATCGGCTCTTTGCCAGCCTGTACCAAACCCTCGTAAACCGTTTTGTTCACCATCAGCGGATAGACGTTACGCACCTGTTCACCAGCCCATTTGCCGTTGTTGACACGACGGCCTGCGAGATCATCGTTCTCAGGCTCTGTAGCGTCCTGCCACCAGGCGTCAATGCCCAGCGGAACAAGGCGTTCACGGAAGTTCTTCCAGTAGGAGGCTGCGGCCTCGGGATTAAAGAAGTCTATCCAGTCGGTACCGGGAATATAGTAGTTGTCGGCCACCATCTGACGGCCCACCTCTGAGTTCTTATCAATCTTCGACCACACGCTGACCATCAGACGGACACCCATGCGGTGCAGGCTGTCGGTGAGTGCCTTGGGATCAGGATAGAACTCCTCATCGAATTTCATAGAGTTCCAGCCGTACTTACCCCAATACTGCCAGTCCTGCACGATGACGTCCAGCGGCATTTCTTCGCGACGGAAGCGGTTGGCAGTCTCCAGAATCTCCTGCGACGAGTGGAAACGCTCGCGGCAGTGGATGTAGCCGAGCGCCCATGAGGGCATCATAGGACAGGGACCAGTCAACTCTCGATAGGTAGCGATAACCTCATCGGCAGAGCCAATGAACACCGTGTAGTCAACGGCATCGGCAATAGGCGAACGGAACGTGGTCTCGTCCTCCACCTTATTATAATATAAGACGGGCTCATCGCCTCTCGACAACTCAGCCGTCACCTTGTGCTGACCTTTCTCCAGACGCACAATCGTCGAGGCCGTTGGCGGTAGCCACATATTCTGCATCTCAAGAACCGTCTGCCCATCGATAGTCAGGTTATGACGGCGGGCCATTTTCTGGCCTACATCGAGTAGCAGGGCATAATCTCCCGTTTCTTTGATATCGATGGTAGCTTCAAAGTAGTTCCTGCGACGAACTTCCTGACGAGTACCCTCGGTGGTGGTGACATTGACCACTTCCTCCTGAGAGGTAAGAGGTAAGAGGTGAGAGGTGAGAGGTACACTCTGTTTGCAGGGGTTGAACTCCGTCAGGCCGTAGTTGTTCCACAACACCCCGTAGCCCTTGCTCGACAGGAGCATGGGCAGACTGATCTGTGTGTTCACCTGCGTCAGACGGCGCGACAGACCGCGCACATCAGAGAAACCATCCTGAAACTGTCCCAGTCCGAAGAGATGTTCATCCTTCGGTGAGGCAAACGTCAACGTCGCCTCGGTGCCAGCCATCTGGTGACTGGTTGCTGTGAACACCACCTTGCCCTGCTTATCACAAAGCACCAGCCGTTGGCGCTTTTTGTCTATGTCGACGCCTACTTCGCAGTCCTTCACTTCATCATGGCGGACATACAGCCAATCGGGCAGGTCGTCCTTCGGAGTACCTTCGTTATACTGCACACGCACGGCATTACGGGCAACGGGTGTCACTGTCAGCCGTCCTCGTCCGAAAGGAACAGCCGTGGCCGCAACGGCAGTTAAGCCGGCGGCCACCATAAGGACTGATATCAGGAGACGTCTCATTCTGATGATGGGTGATGGGGTGTTTGGTAATAGGTATTGGGTTATTTCTTGCGGGCAGCATCGAGGAAGCGAACCATCTTCTGCAGATTCTCCTCGCTGTACATACCCATACCATGACCGCCCTCAGGAACGAATGTTGCTTCGGTCTTTACGCCAGCATCCTGTAATTTCTCGAAGAACATCTTACCCTGACAGCAGGGGACGACGTTATCCTTCTCACCATGGAAGATGATGATTGGAGGATTGTTCTTGTTGACGTAATAGGTAGCACTGAGACTCTTGTACTTATCGGGCTCCTTGCTCAGCTTTGAGTCGAGCAACACGTCCTCAGGACTATTCTCACCCATCTTCATGCCTTCGCCACAGTCCATTGCCGTCAGGTCAACAGGACCCGACCAGTCGCAAGCAGCATTAACGGCACTCGACTCCTTGGTGTAGGCACCGAGGTTACCCTCAAGATCGATGTCGTAGCTGCCCACCTTTGTCTGCTTGATACCACTGGTAGTAGCAGCCGTCGATGACAAGTGACCACCAGAAGAGAAGCCGCTGGTAGCAACGAACGACGGATCAAACTTATACTTCTTAGCCTCACCACGTACAAAACGGATGACGGCACGGATGTCATGAATCTGTGCGGGCCACTTAGCGTCCATGCTCGAACGATGATTCGGGCAGACAACAGCATAACCTGCATCGAGCAACGCCTTCACAATGGTACCCAAGTCGGCGGCACCCTTGCTGCTGTTGCTGAACCAAGCGCTACCATAGATATGAATAACGACAGGATAACTGGCTGCTTCTTTCTTCGGCAGGTAGATATCGCAGGTATGATAAGCTTTGTCGTCGCCGACATAGTTTACATCCTTCCACTCTTGTGATGTTTCAAGTTTTGCTTGTTGCTGGAAGCCGCCAAAGCCTCCGAAGCCTTGCTGTGCCCAACCGCAGAGGGCACACGAAATCAAGCATGCGGTTAGTAAAAGTTTCTTCATAAGTTTTTGTTTTTGGGTTTTTGTTGTCAATTTTGTGCTGCAAAGGTACGCGAAAAACGCGGAAAGTCTGTTCACGGATGTTTCATCGGTTTGCGTTTATGTCGCATGAACGCTTTTTAACACCCAAAACAAGCGATATTCCGAGAATCTTTCGTACCTTTGCATCAAAACTAACCCAAACAACGATAAACATGAACAAACGAACAACACTCGCTGCCTTGCTGATGGCAGCAACATTGGGAGCCAATGCGGCCCCGAAGCCAATGAACGCCCCGAAGGGTGGTAAGGCTATCAGTGACGAACTGATTGGAATTTTCTTTGAGGACATCTCGTCGAGTGCCGATGGCGGTCTCTTCGCCGAACTGTTGCAAAACGGCTCGTTCGAGTTCAGTCCCGCAGAACGCGACGGTTGGGGGGCCGGTACAGCCTGGAAGCAGGTGCGTCCCGGACACTCTCTGGGTACCATTCAGGTACGCATGGACAATCCCATCCATCCAAACAACGCCACCTATCTTCGTCTGCACACCGAGCGTGTGAAGGAGTTCTACGACTACAAGGGTTGGAAGGGCTTTGGTCTGCAGAACGACGGCTTCGACGGTATCAGCGTCAAGGCAGGTGCCAACTACAACTTCTCTGTATTCCTGCGTAACATCGGCACCGCCAAGAACGTGCGCGTTGTGCTCTGCGAGCCGCAGGGTTTCGGCAAGGACCCGAAGGTGCTGGCAGAGACCTACATCAATGCCGATGCCACCAATTGGAAAAAGTACGAGGCCGTGCTCACCCCCTCTGCCGACTGCAAGAACGCCTGCCTCCAGATTCTAGTGCTTAATCAGGGAGACCTCGACATCGACCAGGTGTCGCTCATGCCGCAGGACACCTACAAGGGACACGGTCTGCGTAAGGATCTCGCACAGGCATTGGCAGACCTGCATCCGAAATTCATGCGCTTCCCCGGCGGCTGCGTGGTTCACGGTGGTGGCGACGGCTTCTGGAACACCTATCGCTGGAAGACCACCATTGGTCCCCGCGAGCAGCGCCGTCAGCTGAAGAACACTTGGGGCTACCACCAGAGCTGCGCTCTCGGCTACTACGAGTACTTCCAGTTCTGTGAGGACCTTGGCATGGAGCCTCTGCCTATCCTGCCTTGCGGCGTTAGCTGTCAGGGTACCAACGGCGGATGGAATATGTATCCCACACAGGCTCAAGATGCCTGCCCCATGGAGGAAATGGACGAATGGGTCAGCGAAGCTATGGACCTCATTGAATGGGCCAACGGCGATCCCGCCAAGTCTAAGTGGGCCAAGATGCGTGCCGACGCCGGCCACCCCGCTCCCTTCAACCTGAAGTACCTGGGCCTCGGCAACGAGGAGAAGATTTCGCCCGAGTTCATCGAGCGCTTCAAGATCATCTATGAGAAGGTTACCAAGGCACATCCCGAGATTGTCATCGTCGGCACCGCAGGTCCCGGCTCTCACCCCGGCAATCAGGACTTGGAGAATGGCTGGAAACTGGCAGAGGAGATTGGTATGCCCATCATCGATGAGCACTACTACGAGCCCAACACCTACTTCCTGAATAAACGTCAGTACGATAGCTACCCCCGCGACCGCAAGACAAAGGTTTATCTTGGTGAATATGCTGCCAAGGACAAGAAGCTCATCGATGCTCTTGCCGAGGGCCTCTACCTGCTCCATGTCGAGCGCAACGGCGATGTTGTCTGCATGACCTCTTACGCTCCCCTCTTCGCTCGTAAGACCAACACCAACTGGAACCCCGACCTCATCTACTTCGACAACGAGCGTCCGTTCCTCACCTGCAGCTACTATGTGCAGCAACTCTTCGGACTGTCCAGCGGTCAGTACTACTATGGCGATTGCGTCACCTTCCAGGGCGACAAGGCCGGCACCGTACAGCCCGTCGAGAACAGCCATTACGGACAGTCTGTTGTGCTCAACGTCAAGACGCGCAAGCTCTACGTGAAGCTCTGTAACGCTGGTGCCGAGGCTAAGAAGGCTAACATCAACCTCAGCCGCTTCGGTGTGAAGAAGATGGCCACAAAGACCGTCCTCACCGGACAGCCCAACGACGAAAACAACTACGATGCACAGCCCATCGCTCCGCAGACTGAGCAGGTGAAGGCCAAGGCGAAGTTCACCTACGACCTGCAGCCCTATAGCTTTGTGATGCTGGAGTACCAGTTGTAATCCGTCAGATTCTCATCTGATACAATCCACAATCGCCGCCTTCCACTTTCGGAAAGCGGCGATTCTATAGAAAAAAAGATGTCTAGAAAAAGAATATTTCCACTTCTATTCCTATTAGTATGGGGCACCATGGGGCTTTCGGCTAAAACCAACAAACAAGCCATTCTCATCCCCACACAGCCTTCTTGCGCCGTGGTCAACATTACGGGCATCAGCGGTATTCCTGAGCAAAAGGACACCAGCGTCCGTGCCTGGATGGAAGTAGATGCCGGTAATGGTATCCGCTTCAAGAAGCGCGTTATCATCAAACTGAATGGTGAGACCTCCATTGCCAAGCCGAAAAGGAACTTCTCTGCTCTGTTCTGTGAGGACGAGTGGGCTGGCCACAAGACAACCTCCATCAAGATCGGTGACTGGGTAGCCCAAGATGGTTTCCACTTCAAGGCCTTCTACACCAGCATCACAAAGGGCGAGACTCCCGTCTGCTACAAACTCTATCAGAAGATGCTGGAGACCAAGCCACAGACGCGACGCGCCCCCTTTATGGACTACTATTCCGAAGACGAAATCATAGACATCCTCAACAGCAAGGATCAGAAACAGAAGGAAGCCTTCGCTGCCCGTTGCTTTCCCGACGGATTCCCCTGCATTATCAACATGAACGGCCAGTTCTATGGTATCTACAGCTGGCAGCTGAAGAAGCACCGCGGCAACTACCACTTGGGCAGGAACAAGACCGACAACATCCATCTGGACGGCTATATGGGAACATCAGAAATCTGGTCAGGCAAAATCCGCTGGGATAAGTTCAAAATCAGAAACCCCCACCCCAAGAACGACAAGTGGACGCTGCTGTGTCAGGACGGCACACCCTACGACGGCGACCACCCCGCAGAGCTCATGGGAACCGACTCTCCCATGTACGACAGTAAGAACGAAAGCTGCAGGAAGTCTGCCGAGACCAAGGCTCACATCGTAGCTCTCAGCAAGTATATGAGCGAGATCAGAACCTACGAGAAAGCCTACAACAAGGCCACCGACAACGACAAGGCTGCTGCCCTGCAGACGCTAAGAAAAGAAATAGAGAAAAGATTCTCGATGGAGTGGATGATTGACTACCTCATTCTGCAGGTATTCATCCAAAACGGTGATGCCATCAGGAAAAACTGGCAATGGACCACATGGGGTGACATCGACGGAACAGTGAGATGGTATGTCAACCCCTACGACCTCGACTTTGCCTTTGGCATCGTCTCGACCACAGGATTCGTAACGAAAGAACCCACCAAGCCGTTCTACGGCAAGGACACCAACACACCAGCCCGGTATGTATGGGACTATTATCTCGATGATATGAAGTCCAGATATGCCCAACTGAGGAAGTCCGGCGTCTTATCCCACGACACCGTTTGGGAGCTCATGAAAGACTGGACAGACAGAGTCGGAGCCGGCAACTACGCCAAGGAGGCTCAGCGATGGCCGGAAATGCCCTGCAACAGAGATTCCCACATCTCCCCCGACTGGACCTACACCAACGTATCCTACATTGCTTTCTACGACAAGCACGGCTCCAAGGACTGGAGAAGCACAAAGACCTATTACAAAGGAGCATATACCAGATACAAAGGCAGGTGTTACCAAGCCATCAAGGACAACGTCGGGCATGAGCCCGATGAGAAGTTCTCACAGTGGTGGGAGGATGTAACCATCAAACCGGGACTCTACAAAAGGGGGGACAAAATCTTCGATGGACAATGCAACTTCTTCGAGTTCCGCGCCACGAAGGACATTGTCGTCAGCGAGGACAGCAACAATAACAGCCGTCAAGACCATCTCACAGGTGCTCCCTTCACGATGTTCTACTCCAGCTATCCCCACGAAGGTGGCACCCACGATCGCCCCGACAGAATCAAGAGATGGCTGAAAGACAAAATCAGACAGATGGACAAGCAAATGGACTATCGAGACAGTTCAAATTAAATTAAAACCCTTATGACAAAGGAAGAGTTTCAGGCGTACAGGGAGAAATACGCCAAGCAGATACAGGAGATACGGCAAGCCGCCCATGAGCTTCATCAGAGCGTGAACCAGACTTACGGTGACGACCTGCCGTATGGCTATCACCTTGACATGGTGGCCGATGGTGTCTGTCGCTTTGGCCACTTGGTCTGTGCTTGTGAAGAGGATGTAGTGCCACTGATGTTCGGCAGCTACTACCACGACAGCATTGAGGATGCACGACTGACCTACAACGACGTGATGGCAACGGCTCGCAGGTGGATGACGGAGGAACAGGCGCTGATGGCGACAGAACTGGTGTATGCCCTAACCAACGAAAAAGGACGAACACGAGCCGAGCGGGCTGGCGAGAAATATTACGAGGGCATCAGAAAGACTCCCTATGCGCCGTTTGTGAAACTCTGCGACCGTTTGGCTAACACCACCTACTCTTGTTCTGAGGACGACAACGACAACACCAGAATGAGGGAGGTTTATAAGGGCGAGATGCCCCATTTTCTGGCCTCGCTCAATGCAAACAGCAATGACCCCCGCCTGCAGATTCCATTTGAGGCAGCCACTGCATTGGCGGAGGTCATCATTGAAGAGGTTGATCGCGATGAAATTCGCAATTACCTTTGGTAATAATAGTTTCTTTATTTCTTCGTCTCGTAACGCTGGACGTCGGCGGTCTTGACATCGCGGCCAAGGAGGAAGCGGTCGATGAAGGCCTGCACCTCAGGGAACTGCGTCTCGGGCAGCTGGCAATGACCATGACCGTTAACGACACTCCAGCCCATACGGTCGGCAATGCCGAAGCGCTCCCAGACCTTCTTGGCGGCTTGAGCAGAAACGAGCATCGAGGGGTCAGCCAGCCACTCGTAGTCGGGGTTGCCAAGCAGCAGCAGGGCACGGGGGCAGACCATAGCACAAAGCTCGTGCTGGTCGTAAGGCAAACGATAGACAGAATCGCCGTGGAAGTTCTCCTTCTGACTCTCCTGGAACCAGTGATAGTCGGTCTTGTCGAGGTCTTCAAGATTCTTACCAGCAAGCGTCAGCTCATGCGACTTACGCCAAGCGGCAGCACCACCGCCACCGGGTTCCTGGGCAATAGTCAAGGCAATACGCTCATCGAAGGCACCACAGTAGAGGGCCATCTTACCAGCGTATGAGCAGCCACTGACACCGATGTGGCTCATGTCAATCTTCGTCACCTCTGGACCGAGCTGCTGCAGACCGTCGAGCAGACGGCTGAGTCCCCAGGCCCACTCGCTGTAGGCACCATTGTCCTTGAGTTGCGGATAGAGGCGGTCGAAATTATGCTCACCACGTTCGTGATGGCGTCCCATTTGGCCATAGTCGTTCACCTGCTTCTCATGGAAGTTCATGATGGCAATAGGACGGTCGTTGAAGAGCTGGCGCGGCAACGCGAGCATACTGGTGCCAATCATCAGGGCATAAGGTGGCTGACCTACCTGAGGATAGCGAATCTCAGAGGTCAGTGTCAGCGTCTGTCCATTGACAGTCACATCGACAATAAGCGTGTCACCCGACATGCGGGCTTTCACCTGCTCTGACTTCACGACAGGCTTCTCGCCGATGCCGTAGTGTTGAATCATGTGACTGATGTCGCTGCGACGATGCGACCAGTCGGCGAAGCCCTTCACGCCCTCGAGAGCGTCGGGCAATTCGCGGATAACCGGAAGTTTGTCAACAGTAGGCATCTTGGGGGCCTTAAACTTTGCCCCGGTGTTCTCCACTCCATAGACGAGCGGTAATTGTGCTTGTGCCGTACCAAAGGCGGTCAGGGCAAGCACGGTGCTAATGATAAAGGTTTTCATTGATTTGTATTATTTAGTAGGTTCAATCACGCGATAATGGCCACTGAGGTGCATGAAGGCAAAGAGGCGGAGCAGTCCGTCATAGTAGGCATCGAAGTAGCCGTCCTCGAAGGGCTCGTGCTTCATGTTCCACAGGTGGTCAACAAACTCCTTGCTCTTATCGTGACTGCACAGGATGGAGGCAGCAGCCGTCGTAGCAACAAGACCGATGCTGTGGCGCAGCTTGCGGAAGCCGCCGGCACCAAGAATCTCGTTACCTTCGGGGATGGTTCCGTCCTTGCGATACTGGTCAAGAAACTTATCAACGCCCTGTGAGTAGAAGAAGTTCTGGATCTTCTCGCCATACAGGCGCTGCCACTCGCCGTCGGCACAGCTCCACTCATAGTCGAGGGTGATGTTCATGGGAACGCGCCACGAGTCGTAGCGGAAGTTGTTGTTGCCATTGCGGGGAGGTGTCTGAGGGGCAGCGTTCTGCTGACCGCCAGGACGACCGGGGAAGCGGAAGCCTGCCATCTCGGAGCCGTCGTACTGACACTGGTCGCCATTCAAACCTGTCTTCTCGTCGATGCACTTGTGCAGGAACTCACGGCTTTTCTGGGCGCACTCATTCCAGTAGTCGGAGCGTCCGTCGCCAGCCCACTTAGCCCAAACCTCGTAGAAAGCAGGAATGTGGTAGCTGGGATCAGTAAAACCGTTGCCGAAGCCATCGGGGGTAAAGGTGATGAGCTTGGTCTCAGGATCAATGAGGTACTGCTTTTGGGTGGCTGGCTGTTGGTTGTTGGCTGCTGGCTGCTGGCCGGGGAAACCGCCGAAGCCGCCGAAGCCGGCAGGACGGGGCTCGGGCGTGTACTCCTTGGGCTGTATGCAGTTCAGGATGTGCTGTGCCTCAGCCTTGTAGTTGATACCGGTATTGTCGCCCCAACGGTTCGAGGCAAAGATGAGCGAAGTGATGAAGTAGAGTTCGCCGTCGCTGGCAGCGCCAGCCGAGTTCTGTGTACCGTCAGTTCTGCAGCTCCAGGCAAAGTAGCCCTCGCGACGTCCCTCTTGGTGCTGCATGTACTTCTTGGCCCAGCGCCACAGACGGTCGAAAATATCTTTCTCGCCAAACTGCACGGCGACCATCATACCATAGGACATACCCTCGGTGCGGGCATCGTGGTTCTTGATGTCGCTGACATAGCCCATCGAGTCGCCCACCTCGAAATACACCTTGTTCGGTCCACGGAAGACATCGTTGAACACTTCTTTCAACTTGGCTTCGACGGCGGCAGGCTCATAGCCCATTTCTACAAATACGTTACGATACTGGCGGGTCTCGAAAGCTCCGCGTGTTAGGGGCGTCAGTGCCTGTGCTGCGACAGCGCACATAAGCAAGCCCAAAGTTAAGATTTTCTTCATGACTGGTTTAGTTATTCGTTTTAGTGCGTGCAAAGATACAAAAGAAGTCCGCATGAATAGGGTGTCGGACGTTTCAGAAGTTTTTCCATTTGTCACACGAGCCTGAAAATATACGCGCACAAGCCCTGAAACTGCAAGAAAAGGCGTAACTTTGTGGTCTGAAAACCTAAATTACACCAAAATAATGACTAACAGATTCATTCTCATTGCGGCAGCCATTGCCTGCCTTACAACCGCCCACGCCCAGACCACCATCACTGGTAAGGAGTGGGACGACCCTTTGAAAACAAGTGTAAACCGCGAGACGGCTCACACCTTAGCCATCCCCATGCAGTCGGATGCCGCCATCGCCCAGAACGACATGACACTGTCGCCCTACTTCCAATCGCTCAACGGCACATGGAAGTTCATGTGGGTAGGCAAGCCTACAAGTGCCAAGGCGGAATGGTGCGCCAAGGATTACAACGATGCCTCTTGGACCGCCATTGACGTGCCGTCGAGCTGGCAGGTATGGGGACTGAACCACGGCAAGTCGTGGGACAAGCCGCTATATGTCAACTGGGTGTGGTATCCCTTTTCGTACAACTCATCGACGTTCTCGGTCATGGCCGACCGTCCCTCTAACTACACCTACAACAACTCGATGCCCAACCCCGTGGGCACCTACCGCCGCACGTTCACCATTCCTGCTGAATGGCAGGGCCGCGATGTCTATGCCCGCTTCAACAGCGTCGGCCACGGCTACTACCTGTGGGTGAACGGCCAGCGCGTAGGCTACTCCGAGGACTCCTACCTGCCGTCTGAGTTCAAGATTACCGACTATATCCAAGAGGGCGAGAACACCATCGCCCTGCAGGTCTATCGTTTCACCAGCGGCTCTTTTCTGGAGAGTCAGGACTACTGGCGCCTGACGGGTATCCACCGCGGCTGTTTCCTCTGGTCGGCACCGAAGACGCAGATTCGCGACTACTTCTTCACCACCGACCTTGACGCCACCTACACCAACGCCAAGGCCAACGTCAAGCTCTGGCTGACAGGCACTGATGCCATCAGCGACGGCACTGTCGAGGCTCGCATTCTTAAGGACGGTTCTCTCGTTGCACAGACCACGGCCGAGGCTGCTGCCGAGCTTAGCCTCAACATGGATGTCACCACCCCAGAAAAATGGAGTGCAGAGGCTCCTAACCTCTACGACCTCGTACTGACACTGAAGGACAGCCAGGGCAACATCGTCGACCGCCGAGGCTCGAAGGTGGGTTTCCGCGAGGTGAGCATCGCCAGCAACGGCTCCCTGCTCATCAACGGCCAGCGCATGGTGTTCCACGGTGTGAACCGCCACGACTTCTCGCCCACGAACGGCCGTGCCATTACGCCCGAGGAAATCGAGCAGGACATTCTCTGCATGAAACGCCTGAACATCAACGCCATCCGCACATCCCACTACCCCAACGACCCTGCGTTCTACGATCTCTGCGATAAATACGGCATGTACGTGCTGGCCGAGGCTAATGTGGAGTGCCACAGCAACAGAGACCTGTCATCAAACTCAAAGTTCAAGAACGCTATGGTAGAACGCTCCGAGAACCATGTGCGATGGATGCGCAACCACCCCTGTATCTTCATGTGGTCGTTCGGCAACGAGAGTGGCTCCGGCAACAACTTCGCCAGCGTGCAGAAGGCCATCAAGGCCCTCGACACGACACGTCCCACGCACTATGAGGGCGCCAGCGACTATGCCGATGTCAGTTCCAGCATGTATGCCAGCTACGAGACCATACAGTGGATAGGCTCCTCGCGCCAGAACGAGTCCAAGCCTAAGCCACACATCCAATGCGAGAACTCTCACTCCATGGGCAATTCCATGGGCAACGTCCGCGAGATGTTCGACCTCTACGAGAAGTACCCCTGCCTCACGGGCGAGTTCATCTGGGACTTCAAGGACCAGGGCCTGCTGACCAAGAGTTCGACGGGTAAACAATACTGGGCCTACGGCGGTGACTTCGGCGACTATCCCAACGACGGAAACTTCTGCATCAACGGTCTGGTACACCCCGACCTCAGTTGGACGTCCAAGTGCTATAACACGAAGAAGATCTACCAGCCCCTGGAGTTCAAGGCCGTCAGCGGCAAGACCAATGTCTTCACCATGAAGAACAAGCTGGCCTTCCTGCCGAGCAGCACCTACGACATCAGCTACAGCGTCGTGGACGAAGAAGGCAACACCCTAGGCAGCGGTGCCATCACCGCCGATGTAGCCGCTGGCAAGTCGCAGAACATCACCATCGACAACCTCACCTCTCTCCTCTCCTCACTCACCTCTGACAAGGAAGCCTTCATCTACTTCTGTGCCAAGCAGCGCAGTAAGACCGCATGGGCCGAGGCTGGCTACGTCGTGGCCGAGGAAAAACTGCCCGTGAAGAGCGCCACCAAGCCGATGAAGGACCTGAGCCTTGCCGATGCCGAGGCGCTGACGGTGAACGAGACCAGTACCGCTGTTAACGTCAGCGGCAAGAACTTCACAGCCACCTTCACTAAGAGCAAGGGTACGCTCACGGGCTACACCTGCGACGGTGTCTCTATGATGAGCAAGCCACTGCAGTTAAGCGCCTTCCGCCTGCCCACCGACAACGATGGTTCGAAGAAAGGCAACTGGGACGGCATGGGACTGCCCAAGCTCAGTGGAACAGGTAAGGGCACAGGCACCACGGTGACCAAGGCCGACGACGGCAAGACGGCCACCATCGCCATGACCAGCACCTACGGCAGCGGCTCCAACACGTTCAACGTCAGCCTCAACTTCATCGTCTGTGCCGACGGTACCATCATGGTCAACTCTTTCATCCGTCCCAATAACACCGGTGCCATCCTGCCCAAGCTCGGCTTCCGTCTGGAGATGCCCAAGAGCATGGAGCAGCTCAGCTGGTTCGGACGTGGCCCGTGGGACAGCTACCGCGACCGCAAGGAGGCTTGTCTGCCCGCCATCTACAACAGCACCGTCACCGACCAGTACGAGGAGTACATCCTGCCGCAGGAGCACGGCACGAAACAGGAAGTGCGCTGGCTGTCAGTCACCAACAGCGAGGGCCAGGGCCTGCTCTTCGCCGCCCCCGACCAGATGGCAGCCTCAGCCGTACACTTCCGTCCTGAGGACAACTACACCAACCAGGGCACACGCGCCCAGCACACCTACCAGTTCAAGAGCTGCGACAACACCGTTGTCAACCTCGACGCCGCCACCCGTGGCCTTGGCAACAACTCTTGTGGTCCCGACGTGATGGACAAGTATGAACTGAAGGCCGTCAACACCGCCTTCCGCTTCTTCATCATCCCTCTGAAGGCAGGCGTCAAGGCCGCTGAAGCTGCCCGTGTCGATATGCCCGTCTGTCAACCCGTCAGCGTGGAGCGCACCACAACGGGTAAGCTGAAGATGAGCACCTCGACGAAGAACGCCACCATCTACTATAGCATCAACGGCGGCGAGTACCAGAAGTACACGTCCGTTGTCACCTTCAACGATGCCTGCGCCGTCACCGCCTACTGCACGGCCAGCGGTCTGATGGAGAGTCCGAAGATGAGCTACGACTTCGACATGTACCTTAACAAGAGCGGCTGGACAGTGAAAAGCGTTGACAGCTACCAGGGCGGCAATGAGGCCAAACTGGCCATCGACGGCAAGAACGACACCTTCTGGCACACCGCATGGGGAGCCAACGAACCCAAGCATCCTCACACCATCGTCATCGACATGGCAAAGACCTATATGGTCACCGCTATCACCTATCTGGCTCGTCAGGACGGCAACACCAATGGCATGGTAAAAGCCTATGAGGTGTATCTGAGCACCGACAACAAGACCTGGGGCACAGCCGCCGTCAGCGGTGAATTCAAGAACACCACAGCACAGCAGGTAGCCACGCTGAAAACACCGAAGGCCGCCCGATACATGAAGTTCGTGGCAAAGAGCGAAATCGGCGGCAACGCCTGGACCAGTGCTGCCGAGATTGGCATCCAGGCCTCTGGCGACGTGACAGCCATCGGTGCTACGCTCAATGAAAAAACGCCCCACGATAATACCACCTATAATCTACAGGGCCGCCGCTTGAGCGGTCCTATAGATAAAGGGGTTTACATCCAGAACGGAAAGAAACTAATAAAGGGAGCCTGAAGCTCCCTTTATTGATTGCAGTAAGTAAGAATTCTACTGTTACTTCTTCTCTCCTTACTTCTTTACTACTTCACCAGCACCTTCTCGCCATCCACGATGTAGAGTCCTGCGGGCAGTCCGCGGAGGGCATCGGTACGGCTAACGGCGCGACGGACCATGCGACCAGACAGCGAATAGACGTTGACGGTCTGGTGCTGCGGCTGCTGCCACTCCACCTCATTAATACCCGTAGGATCATCGTTGGTCAGGTAAATCTCGGCAACGTTGATATACCTATAGGTTGAAGAGGTGGCTGCCGATGAGAACGTCACCTTATGAACTGCCGACGGTGTGAACTTCTTTCCGGTATTCGAGCCGAAGGTGTACTGCATATTCTTCAGGTCGATGACCGTCACCTTGTCGGTGGTGCTGAGCGGCACAGAGCAGCCGCCATTCATGTTCGTCGCAGAGGCGTAGAAGTTGATGCTGGCCTTCGACGAGGCGTTGGTGTTGTTCAGTCTGACGACAAGATAGTTAAAGGCATTCAGCTTAACACCCTTCGAGAGGTAGTTGTCGAAGTTCCAACCCATCTGGTTGTCCTTGCTGCTGAACGTGAACTTACCATAGTTCGTCAAGCGCTTATAGGTGCCGGCGTTACCAGCCAGATTGGTCGTGATGAACTGCTCGTCGAGGGGGAAGTAGCTGGAGACGGCAGTAAAGGCAGTATCGACCTTGTTGCCGAAGTCGTCGGTGAAGGAGACGGCGACACGCGTAGAACCCTGAGCGAGACCGAACATCTGTCCGTTACGGAACTCGACGATGCCCTCCTGCTCGGACTCGAAGACAGACTGTATGCTGACATTCTCGGTGTGGTTGTCCTTGAACGTGGCCTTGATGCCAGGAGAGTTGGCACCACCAACCATCGTCTCAATGGTCTTCTTGGCAGGCACAATCTTCGTCACGGTGAACTTCTTCTCGTCGAGCACGGTCGTTATCGCACCATACAGGCCCTCCTCGTCGTAGGATGCCTCGGTAGAGAACCAGTCGAAATCGGCACTGCCGCCGCTGGACTGCGTAGAGTAGCAGAAGAGGCCGAAGCGAGCGCCAAAGAAGACGCTGAGGTTGAAGTGCTGCGACGTCTCATTGCCCAGTCGCTCCCACGTTGTTCCGTCGGTGGAATAGTAGAAGTAGGCCTTGTTGTCGCCATACTTCACGGCAGCACGCAGATAGACAATGTTATCGGTCAGCTCGACGGTCTTTGTCTTCTCCGCAGGCGAGAAGCCTTGACCGCCATCCTTCACCTTGTCCTGGAACCACACGAGCTGGCGGTTACCATTCTTCACCTCAAGGGCGATAGCGGCATAGGGGTCTTGGAAGATGCAGATACCAGCGCGGTCGCCCTCGTTCAGACGTGACACATCCAGACGGACTGTACCCGTCGTGGCCTTCTCCTTATCGATAAAGATGCGCTGTGTCAGCATGTTACGGGCCTGCGGCAGGCTGCTGACAACGCTGTTGGTCTTCAGGCGCAACCAACCGGCACGCTCAAAGAGGCTCCAGTTGTTGTTATCGGGGTTGTGGTTCCACTCCCACTGCATACCGAGCGGATAGCTGCGGAAGTTGTCGGTGGTAGGCATGGCCTTCGTCAGGTAATAGTCATCTGAC
>Ga0265298_10005230_pt1 | contig 16368 bp, 12 predicted proteins | sample AusTroGonzalo_MG_3_FD_193486 | JGI IMG/M metagenome (GOLD analysis project Ga0265298, IMG submission 193486) | Bovine rumen microbial communities from tropical cattle in Woodstock, Queensland, Australia - Gonzalo_01 | ecosystem: Host-associated > Mammals > Digestive system > Stomach > Rumen ... | reverse complement strand
CTTTAATAGATAATTGAGAATTGATAATAAAACTAATTAATTTGAGTTGAAATGAAAAAGATTTTTATTCTATCAGGTGCGCTCATGATGAGTGCTTTGACATTTACATCGTGTAATAATGACGACGACAAGAACAATGATGAGACAGAGTTCAGTGTAACTGAGACTACTCCGGTTGTTGACGAGGATAACTACAGCCTTAACACCACTGCCGCCAACTACTCGGTAAAAACATTCGGCGAGAGTGCCGTAGATGGCTGTGCCGATGTTGTAAGCGAGCTCGAGGCTGCTAACGCCATCATTGGTAGTGCCAAGCTTACTGAGGCCCAGGAGGCTTATCTGCGCGAGGTTCTTAAGAATCTGGTTAACGAGGTTATCGTTCCTACATACACCAAGCTGGCTGATAATACCGAGGCTCTTGAGAAGACTCTTAACGGACTTACAACCAGCACCATCACACAGGCTCAGATAGATGAGGCTTGCAAGGACTTTAAAGCTGCCCGTATGTATTGGGAGCAGAGTGAGGCTTTCCTTGGTGGTGCCGCTTCTGATTTTGATATCGACCCAACCATCGACTCATGGCCTCTGAACCGTTCGCTGCTGCTCAGCTATTTTAATAATGGTATGAACGATGAGATGCTTGACGATGCTACCATCCTTGGTTTCCACGCTCTTGAGTTCATCCTGTTCCGCGATGGTCAGCCACGTAAGGTTGCCGAGCTTAAGGGAAATGATACATATAAGAACTTCGAGAACATTTCTGGCGAGAAGGAGCTGGCTTATGCCCAGACAATATGCACCCTGCTTAAGCAGCGCACATTCCAGCTGCAGTGTGCTTGGGATGGTGGTAAGAATGCCAGTCGTATGGCTGTAGTTCAGGCAGCAGGTCTCGACTATCAGACAGAGAAAGGTCTCTCTTATGGCGACAACCTTGTAAATGCCGGTATCAGCGGCTCTGGCAGCTCATTCCCAACTCTTAAGGATGCCATCGCACAGATCCTGTCAGACGATGAAGGTAGCTGTGTTGCCATCGCCAACGAGGTTGGTACAGCTAAGATTGCCAATCCATTCTCTGCAGGTGATGTGTCGTATGTTGAGTCGCCTTACAGCTATAACTCTATCACTGACTTCCGCGATAACATCCGTTCTATCCGTAACGTATGGTTGGGTTCTACTAATAAGAAGGCTAACAAGTACAGCTTCCATACCTTCTTTGCCAGCGTTAAGAAGGATGCTGTTAACCAGAGTGTTGAGGGTGCATATGTAAGCGCCATCGAGGGTATCAGCAACATGCCATCGCCCTTTGTTAAGTACTGCAGCACCATCTGGAACATCGCTTTCGAGGACGATGAGGACTGGGAGACTGAAGAATGATAACTAACTTAAATAACGATGACAAATACTTTTAAGACTTTTGCAGCGATAGCAGCTGCTACCATGATCACAGCCTGTACAAGCAGCGACGATGCCAAGGGCCTTGGCGAACTTGAAACCGAAGAGCAGGCTTTTGGAAAGGCTACAGGTAACTTCACAGCCGAAGAGTGGTTCCCAGGCGGACAGCTTGGAACAACCGAAAAGGCCAGTTATTCGGCCCCCACACCAGCTGTGCAGAACATAGCAGGTATGGAAGAAGATTTTAACACAGGTGAGGACTTCTTCGAACATTTATATACTTTCGAGCAGGCGCCCAGACGTGGTCTGGGCCCTGCTTGGGTTCGTAATGGCTGTATCACTTGTCACCCCTCATATGGTCACGGCAAGCGTCAGACAGAGTATCGCGCCAACACCGTGGGTAATGGTTATCTGCTGGTAATCTATCACCCCGAAACCAACGCATATATATCCGAGGTTACAGGTATGCCTCAGACTCAGGCCATGGCTCCTTTCAAGGCTCCTATCGATGAGAATCAGATCCAGATAGAGTGGAAGACTGTTACTGAGATGGAGAGCGGTTTGGCATTGACCTTCCCCGATGGTGAGGCTTACTCACTTATCTATCCTGAGGTGCGTATTCCTCAGTCGGCTTTCAATACCAATCCTAAGCCAACCGATTATGAGGTGCGCCTGGAGTCAACAATCGGTGTTTACGGCACTGCTCTGCTTGATGCCATAGATGACGAGGAGATTGAGAAACAGTGGGCTTCAGAGGCTCGTTTCACCGAACTCAACCCAGCTATGTGGGATAAGGAGGCTAACACCTTCAAGGCTGCTGCTTACTATTCGGCTCCTTATAACGATACGGGCTCGCATCATGGCTCTCACGGTCCGCTGAAACGCTTCACCTATGCCATGACTCGTGGCTCGCTGCAGGATGGTGCCGGTTCGAATGCTATTTGGAATATCACCAACGTAACACGTTCCGACCGCCACTGGCTCTACACCACCACAGCATGGGCCAAGGCTCAGAGTGAGGATCCTGAAGTTATCAGCTACATCAAGCAGCATGGCTCGTCGCCTGCCAGCATTCTGTATCCTTACTATGCTGATGGTACCGATGAGGGTATTGCCAACCGTGTATTCGAGGTACTCAACACCCCATCAGTAGCTTATAAGGACACCTTCGAGAAGTATCTGCTCAACGGCGCACCGTATAATGGGGTAGAGGAGATGAGCGACAAGCAGTACTACCAGTTTATGGTTTGGCACCGCGGACTGGCTGTTCCTGCTGCACGTAATCTTAATGATGCCGATGTACAGCGTGGTAAGGAACTGTTCAAGGAGATTGGCTGTGCCAACTGTCACCGTCCATCGTGGACCACTGGTTCTGATGATATGTGGATTGATGCCAGCACCAAGGCCTATGCTAAGTCTATCGGCAAGAATGCCAGCAGCATGCTACCAAAATACGCCAACCAGACCATCTGGCCATATACCGACCTTGTTCAGCATCGCCTGTTCATGGCTAATGATATCCGTACTGGCTGGTGTCGTACCACTCCGTTGTGGGGCCGTGGTTTGAGTCGCCGCTTGACTGGTGCCGACGACCGTCTGCACGACTGTCGTGCCCGCACAGTTGTCGAGGCCATTATGTGGCATGGCTACTCTAAGCAGTCGCAGGCATATCGCCCAACAGAGAAGTTCTATAATCTCCCTAAGACTGATCGTGATGCCATCGTTAAGTTTATTGAATCGATTTAAATATGTATTGCTGGCCCTGTTCATAGCAGGGCCGCATTTTGTCTCTGCTGCGCCTCTGGTTATTCCTCAGGCGCAGGCTGAGCATTTTTGCCGGTTGCTCATCTCTGATGGTGGCTCGGTGTCGCCTTTGTCTGTTCATGCCCGTAAGGCCATACAGGCTGATGACAGTCTGAGCATAGAGCAGATATTTACAGGTTTTGTACTGTTGGCTGATGGTTGGCAGACAATGCGCATCTTCCCCCATCAGCAGGATGGCAAGGTGGTGTGGTATAGTGCTACCGACGACCTGCCGGCATCCATGAACGTAGAACATCAGAAGTACATCCGCGAGGTCTTTCCTCGACTGATTGCCGAGGTGCAGGCTGGGCATTGGCAGGCTGTGGATGAGTATGTAGATAAGATGCTGCAGTATCAGTGCCTGTTTGGGGGCAATGTTGCATCAGCGCCTGTGTCGTCATCGTTTCTTGTAGTAGTGATTATAATTTTTGTGGTTCTAATTCTTGTTTCTCGATTTTTTTACTTATCTTTGCACCCAAAAGAAAGAAACAATAATGAATCAGAAAACTATTAATATGAATAGTAGCAATACCAGCACCTGTGTAACGTGTTTTGACAACGGCACTGAGGTTTGCGAATATCATGCTATTATCCAGGTTACTACAGGCGCTCTGCCCTGGGCTCAGCAGCTCGATGCTGTAATGAATGCCTATCAGGAGCTTCTCTCAAGCGTGCCTGATGCTCAGGCCGTTTTCAAACGCTATTTCTTGAGTGATGCAGCCAATCAGGCTGACGATGTTGTGGTGGCTGATGTCACCGATTGTGCCAAGAGTATCATACAGCAGGCTCCCCTTAATGGTACTAAGATTGCCTTATGGGTGTGGCTTATGACTGGTGTTCAGACTGGTATGACCGCCAGCGGACTGTATGAGGTTCGTCACGGCTCGTTCCGACATCTGTTCAATGCCTCGGCACATAATCTGGCTGCAAATTCCGAATATCAGATGCGACTGCTATTTAACGAGTATGTTATGCAGTTGGCTGAAGAGGGTTGTAAACTCTCGGATAACTGTATCCGCACTTGGCTTTTCGTCAACGATATCGATTTAAACTACGGTGGTGTTGTTCGTGCCCGTAATCAGGTGTTCTTTACCCAGGGACTTACTGTCAACACCCATTTCATTGCTTCTACAGGAATAGGTGGTCGTCAGCAGGATACCAACGTGCTTGCCCAGATGGATAACTATGCCATTGCAGGCGTAAGTCAGGAGCAGATTCACTACCTCTACGCTCCCACGCATCTTAACCGCACCAGCGACTATGGCGTGTCGTTTGAGCGTGGCACCTATGTTGACTATGCCGATCGCCGCCATGTCTTTATCTCTGGTACCGCATCTATCAACAACAAGGGTGAGGTTATGTTCCCCAAGGACATTGTTAAGCAGACTGCCCGCATGATTGAGAATGTGGAGACATTGCTGGCTGAGGCCGAATGTACCTTAGACGATGCATGCGAGATGATTGTATATCTACGTGACGTGGCTGACTATCAGGTGGTTCGCGATGTGTTTGCTCAGCGATTCCCTGAAAAGCCAGTTGTAATTGTTCACGCTCCTGTTTGCCGCCCAGGTTGGCTGGTAGAGATGGAGTGTACCGCCGTTAAGGCTATTAGTAACCCCAATCACCCTCAATTCTAATCCCCAAAAACAATGAAAGTAAAGATACAGACCACTCTTGGCGACATTATTGTTCGCCTCTACGATGAGACTCCTATACACCGCGACAATTTTATTAAGCTCGCAAAAGAAGGTTATTACGATGGCACACTGTTCCATCGCGTTATTAAGGACTTTATGATTCAGGGTGGTGATCCTGATTCAAAGGGAGCTCCTGCTGGTAAGATGCTGGGCGTTGGTGGTCCAGACTATACCCTGCAGGCAGAGATTATCGATGGTCTGTTCCATAAGCGTGGAGCCCTTGCTGCTGCACGTCAGGGTGACGAGGTTAATCCAGAACGCCGCAGCAGTGGTTCGCAGTTCTATATCGTATGGGGACAGGTCTATAATCAAGGACAGTTGCGCCAGTTCTCTAAGCAGCTAAAAATGCAGAAGATTCAGTCTGCATTCAATAAACTTGCCTCACAGCACCGCGATGAGATTATGCAGATGCGCCGCGAGCGCAACCGTGTTGGTTTGCAGGAACTTCAGGATAAGCTGGCTGCCGAGGCTGAGGCTATGGTTACAGGCGACGGACTCACTACTGAGCAGATAGAGGTTTATTCTACCATTGGTGGAACTCCACACCTTGATGGTCAGTACACCGTATTCGGTGAGGTTGAGCAAGGCCTTGATGTTGTAGAGCAGATTCAGAATACTAAAACCGCCCGTGCCGATCGTCCCGCAGAGGATATCCAGATGACGATTACTGTGATTGAGTAATTAGGAATGTTCTTTTATTAGTATATGATTTACGCCCTGTAACTATATAGGTTACAGGGCGTAAGTGTATTGGCTGTTACGAAATGTAGCTAATTTTTATATGAGTTGAGCTTGTCGAGACAGTATTTACGGAAATCTTGCCAGTGGTAGTAAGGGGCACAATCGGTGGGGATGGGAAGTGTGGCCTCTGCCTCGTTAAGCAGAACCTTCAATAAAACATCCTTATCTTTTGGACTGCTGCGGTAGAAAATAATCTGCAGATTGGAACCCATAGGGAACACACTACTGCACCACCAACCTTTGGTCTCGATTTCGTCGAGATTGTCGGTCTCAAGATCGTATCCGTTGACACCGATAAGGCATACCAGAGGCAGGAGAACCGTCTCGTGCCCGAAGCGTAGCTGTGCGCCTGGGCGATCGAGCTTGATGCAACTGTCAGCATCTGCTATAATTTTGCGCAGAAGATATCGCTGGCTGTATGGCTGGCGACCACCGTTGAGCTTGCAGGCACCGTGCTGGATATACCACAGGGCATTATCAACTTGCCACATTCGGTAGAATTCGTCAGTCTCGAAAAGTTTCATGAGTCGCGGATTGCGGTTGTAGCTTATGTTAAACTGGAACAGAGCCATCTTCATAAGGTAGTAATTAAAGAACTCTTCGTCGACAAACTCTTTTACGATATCAGGGTTCTTGAATATGAGTTCCATAAGGCGGCTATTGCCAAGACGTGATTTTGTATAGGCTTGGTATGCCTTGTTTGCCTCTTTTGTCATATAGTTACGACGCAGATTCTTATCCTGATGGTTCATGAACCACTGATTGCGCTTTGAGGCTTCCATGGTGATATGGAGTGTGGGGCACTCCTGCAGCATCTTCATGGCGGTAGAACCCATTGACTCGATGCATCGGGGCACGATGGTGCTGAGGCACTTTACGTTTGCACCTGGGCCCAGTACCTCAGGGAAGTTCCTAACCATGCGCTGACCTATCTCTTCGAGCTGGCGTTTGCCCGAGCCTGTAAGTTCGCCCCAACGCCCCTCAGTGTCGTGCATGATGGAATTCATCTCGTACAGAACCTTACGGCCTGTGGGTGTAAGCTCGTCGAGACTATCGGCGTGCAGCATCATGATATATGGAACCTCGTAACCGTTACGGTTGCTGATATAGCGCGAGCCGTGGCGACCGTAATGGGAGATATAGAAGGGCTTCTTGCCCGCAGGGGCGGGGGTAAGTACGGCTGTAATGGTGTCGGGGTAGACATCGTAGTTACACGATGAGTAGGAGGGTGACTTCTTTATTATGTCACGAACAATCTGAGAGTGTACAGTTGACAGCGGACAGTTGACAGTTAAAAGCACTACCACTATGTATTTTATAATTCTTCTCATAGCTTACTTACTTTTAATGTTGATACGGCGGTTCTCGTAGCGGTATAGCTTGCGTAGATAGTAGCGCTTTACATCCTGCCAGTGATAGTATGGAGCACAGTCGGTAGGAATGGGTAGTGTAGCCTCCTCACCGTTGAGCAGTACCTTTACAAGCACATCGGGGTCATCGCGATCAGTGCGATAGTGAATCATCATTATGCTGCCGCCAAGAGGAGCTATGCGATAGTTAGCCCAACCGTAGTCTTCGAGTGAATCGAGATTAGCTGTGTGAAGGCCATAGCCATTGAGGTCCATAAGGCATACCAGACTCATGATGGTGGTGGCATTTGTGTAGCGCAGGTGCATAAGTGGATTGTACCGTTTAAGCATACTGTCGCCCATATGAATCATGTTACGCAGTGTGGAACGCTGCAGATAAGCCTGCCAGCCGCCGTTTAGCTTACAGCCGCCGTAATTGATATAATGCCATGCATTCTGCTTGCGCCAGTGGCGGTGAATCTCCTCGGGAGTAAATATGTCGAACAGAGAGAATACACCAGCATATGAAGAGTGCTGAACGTTGCCCGCCAGAATAAACAGCTGCTTGCTGAGCTTAAAAGCGTCGATATTAGTCATAACATAGTTCATATCGTTGAACAGTGATGACATAAGGCGGTTGTCGTTTGTATTAAGATCGGTAAAGCGTTCGTAAGTAATGCTGGTAAGGGAGTCGAGTCGCTGGCTGGTAAGCTCATTATCGACAGGATCCATGAATCGTCGTTCCTGTAGCGATGCTTTGCTGCGTGCCACTATTGGGCGTAGAGAGGATGAAAGCTGCAACAGCCCCTCTTGCATGGTCATGATACAGCGATTCTCTACAATGCTGCGAACGCTATAGTATCCCTTAGGTGTGAACATGTCAGGGAAACGATCCATCATCTGTTTTACCAAAGTACGACTTTGCTGGGCTCCACGCTCGGTAAGTTCGCCATCACGGTCTTTGGCATCTTGCGCCAAAAGTGTTATACGGCGGAGAACATCTTTGCCCAACTTAGTGAGTTTACCCAGACTGTCGGCCTTGGTAAAGACGGCATATGTTTCAGTATAGTATTCTGACTTGTCGAGATAATAGGGGCCGGGGCAGCCATAGTGATTAATGTAGAAAGGCTTTTTACCTTTAGGCGCTGGTGTGTCTTTTGGTGCCTTGGCCGTATAGCGAGCATAGAAAATGCCTGCTGCACGATTTATGTCGGCCTTGACCTCCTTCTCAATCATCAAGGCTTTATTATCTTGAGCTGATGCCCCGGAAATAGCCGCCGAAACAAGTATGGCCGTTATGAGCAGTTTTTTCATCTTCGATAATAATTAGCTAATTGGTTGCAAATTTACAACTTTTTTTTGAAGCGACAAAAGTTCTGCTCAAAAATCTATGATTTTTATGTCTTGTGGTTGTAAAAACGGATAAGGAGTGTTACACCCACAATAGCAATAATAAATTCAATGGCAACGACGATAATATATGACATAATGATATAGCATTAAGTAATTAATAATCTTGAAAAAGGGGGAGGCGTTGTCTTCACGACAGACCGCCCCCTGGGAACTTATATAATAATACACGTATGCGCGCATGAAAACAGCGCTGAGTCTTTTAAAACTCAAAAAATAAAAATACGTATCGCCAGAACTACCCTTACATCGAGAGTATTCGGCATTTTACCAATCGAAGGCTGGTCTTCAGACTTTCCTCCACTCCCAAGCGCCTTCTCGAGCAAATACTCAATGGCGTTGTTGCTTAGGAGCCAAAATGGAGTTCACTGCTGCGGGACAGTCGGAGATTTACACTCACGTTCCCAATTAAGTGCGGTTAAGCACACCTCCATGGGCGACTCTTTTCAGAATCACGATGCAAAGATACAAATAAAATTGAAAAAAAGAATAAATATGGAAGAAAAATTATAAAAATATGTGCTTTTTCGTATTTTGAAAAGTTTTTGTTACTTATAAAAAAGTTGGTTAGAAAATTAATGCCTATATTTGCAGCAGAAATAATAAATGCTTAATTACTTAAAAAACCATGATTATAAAAGGGAGTCTGATGTGATATCAGACTCCCAAATTGTTTTTATACAGTAAAGCTAAGATTTACTTCTTAACCTTAAATATGCGGAAACTCTTTGCAGGCATATCATCGGTGATGAGTGATGCTCCCTTGCCAGCATCCACTTTACAGGTGCCTGGCTGTGGAACAATCTTCTCAGGATTGTCGAGCGTATTCTCGTCGTCCATGCCGTCGTGGCACAGAGTGATGGTCTGAGCTGTGGTAGCACCCTTCACACCAAGCAGCTGGATGCTTACGGGCTGAACCTTATCACTGGTGTTGGCTACCTTGACGATAACCTCGCCTGTACTCTGCTCAAATACTGCCGATGCAAACAGTCCGTCCTGGCCAGGCTGGCCTGCAACAGGCTTCTTGTTCATTGTGAGCGAGAGAACATGTGAGCCCTTGTTCATGGCGTAGAGCTGCTGAACATAGTAGCTAACCGACTTGAACATACGCAGGTTATCGTACCAGATGGCATCGGGACGCCACTGCCAACCCTCTACGTGGGCAAACAGAGGTGCATAAGTAGCCATGTGTACGATGTCGGCATTACGCTCGATTCCGGTCATGTGGGCAGCCTCTAATAAAGAGGTGTAATAGTGATTCCACTTGTGCTTGTTGCTGCCGTGGCATGCGTACTCGCCTGCAAATACCTTGGGACCCTTGCGGTCGTAAGAGTCGTAGCGCAGACCGTGAGTGAGGAACCACTCCTCGTTGCGATAGTAGTGCTCGTCATACAGATCGACCTTGAGCTCCTTCATGCGTGGCTGAAGCAGATCGAAGTCCCATCCCTCAGAGTTAGGACCAGTGGTACCGATAAGCTTGATGTTAGGATACTTTTTGCGGATGGCATCGCTGAACTTCTTGAGGCGTGCAGTGAATACAGGTCCAAATCCGCCATGCTCCTCATCGTAATCCCACTGCTCGTTACCAACACCAAGGAACTTGAGGTTGAATGGAGCTGGATGACCCATATCGGCGCGTACCTTTCCCCACTTAGAATCGGCAGGACCATTGGCAAACTCGATGAGGTCGAGAGCATCCTGGATATAAGGCTCAAGATCTTCGATTGCTACGTGAACACCTGGCTTGGTGGGGTCGGGGTTCTGGAATTGGCATGAGAGTCCGCAAGAGATTACGGGCAGAGCCTCAGAGCCGAAGTCTTCGCAGAGTTGGAAGAACTCAAAGAAACCAAGGCCGTAGCTCTGATAGTAGTCGGGGAAGTAACGGCTGGTGAAGGTATAGTGCCAACGATTCTCGTTTAGTGGACGGTTCTCTACTGGACCAACAGTGTTCTTCCACTGATAGCGAGTTGCCAGATCGGTACCCTCAACGATACATCCGCCAGGGAAACGGAATACACCAGGACGCATATCGTTAAGAGCCTGTGCCAGGTCTTTACGCATGCCGTTCTCGCGTCCTTTCCATGTGTCGACAGGGAAGAGACTTACGTGCTCGAGATCGGTTGTAACCTTACTATCGCCCCAAACACGAAGATGTGCCTTGGCAAAGGTGCGCTTTGGCTTGATGATGGCAGTGTATTTCTTCCACTCCTTGCCTGATACCTCTACTCCGGCATTTCCCAGCTTCTGGTCCTCGTCCATGGTAGCATTGTCTACCAGGTCCACCCAAAGTTTGGCCTTGCCGCCATCAGGAACACGAGCCCATACTGAGAAACGATACTCCTGACCGCCCTTAACACCCATTCCGAAGAATCCGTGATTCTCAATCATAGTGTGCTTATCACTATGGCCTGAAGGAGCCAGGCGCACATAGTGAGGGTTGCGCTCGAATGGACCATCGTTCATAAGGGTAACCTTTCCAGAGATGTCCCATCCTGTAAAAGCATTGGGGAACTCGAATGAGCGGTTCTTTACCAGCTCGGCATAAAGTCCGCCATCAGCTGCATAGTTGATGTCTTCGAAGAAGATACCGTACATCGTAGGCTGTACGGGGGCCCCTAGTTTCTTTGTGTTCACGTCGAATACGTGAGTCTGAGCTCCAGCGGTGAGGCTGGTGGCTAACAGAAGCATAGTTGTTAAATTCTTCATATTTCGTTACGTAATTAGTTGCTAGTGGGCACAAAAATACATAAAAATTCTGAGAATGGTGTAGTTTATACAAAAAATAACGTTTTAGTGCGTAAAAAGTTTGGCGAATTAAAAGAAAAACGTTAATTTTGCCGAGGATTATTATATTAGACCAACAAGAATGATGACCAACCATTGGATGAATTATATGTTAAGTTTGGCAGCTCTACTGGTAACACCCCAGATAGAGGCTCAAACTGAGCATTGCAAAGATACACTTGAGCATCGCAGACTGCGCTCGGCCATGTGGGCAACTTGCCAACAGGACAACCCTAGCGTGGTGTATGCTGCATGCTGGGCCTATCAGGCTCATGCCATAGAGGATAAGGATAACGAGGCATATTACGATTCGTGGACATGTGGAATAATGTTCAACCTTGACCGTATGAATATTCACGATGCTTACCACATTGCCAACACAATGAAGGATGACCTGGTTAGACGTAAGTACGAGGCAAAGGAAGAACAGTATATGGCACCAAAGATGTTGGGCCACGTTTACAACGCCTGCGGAAACATTCCTGGAGCCGTGGAGGAATTGCATAAAGCTATCGAACTTATAAAGGGAACGAAATACGAACGTGACGGATTGAGCTTCCTGTATCTGGCAATGGCGCACATTCAACTGAACAATAATAGTAAGGAAACTCTGAGATGGCTTGATGAAGACTTGAAGGAACTGGAACGCCATAAGGACCAGAAGGAATACTGGCGCGGAATGGCCGACGCTATGGCAATGAAGGCCATAGTGAGATTCAAAGAAAAAAACTATAGTGGCTTCTACGAGTACTACAACAAGGCTGAAGAGGCTGACATGCAAAATACCAACAAGATAGGAGACCTATTTCTTCCGTACGCGCGCATATATAAAACGGTACTGGATGGCAACCCTGAAAAAGCTCTGAAAGATGTAGAGAAACTGGCAAACATGAAAGAGCGATATTTGCTGCGTTGTGACATTTATCGCTATATTGGCGACAATGAAAAGGCATTTATGACCCAGAGAGAGTTGATGCATAAACGCGACTCCATTACAGGTGTGATGATAGCTGAGAACATACAGAAGCAGGAAGATGAGATGGTACTGCTGCGCCAAGGTCAGAAAGCATCGCGCATAATGAACATTGTGCTGGTGATAGCAATGGTGTTGGCACTGATGCTGATTATCGGACTTGCTATGACCATATATGGAAAGCGACGCTATCAGGATATGTTGCTTAAGAAGAACCGTGAGCTGAAGGCAGCATACAAGCAGGTGGCTGCTGCTGACGAGATGAAGACGGAATTCATCCGTAGCGTGAGTCATGAGATAAGAACACCGCTTAACATCATAAACGGATTTACCCAGGTGCTTACTGAGGAGGGTTCGGAATTTGAACCATCTGAACGTAAAGGTATAGCTGACACAATCAGCAAGAATACCAGTCATATAACATCGTTAGTGAACAAGATGCTGGCTTTGGCTAACGAGCACACAAAAGACCTACTGAAAGACGTGGAGGTTTGTGATGCATTGGATATTTGCCGTCGTGCTATTGCAGCCATGCCTACAGTAGACCCGACAAAGATTAAGGTTGAATTGAATGACCTTACTGACGGCGAAGATAAGAAACTGGTAACAAACTGCGATAGCTTGTTGCAGATGCTTGGTAACATACTTGAGAACGCCAGCAAATTTACTGAGCAGGGTTACATCCGTCTGACGCTGAATAAGGATGGCGACTATTTCCGCTTTACAATAGAGGATACTGGTTGCGGAATTCCTGAAAATAAGATTAGTACCATCTTCGATAGATTCGTTAAGGTAGACGAATTCAAAGAAGGATTGGGACTTGGACTTGCCTACTGTCACGAGACGGTAGAGAAACTTGGAGGTACTTTGGTTCTTGATAAGACATCAGAGGAGGGTACCACCTTTACGCTTAGCTTGCCAATTAAACTTAAAACAACATTATAATTATGACGAATCAAACAGAACGGGGTAGCAAGGCCTACCTTATTTCAATCGTAATGGTCGCAGTACTTGGCGGCCTGCTGTTCGGATACGACACTGCCGTTATATCTGGAGCAGAAAAGGGACTACAGGCATTCTTTATGGAGTCGAAGGATTTTGCCTATACCGATGCATGGCATGGATTTACATCAGCCAGCGCTCTGATAGGATGTATTATCGGCTCGGCTATATCGGGATTCCTGGCTACTAACCTTGGACGTAAAAAGTCGCTGATTATTGCAGGTTTGCTGTTCTTTATTTCAGCACTGGGATCTATGGATCCTGAGTTTTTGTTCTTTGAGTACGGAACACCTACTTACTCACTGCTCATCATGTTCAACTTCTATCGTGTGATTGGTGGTATCGGTGTAGGTCTGGCTTCGGCTATATGCCCAATGTATATTGGCGAGGTGGCACCATCTAACATTCGTGGTATGCTGGTTTCGTGGAACCAGTTTGCCATCATCTTCGGTCAGCTGGTGGTTTACTTCGTTAACTTCTTCATCCTTGGTGACCACATACAGCCATTGGTTGAGGAGATGGGTAAGGGCCTTGCTGCTATCAATCCCGCAGCTCAGTGGACAGTTACTACCGGTTGGCGTTATATGTTCGGAAGCGAGGCTGTTCCAGCAGGACTGTTTGCACTGTTGATTTGCTTTGTACCTGAGACTCCACGTTACCTTGTTTCTATAGGACAGGATCAGAAGGCTGAGGGAATTCTGGCTAAGATTAACGGTACACTGAAAGCCCAGCAGATTCTGCAGGACATTAAGGATACAATGGTTGTAAAGACCGAAAAGTTGATGACCTATGGTGCTCTGTGCATCTTCGTAGGTATTATGCTGAGCGTATTCCAGCAGGCAGTAGGAATCAACGCAGTGCTGTACTATGCTCCACGTATCTTTGGCGATATGGGTATGAACGATCCAATGATGCTTACTGTATTCATGGGTATCATTAATATCTCGTTCACACTTGTAGCTGTGTTTACTGTTGAGAAGTGGGGTCGTAAGCCACTGCTTATCAGTGGTTCGCTTGGTATGGCATTAGGTGCATTCGGCGTGGCTGTTACATTCGGACATGCAGGTCTGGAGTTGGTTACCGCAGCATCACTGTTGTTATACTCTGCATCGTTTATGTTCTCGTGGGGACCAATCACATGGGTTCTCATCGCCGAGATATTCCCCAACACCATCCGTGGTGGTGCTGTGGCTATTGCTGTAGCATTCCAGTGGATTTCTAACTTCATCGTTTCAAGTTCGTTTGTACCAATGTTTAACATGCATCTGAGCGAGGGCGATGACTTCGGACACTGGTTTACCTACGGTCTCTATGGAATCATCTGTGTTGTTGCTGCTGTATTTGTATGGCGCCTTGTTCCTGAGACAAAGGGCAAGACTCTGGAGGATATGAGCAAGATGTGGAAAGACAGACTTGAGAAGTAAATTATAAATTAAAAAGGTGGAACTATTATGAAAAAGATTCTAGTAGCAGAAGACAATGACAGCAACTACGTATTGATGACGTATCTGCTGAAGAAGGACTTTGAGTTCGAGCGCGCCAACAATGGAAAGGTGGCTGTTGAGATGGTACAGGCCAACAACTACGACTTGGTGCTTATGGACATCAAAATGCCTATTATGGATGGACTCGAGGCAACCAAGAAGATTAAGGAACTTAAACCTGATCTGCCTGTTGTGGCACTCACGGCTAATGCATTCGACAGTGATCGTGCAGCTGCTGAAGCGGCTGGTTGTTGTGGATTCCTATCGAAGCCAGTAAACCGTGATGAGTGCATAGCACTGCTCAAGAAGGTTCTTGGGGAGTAAGACTGAAAAAGAAATTGGCTTGGGTCCTTGAGACTCAAGCCAATTCCAAATCTAATACCTGCTGTAATTTCTTTACGGCAGGATTTTTTTCTACCATCTGGTCGTATTGTTCTTTTCTACTTAATATCTTCACTTTCTCTTTCTGTTCAGCTATTCGAACGTTTAAATTAAGTTTATTGTTGTGAAGATATATCTGCAGCGTCTTTATTATGCTGCCATGTATTTCCTCGATTTCCTGTTTTATCAGTTCGTTGTCTACTATCACTTCAACAATAGGGAATTCTGTGATAGTAGGATTCATGTTCTTCATTCTTGTTGCAATGCCGCTATGCTTCTGTGGCATACGGTTACACATTGACATCCATTGGAACTCTAAATCAGCCTGAGAAAACTCTGCGTCGGTTTCTTTATTGCGTCCAGCTGGCAGATTGATTGAGCCAGGGATAATCTGCATACCTCCTTTGGTGGGTTTGTCGCCATTATTACGCAGATTGCTCCATGAGAAGCCTATACCGCTAAGAGGAGTTTTATTTGTATTATCACGAACCTTACTTGGTGATTCGCTCAGCTTTTTAGTTGATACAGCAGGTTTAGCCGCGGCTACCTGTGGGGCCGTGGTCTTGGGCTTCTGCTGCTGTATCAGGGTCTTAAACAGGGATTTCAGTCTTCTGGGCTTACGCCCCGCGCTGACACCATCTTCTGCGGGCTGGGTAATCTGTGCTATCTCAATAAGAGTAAGCTCTACCAGCAGTCGCTTGTTACTTGACTGGCGATAGTTGATGTCGCATTGGTTCATCAGCTTCAGCGCATCGTAAAGGAATGGTATCTGGCATCGTCTGGCCTGCTCCTGATATCGCTCACGCATCTGATCGCTAACCTCAAGCAGGGGCAGTGTCTGTGGGTCGCGTGCCATAAGCACGTTACGCACATGTTTGGCCAAACCCTGAATCAGAAGTCCGCCATCAAAGCCCTTGTTGATAACCGAGTTGAGCAGCACCATAATGTCGCTCACCTTGTTATCTATAGAAAGGTCGATTATCTTGAAGTAGTTCTCGCTGTCGAGTACGTTCAGATCTTCAATCACCTTATCATAAGTGATATTGCCTTGGCAGAACGATGCTGCCTGGTCGAATATCGAGAGTGCATCGCGCATTCCTCCATCTGCTTTCTCTGCAATCACTGCCAAAGCCTGCTCCTCGAAGGTGATACCCTCCTGCTGGGCCACATGTTTCAGGTGGTCGATAGTGTTGCGGATAGTCATACGCTCGAAGTCGTATATCTGGCAACGGCTCAGGATGGTTGGCAGAATCTTATGTTTCTCGGTTGTGGCCAGAATGAATATTACGTGTGCGGGTGGTTCCTCGAGTGTTTTAAGGAACGCATTGAACGCAGCTGTAGACAACATGTGA
>Ga0265298_10005229_pt1 | contig 16373 bp, 17 predicted proteins | sample AusTroGonzalo_MG_3_FD_193486 | JGI IMG/M metagenome (GOLD analysis project Ga0265298, IMG submission 193486) | Bovine rumen microbial communities from tropical cattle in Woodstock, Queensland, Australia - Gonzalo_01 | ecosystem: Host-associated > Mammals > Digestive system > Stomach > Rumen ... | reverse complement strand
CTTGATTTTATCAACCTTATAGCTCTTCGGGGCAGTCCACGCTGATGGCATCGTTTCCAGCAGCATTGTCGGCTACTCGACCGACTCGCTCACGAGCGGCAATTACAATATGGCTGGCATGATGTTTACATCCGTCGGAGGAGAGGCTATTGATCTCAATGATATGACCTTTAACGGTGTCACGGGGACTGATAGCGACTCAACGTCCGATCTGATTCTTGTGTGGAAGCCCGCTACATCGGGGTATACAACCTATTGGTACTACTATGAAGATGGTGCTGCCGCAGATGAAATCGGCTGGTATGGTACGCTAGATGAAGAAACAACGCTTCCTGCCGGAACGGCCTTTTGGTACAAAGCTAAAGCTGGGAATGGTAAGCAGATGACACAATCTGGTGCCGTTGAATCCGATAGCGATGTTGAATTTAACCTTACGGGAGGGAACTATAACATGGCAATCAACCCGTACCCGACAGCCATTGACTTGAACGACACAACTACAGTTGAGTTCACGAATGCAACGGGAACCGATAGCGACTCAACGTCCGATCTGATTCTTGTGTGGAAGCCTGCTACATCGGGGTATACAACCTATTGGTACTACTATGAAGATGGTGCTGCCGCAGATGAAATCGGCTGGTATGGCACGCTTGATGAAGAGACAACTCTTCCTGCCGGCACCGCATTCTGGTATAAGGCAAAGGCCGGTGATGGCAAGAAGATCACCTTTAAGAAGACCTACTAATTCAATTTACGTGCGGCGCATGATGTGCCGTGCCTAAAACAAACAACAACAAAATCCTCCTGCGCCCTTTCGGGCTATGGAGGACTAAGAAGGGAAACAAACGATGAAGAAACTCATGATTGCTCTTGCGGCGGTCGCTTGCGCGACAGTTGTGCAGGCGGCATCGTTCACATGGGGAACTGACAATAAGTTCACTGATAGCGAAGGAACCGTCATTACGACGACGGATGGTTACACTGCAGCGCTCAATGGCGGTAGCATTGTTCTCGTCCTTCTCTCGGACGGAACATATAATGGAGCTAAGACTGTCCTTGCTGGGCAAACTGCTCCTGCTATCAAGACCACAACTCCCAATAGCACGAAGGGACGTCTTAGCGCGAGCTTTGAGTTCACATTCGACGAAGAGAATGTTGCGAACAATCCGTTCAAGAACGGCGACATTATTGGCGTTATGTTTAAGGATAGCGATGGCAATCTCAGCCAGCTCGTCTATGCGAATGACATGACAACAACAGTTGACGATGTTTACACTATCAGCGGACTGTCTGCTAATACATGGTTTGGCGACAAGTTCACATACGCCTCGGGTGGCAACTTCACGACCGCCGCGGTGCCGGAGCCTACCTCTGGTCTCCTGCTCCTCCTCGGCATGGCCGGTCTCGCCCTCAAGCGCAAGCGCGCCTAAGCGATCCAAGCCACAAGGCAACAAGAAAGCCGCACTCGAAAGAGCGCGGCTTTCTTCGTTATTATGAATATGGTTTAGTCAAGGGCTTGCCTGCCAAGAAGAAAGTCGACTACATTTAAAGTTCGTATGCCAGCATGGTCAGCGACAAATATCTCATCTAGAGTCATTAGATACTTAGGGTGATTGTCTTGAATGCTTGCGAATACTGCCAGTTCCTGCTTGAGCTTTTCTTCGTCGGCAACACTTACTGCGACCTGGATGTATCTTATGCGTCCATCATCCTCTTGGATGACGAAATCAACCTCTTTGTCGTCCACCTTTCCGGTGGAGACCTTGTAGCGACGTCGCTTCAACTCGAGATACACCACATTTTCCACCAACTGCTGCAGCTCCAGAGTAGGATTGTGGAGGATGTAGTATTTAAATCCGAAGTCAGTCAGATAGTATTTGTTGATCTGCTTGAGATGCTCTCCGCCGCGCACGTCAAACCGGTCGGCTTTGTAGAAAAAGAAGCAGTCAGTAAGCCGTTCAAGGTATGAAACAACCGTGTTGTAGGCCGGCGCCGTTCCTGAGTAGCCGACATCCTCCGCAATGCGGTCCGTCAACCGTTTGGCGCTTGTTAGATTGCCGACATTGGCCGTCATGTAGCGGATGATTCTCTCGACAAGGAAGCGGCCTTTCCTTGAACGTTTCAGTACATCCTTTTCGATGATGGTCTTGAATACGGATTCTATATATTCGCGCTGTGCGCTTGATCCATTTGCAAACTCAAGCGAGCCGGGCATTCCGCCGTATGCAATGTAATCTGAAAAGAGCCGCTTGGTGTTGTTGTCCGTAAGCCCCCTGCCTGAGGCGTATTCCCGAAAGGAAAGTGGCAGCACGTTGATCTCAACATATCGTCCCGTAAGTCGTGACGCGATTTCCGAGGACAGCAAGTCAGCGGTTGAACCAGTTATGTAAAGATCTATGCCCTCTCTGACGTAAAGGCTGTCTACAACTTTCTCGTAGTCCTCTACGTGTTGAATCTCGTCGAGGAAGACATATGTCATCAGCCCTGGCGACAATCGGGACAGAACTTCTGCGTGTAGCTTCGCGGGATCGGTAAACGGCTCGAACTCCAATTTCTCAAAGTTGATACTGACTATTCTATCGTTCGGTACGCCAGCATCCCGAAGTGATTGCATATACATGTCAAGAATGGTGGACTTGCCGGATCGTCTAAGGCCAGTTAGCACCTTGACGAGTTTCTTTTGCCGAAACTCATCCAACCATTTCATATAGTCATCTCTGCGAATAATTGACATTATCCACTCCTTCCCGAAATTACGATGCGTATTATACCATATTGCGCCGCGCGAATTTGAAAACATTTTCACAAAACAAGAAAAGTTTTCAAATTGACGAGCGCCGTCTTACCCCACTTTGATGCTCTAGCACTTGCCTGACAGCCTGTTATTGCAACACTGCATGACTGAGAAAGTCGCCTATTCTAACTCACTTGCCAATGATTATACTTGGTTTTATCGGCCTCCTCGCTCTTCGGGGCAGTCCACGCCGATGGCATCGTCTCCAGCGACATTGTCGGCTATGCAACCGACAACCTCACAAAGGGGAAGTTCAATATGAATGCCGTTGTGTTCAATAACATTGACGGTAGCGATGTAAACCTCAACGAGGATGTGACATTCGTTGGCGCAACCGGTGGTTATGATGAAACCGATGCAGATTCAATTCAGATCTGGGATGCCGCAACCTCGGGTTATACCGTTTTCTACTATGACATTGAGGACCTTTGTTGGTATGATGCATTCGGTAATGAGGAGCCTGTGATTCCATCTGGGTGTGCATTTTGGTATCGTTCTCGTGGTACGACAGCACCGTCCATTACTCAATCTGGAGCTGTTGAAAACGCCGCGACTTGCCCTGTCGTATTGACAAAGGGTAAATTCAATATGGTCATCAATCCATACCCGACAGCATACAGCCTCAATGACACGGATGCAGTTACTTTTGAGAATTCTCTCGGTGGCTATGATGAAACGGACGCTGATTCAATCCAGGTTTGGGATGCGGGCACGTCGGGATATACGGTATTCTATTATGACGTTGAAGACCTTTGCTGGTACGATGCGTTCGGAAACGAAGATCCGGATGTCCCCGGTGCGACCCCGTACTGGTATCGCTCCCGTGGTAGCGTCGCCCCCACGATAACCTTCAAAAAAACTTTTTGATCCAATTTATGTGCGGTGCATGGTGTGCCGTGCCTAAAACAAACACCCTCCTGCGCTGTGAGGCCATGGAGAGTACAAACAAAGGAAAACAACGATGAAGAAACTCATGATTGCTCTTGCGGCTGTCGCTTGTGCGGCAGTTGTTCAGGCAGCAGCCATCAACTGGACGTCTGGCAATTATTCGTACATTGCCGACGCAACCGGAACACGTATCACATCCGCCGATGGATACAGCAGCCTCATGAATGGTGGTTCGATTGTGCTAGCCTATCTTGGCACAACCACAAGCTATTCTTGGGATAATGCGACCGTTCTTTCGGGTGAAGGATACACCAGCACTTCTGCTATCACTACAAGCGGCAATGCCCGCAACCACGGCAAGGTTTCTGGTAAATTCAGCTTCACTTATGACGACACAGAAGGTGCTGTCAATCAAGTCAAGAACGGCTCCGTTTTTGGAGTGATGTATCAGGATTCAGCGGGTAACTTGTCCAAGCTACTATTCATCGACGGCGATGGCAAAACGGGCTCTGAGATTGATGCAATCTATACTGTTAGCGGCCTTGAGACTGATGCGTCCACACTTGCGACGTTCACCTTCACGACTGCTGGTACGACATCGGCTGCGAACAACTTCACGGCCCCTGTTCCGGAGCCGACCTCTGGTCTCCTGCTCCTCCTCGGCATGGCAGGCCTCGCCCTCAAGCGCAAGCGCGCGTAAGCGATCCAATCCACAAGGCATAAAGAAAGCCGTCTCCTTTTCGGGAGACGGCTTCTTTCGTTATCGGTATTGAACCGATTAGGCGCGGCGGCGACGGAGCGCAAGTCCAGCCATACCGAGGAGCATGAGCAAGCCACTCGTCGGCTCCGGAACCGAGGCGGTGAAGTTGCCACCGGTGGCGAAGTTGAACTGAGCGCCAGCCCAATTATCAGCAGAAAGTCCGCTAACCGTGTATGTGTCGCTAACTAATGAATCGTCGGCAACATATCTCAATTGCCTCAGTTCACCAGAGGTGTCCTTGAACATTACACCAAGAACCTCGCCATTGCTAAGCGCGCCTGTGGAAGGGTCTCCATAAGTGAAGGAGTATGCGCCGCCAACAGTGCCAATCTTTGCTGCCTTTCCGCTAGTGGTCAAAGTGCCAGTTGCACCAGAGCCAGTAAGTTCAACGGCATTGTCCCATGACCAACTCTCGGTAGTGCCAAGCGAGACAAGTACAATTGTACCAGCAAGCGAGGTGGCTTTCGCGTTCGTTGTGGTATCCCACAGGTACGTGTTAGCGGATCCCGTGCCTGATGTCCACGTGAATGATGCCGCATGGAGCGCAATTGCCGAGCTGGCAACTACAGCCATTATCAGTATTTTCTTCATTGTTTGTTTTCCTTTTTTACCCTTCATAGCCACTCGGCGTGGGAGGGTTGTTGTTTTAGGCACGGCACACCATGCACCGCACATAAATTGAATCAGTAGGTCTTTTTGAATGTCACAGCCTTGCCAGTGCCATCCTTGGCAAGATACCAGAAAGGCGTTCCAGCGGGGAGTCCATCGGGATTTTCGTCCTCGAAGTATTCGTCGCCAACGACGTTCGACCATCCAGCCTCCGAGCCATCATCATAATAATAGTAGTAGGTGTAGCTGGAATCGGCGGCATTCCAAAACAGAATCTGGTCGGCCGCACCGGAGTAGTCGCTACCTGTCACATTTGTCCATTCAACCTGATTGTCATCATTCAACTGAATCGAGGTCGGGTATGCAGATGCAACCATATTAAATTTTCCGCCGGTAAGGTTAATCGTTACATCATCATCACTTTCAACGGCACCAGAGAAAGTGGTTGCGAGTGTTGCGTCATTATCCTTTGCAAGATACCAAAAGGCACTTCCAGCGGGAAGCCCATCAGGATTTTCGTCCTCGAAATATTCGTCACCAACGACGTTTGACCATCCAGCCTCCGTTCCGTCATCGTAGTAATAGTAGTAGGTGTAGCTGGAATCGGCGGCATTCCAAAACAGAATCTGGTCGGCCGCACCGGAGTAGTCGCTACCCGTGACATTGGCGACGACCAAATCACGGTTCAACTGAAATCCAGAGCCGTCGACGCCGTTGAATGTCCCTGCCACCATGTTGAACTTCCCGCTCGTGAGCGAGTCGGTGGTGTAGCCGACAATGCTGCTGGAAACGATGCCATCGGCGTGGACTGCCCCGAAGAGCGGGGAAGGTGTGGTTATCTCGTTGTGGAGACGCGAAGGCGCGCGATAATCGCCGATTAACGATCGGTGGGGGATTCCAGCGGCATGACTACCGTGGGAAGGCCCATCGAACGAAGAAGATCATTTTTTCGCTGCCATTCCTGGGCGGCATCGTCCGCCTCTTCAGGGTTGGAGAGCTTGTTGCGCAACTTGTCAAAGTCGCGATTGGTGTCGAGAATTATGTCGCGCTCCGTCCTCTGGCGCTGACAGCAAAGCGCCATGTAGTCGGTAAGAGTGCCGTCTGCCTTAAGATACTCCGCAAGTTCCTGCTTCATGCAGTTGACCATGCGCTTCATCTTGGCGAGCTCTGGCTGGTCGTCGGGCGAAGGCTTCAACGGGGTCGTGAAAATTACAGCGACTGAATCCTCGTCAGTGCAGAGGCATGGCGCGCCAGGTATTGCGTGACGGGCTAGGAATGCGTCGCCCTCATTCTGGAATGCATCGCGCCAGCCATTTGCAGAAAGGTTCTGGAGAGTCGCAGGGTCGCCGTACAATTGCGAACGCTCCTCGGACAGGGGAGTATTGTCGCCGCTCTCGACAAAAAGCGCAGCGGAGAGAATAACCACTATAGCCGCAAGGACGCCAATCGCCGTCCATCGCTTCCATGCGAGAGGGTTGCGCCCGTCAAGGCGGTAAGGCTTTATGCCGCGTTTGCGAAGTTGTGCGTAGGCGTCCGCCCGATCCTTGGCGACAATCCAATCGTCAAGGGATCTGTTGTCCTTTGTCTGGTAGAAGTAGTGATAACGCATCACTTCGCCGGCTTGTCACCGGGGCGAATCTTCAATGGATTGGACGGGCTTTCACTCTGCTCCGCCTTGACCTTTTCGCAGATTGCGCGTTGTACGTCGTTAGTCGGCGCCGGTGCCCAACCCTCGACAACTGCCGTCTTGTAGGTGACGCGGCGCGAGGTCGCGAAGTTGAGTCGCTCTGCCGTCTGAGAAATGCCCATCAGCGGCTCGGGCGAGAGAATCGCCACTTTTTCGGCATCAAGATCCTTTAGTGAGAAGACCGGGCGCATAAGGCACGGCTGCATCTGAGAATTTGCCGCGCCCATCGCAAATGCAAACGCGCGCCACAGCTCCTTGCGGATGCGTGTTTTGAGGACTTCAGGCGTCGGGTTGTCCTTCATCAGGTTCTTGACATTGACCGCCGCCCACGGGTCTTCAGGGGCGACGAGGATTGTCGGCGCGCCGTTTTGCTCCGCAAGGGTGATGAGGCATCCAGTGCGCTGGTTCGTCGCCTTGTCGGAATCCACGACCTCGACAACGAATCCGAGGAGCTGTGTTATCTCTGCGGTCATCTCTTCCAGCTCGGGGATCGTCACTTTGTCCGTCTTGTTGAGGATGCGGACGACGCGGCCTTGCGCCGGGGCGGTGACGAGTCCGCCTTCAGCCTCAATTCGGGCTGCGCGGCGCGCCTTTATCTCCTCTGCGGTGGCGCGGCGCTTCTTGCCTTTATCGGCAGGCGTCTGCGTCGTGGTAGGTGCTTTTGTTGCTTCGGCCTGTGGAGCGTTTGTCTCTTCTGCGAACGCCACGGCAGCGCACAGAGCGATGGTTGCGATGAACATAAGTTTCTTCATTGGTTGTTTCTCCTTGCTTCACGTTCGGCGCGGAGAGCCTCGCGCTCCGCCTCACGTTCTTCCCTTGATTTCGGCATTTCAATCGGGTCGATGCCCATAGTCTGGAAGGCTGCGTTCATCGTATCGACAAACTGCGCCGTTCCCTCGGTGTCGCCCTCGTCGCGTATCTTGCGGGCTTCGGCGATTGCCTCGGCTCTGATTTCCGCATTCTCGTTGAAGAGCTTTTCATAGTCTGCCAGGATGTCGCGGAAGTGTAGCCCCTGATCCATAAGCTCCTTCACCTCAATACGAGCCTGTCGTACGATGCGTTGGCGTTCCTGAATCTCAGGTGGGGCATCCTTGTCGATGATGATCGGTTCTTCAAGGGATTTCAAAAACTCCGCGTCCATATCGCCGCCGAGAGGTAAAGGCGGCATTGCGCCGCCGCCGGATTGTGCGAGCGCCATCGAGAGGATGTCGTCTGTTGCATGGCGGAAGAGCGGCGGACGGGAAGGGCGGATAAGCTTGTGCGTCTTGCCGTCGGCGGTCTGGTATCGTTCGACAATCTGCCCGAACTGGTTGGTTGCGCAGCTAATGTCTTTTACGCGGCGCAAATGCGGCGGTATCTCCTCTTCAACTGGCTTGGGCGGTGGCTCTTCGGCCTTTGGCTTGGCTGCAAGGGATGGCGTGACCTCGGCAATCTTTGCTGGCTTTTGGGACTTAGCAGTTCCAAGTTTTCCATTATCTGTTCCCTGCATAAGAAAATACCAGGCGCCGACGGCGGCGGCGACGACAATTATGCCAGCTACAGCGCCCTTGAAGACGCCATGCGGCTTGCCGCCACCTTTGTTCGATGCCTTGCGCGGCTTCATCTTGCCGTTCGCCTGTTCAATGCGTATCGCCGAAATGCCGCGCTTGGCGAGTTCAGAGAAGAGTGCTTGGCGTGACTCCGCTTCGATGCGCACCGTTTCCTGTTGCCCATCTTTACTTCTGTACGAAACGTCAAATTGCATAATGGCATACAGTATATCATTTTCCTGCTATCGCCGTAAAGCAACCGCGCTGTCGTTGACCGTAAGAACCGCAAAATGATACAATGTCGCCTACCCCATTTGAAATGAGAAGATTTGTGCCACATAAACGTCAATTTGCGCTTGGCTTAATCGCCATTATGGGCTTGACTATGGACTTGACGGCTTATTGCGATGGTGAGCGGGCCATGGGGTTTAGGCCGCCGCCAAATAGAGTCGCAATCAGGCGGCAAGATGAAGGGTCGACTCGCAAGGCGCGCCTGAAGGCACAAAAGTCAGCCACGCTGCCTTCAAAATGGGACTCCCGCGAAATGGGCTGGGTCTCGAGCGTCAAGAATCAAGGTAATGTCGGCGCGTGCTGGGCGTTCGCCGCATGCGCTGCAATCGAGACCCAGCTTCTCAAGGCTGAGCGCGGCGAATGGGACCTCTCCGAGAAGAACATGGTTAATCTCCATGGCTTCGAAATTGATTTCAGCATTGGCGGTAACAACGAGATGGCGACCGCCTACCTCCTGCGCTGGGGCGGAGCCGTAGCCGAAACGAACGATGTCTATGTCGAAACCAAGAGCGACTGGACTGATTCCAAACCGTTGAATCCGGCTCTTCGTATACAGAACGTAATATTGGTGCCAAGCCGGAACAGCGTCTCCGACAATGACACTCTCAAAAAGGCGATAAAAGACCACGGCGCTGTTTCGACCTCGATCCTTTGGAATTATTCGTATGAATCCACCAGCAACTACTATTGCAATGTTGACAGCGGAGAGGGCCATGCCATAGCCGTTGTCGGCTGGGACGACAACTATCCGGCGAGCAACTTCAATCATACGCCGGGGGGCGACGGAGCGTACTTGATCAAAAACAGCTGGGGAACGGGAGAGGGTGACATGGGCTATTACTGGGTTTCCTATTACGATACAAGTTTCGCCATGTCGGAAGGCTATGTATTCATTCCGGCGACTGATGACGAGAACTATGACGCAGTATATGGATATGACAGGCTAGGCTGCGTAGAAACCATCAACAATGGTTTTGTGGCGGCGGCATTCACATCCGCTTGGAATGAGGAGCTTGCTGCTGTCGGCGTCTATTCATACACGAAAAACTGCTACTACGAAGTGTCGGTGTACACGAATGTCACGCGTACGACTTCGATCAAGAGCCCCAACCCTCTCGCGGGCGGTACGCGCGCCTGTACATTTTCGGGTACGTTGGCAACGGCAGGATTCACGACCGTGCATCTCCCAACACCGGTCAGGCTCGCCGATCGCACAAACTTCGTCGTAGTCTATGAGCAAACGTCAACGAGCCCACAGTATGCGATAAGTTCTTCATATGATTATGATGATAGAATGCCTTACTCAAGAGTGACGGCAAATCCTGGGAACACCTACTGGGGCAAGGTCGATTCCGGCACGACCAACTGGACCGACTTGGCGACGGAAGATGCCATCGCCTGCTTGAAGGCGTACACGCGCTCGACCATCGCGGCGACGGACACGCCCTCCGAGTCGGACGACGGCACGGCGACTCTCGAATGGCTCGCCAATACAAACGCGACTCTCTACGCCGAGACAGCGGAAACCTTTGGCGCGATTGCCGGGCTTGTCGGCGCGAACGGACGCTCTCTGTATGCGAGCTGCCTCGCGGGCTTCGATCCCGCGAACGCCGAGGATGGAGAGCTGGAGGTCTACATTTCCGTGACCAACAATATTCCGTATTTGAGCTGGAAGCCCGACCTCGGCAGCACGTCGCGAAAGTACACCGTGTTCGGCACCGAGTCCCTTTGCCCGCTGAACTGGCAGATTGTCACGCCCGAGAACAAGTCCGACATGAAGTTCTTCAGGGTCACGGTCGAGATGCCGTAGCTGGTTGACACTTCGGACGTTGGTGTAGTATAATTCAAACATATTTACCTTTATATTTCAGGAGGGAGTTCATCAAATGAAGGCAATTGCGAAGGTTGCGCCCCAGAAGGGCGTTGAACTTGTGGAAAAGCCCATGCCGGAGATGGGCATAAACGACGTTCTTATCAAGATCAAAAAGACTGCCATCTGCGGCACCGACGTGCACATCTACGAGTGGAACGCCTGGGCCCAGGAGGAGATCAAGCCGCCGCTCACGATCGGTCACGAGTACGTCGGCGAAGTGGTCGACGTCGGCTCTAACGTAACGAGCGTGAAGGTCGGCGACCGCGTAAGCGGTGAAGGCCACATCGTGTGCGGCCATTGCCGCAACTGCCGCGCCGGTCAGCGCCATCTCTGCCGCGCGACGAAGGGCGTCGGCGTGAACCGCGACGGCGCGTTCGCCGAGTACCTCTGCATTCCCGAGAGCAATGTCTGGCACTGCGATCCGTCGATCGACGACGAGCTCTACGCGATCTTCGATCCGTTCGGCAACGCGACCCATACTGCGCTTTCTTTCAACATGGTCGGCGAGGACGTCCTCATCACCGGCGCGGGCCCCATCGGCATCATGGCCGCCGGAATCTCCAAGTATGTCGGCGCGCGTAACGTCGTCATCGTGGACGTGAACGACTACAGGCTCAGCCTCGCGAAGCGCCTCGGCGCCACGCGCACCGTGAACGCGAAGGAGGAGAAGCTCGAGGACGTTATGAAGGAACTCGGCATGGTCGAGGGCTTTGACGTCGGCCTTGAGATGTCCGGCGCGTCGCCTTGCCTCAACCAGATGATCGAGAACATGAATACCGGCGGGCGCATCGCGCTCCTTGGCATCCACGGTCCCGACACCAAGGTCAACTGGAACCATATCGTCTGGAAAGGCCTGAAGATCAAGGGCATATACGGACGCGAGATGTTCGAGACCTGGTACAAGATGGGCGCGATGATCCAGGGCGGGCTTGACATAACGCCGGTCATAACCCACCGCTTCAAGTACACGGATTACGAGAAGGGGTTTGAGGCGATGATATCCGGCAAGTCCGGCAAGGTCATATTGGATTGGGAGAGTTGAGAGTTGGGAGTTAAGAGTTGTGAGTTAAGAGTTGAGAGTTAAGAGTTAGGAGTGAAAGGAAAAATATGTACGGAAAGTTTCAAGAGCATCTTCGCGAGACCATAGCCGACCTCAAGGCAAAGAGTCTCTACAAGAACGAGAAGATCATCGCGACCCCCCAGGGCGCCAATGTCGTCCTTGAGAACGGCACGAAGCTTCTCAACATGTGCGCGAACAACTATCTCGGCCTTGCGAACCATCCCGAGATCATCGAGGCTTCGCGCGAGGCTACCGCCAAGTATGGCTATGGCATGGGCTCGGTACGCTTCATTTGCGGAACCGACTCCCTCCACAAGCAGCTCGAGCGGACGGTCGCTGACTTCACGAAGACCGACGATTGCATCCTCTTCGGTTCGTGCTTCGACGCGAACGGAGGCGTCTTCGAGGCTCTCCTCGGGCCGGAGGACGCGATCATCTCCGACGCCTTGAACCACGCCTCGATCATCGACGGCGTAAGGCTCTGCAAGGCGAAGCGCTTCCGTTATGCGAACGGCGACATGGCCGACCTTGAGGTGCAGCTGAAGGCCGCCGACGAGGCTGGCGCAAGATTCAAGCTGATCGTCACCGACGGCGTCTTTTCGATGGACGGCATCATCGCCCCCCTCAAGGAGATCTGCGACCTCGCCGACAAGTACGGCGCTCTCGTCATGGTTGACGACTCGCACGCCGTCGGCGTATTGGGCGCGACAGGCGCAGGATCTGTCGAGGATTGCGGAGTCACCGGGCGCGTCGACATCATCACCGGAACCTTCGGCAAGGCCCTCGGCGGCGCATCGGGCGGATATGTCGCCGCGCGCCAGGAGATCGTCGATATCCTTCGCCAGAAGGCGAGGCCGTACCTCTTCTCGAATGCGGTCCCGCCGCCGGTCGCAGCGGCGTCGATCAAGGCGATCGAGCTTGTGAAGACCCGCCCCGAGCTTCGTGCGCAGCTGAACGCCAACGCGAAGCAGTTCCGCGAGGGCATGTCGAAGCTCGGCTTCGATCTGGTCCCCGGCCACCACCCGATCGTCCCGGTCATGCTCGGCGATGCCGAGGTCGCCGTGAAGATGAGCGAGCGTCTCTACACCAACGGCGTCTACGCCACGGCGTTCTTCTATCCGGTCGTGCCCATGGGCAAGGCCAGGATCCGCACCCAGATGTCGTCCGCCCATACGGCCGAGGATATCGAGTTTGCGATCAACGCCTTCGCGAAGAGCCGCTAAATGCTCAAGAACGCTCTGAGATTGGCCGTCGCAGTCGCGGTTATGTCCGCGGCGGTGCCTTGTTCCGCAGCTCCGGCCCCGGAGCTGCAGAGCCTTTTGATAGACCCTGCCGCCCTCGTCGAGATTGCGCCGCTCGCCTTGGACGCTCTGCAAATACTGCAAAGGGCCGCCGCTCGCGAGAAGAAGCACAATGCAGACCTCGCGAAGCGGGGCGTCGCCGAGGTGCCGGCATGCGGCGTTCAGCGTTATAATGTCGATACGGCGGGGCTTCTTGAGGGGCTTACGTTCGATGAGTGGGGCGAGCTTTACGTCGACAGGCGCTTCGTGACAGAGGCGGAGATGGAGACCATCAAGTCCATTGAGGCCTGGATACGCAAGTGGTTCCCGTCCAAGGTGACCCGCAAGAGGGTCCCCGTACTGCCTTCAGGGAGTCCTGGCGTTCCGATCTTCTACGGCTTCGAGGACGACAGATACCAGAAGCATGACGCCCTCATACTGAAGCTTGTCAACGAGTTCAACGCCGACAAGGCTGCCGGTTGCGGCGGCACCGAAAGCCAGGCCGCCGGCATAGGCGACCTCACGGCTGCGCTCGTCAAGGCCCACATGATAGAGGAATCCGGCGGGAACGGGCCCGCGTCGCGCGCGGCGTGGAACTCCGATCCTTTGCAGGTTAACGTTCCGGGCGATTGGGGCGATGAAAAGAAGAATGTCGGCCTTACAAAGCCCTCTAAGCGCAATGAGGGCAGCCCCGAGAGGAACATTCGCGCCGCGATCCGCTACTTGTCGCGCAAGGGCTTTGGCGTATCAGGCAAGGCTGCTTCGGGGCGTCCGGACGGGTTCTTCGACGGTTGGCGCACGGCGCTCCAGCGCTACAACGGCCGCCGCGACCGCACCGCGACCGACCGCTACTACAGCGACGAGTATGCCGATAAGATCATAAAGCGCGCCTCGAATCCCAGCCTTTTCGTTCCGATCGAAATCAAGCTGGCCAAGTAGATACCGGAATGGGAGCGAAAGGACTTAGCTTGCTCAGCGGCGGCCTCGACAGCCAGCTTGCCGTACGCATCCTCGAGCGAGCCGGGGCGGAGGTCGAGGGAGTTTGCTTCTGCACCCCGTTTTTTGCGCCCGACGCGGCCAAGAAGGCCACTGCCGCTCTAGGGATAAAGCTTCACCTGGTCGACTTCACCGACGACGAAATCGCCCTTATCGAGAATCCTCCGCACGGCTTCGGCGGGGCAATGAATCCCTGCATCGACTGTCACGCGACGATGATTCGCCGCGCCGGAGAACTCATGGAGAAGCTTGGCTACGATTTCGTGGCTACCGGCGAGGTGATGGGGCAGCGTCCCATGAGCCAGAACAAGCAGTCGCTCGGGGTGGTCGAGAAGTCGTCAGGGCTTAAAGGTCGCCTCATCCGCCCTTTGAGCGCAAAGCTCCTTGAACCGACAATTCCAGAGATCGAAGGAAAGGTAGACAGGGAGAAGCTGTTTGACATTTCCGGACGTTGCCGCAACCGCCAGATCGAGCTTGCCGCCGAGTTCGGAATAGTCGACTATCCTTCGCCTGCCGGGGGGTGCAAGCTTACCGAGGACGGATTCGGGCGCAAGCTCCGCGACCTTATGGAGCATGAGGGGCTAGGGGATCGCCACCTTGTCGAACTGCTGCTTGTCGCGCGGCGATTCCGACTGCCTGACGGTACGGGCGTACTCCTGGGGCGTGACAAGACCGAAAACGACATCCTCAAGAACGCCAAGGATGTCGGCACTGTCATAGCCCCCGTAAACTGTCCCGGCCCGACGGCGCTCATCCCTAGGATCATGAGCGATGAAGATGCCCGCCTCGCTGCGGAGCTCGTATGCGCCTATTCGAAGTGCGACAGGCTTGAAGGTGACGTCATGATCAGGACAGGCACGGCTTCTGCACCGGTGCCGCGTCCATACGACAGAACGAAATTCAAAGGCTTCCAGATATGCTAGAGACTGTTGCCGCCCACCTCGACACTGTAGCTGCGCTCGCCCCGACCTGGGGGTATCTTTTCATCTTCGTGTTCATGGCGATAGAGTCAAGCTTCATCCCGTTCCCCAGCGAAGTCGTAATGGTGCCGGCGGGTTTTCTCGCCGCGCGCGGCGAACTGGGCGCCGGCGGTCCGGCGGTCACGTTTTTCATCGCAATCGCCGCCGGGCTCGCAGGATCGATCGCCGGGGCGTTCGTGAACTACTACATTGCGCTTTTCGTAGGCAAGCCTTTCCTCGAGAAATACGGCAAGTGGTTCTTTGTCAAGAAGGAGCCGCTCGACCGTGCGTGCGAGGTGTTCAACAAGTATGGCGCGGCAACGACGTTCGTATGCCGCCTTGTGCCGGTCATCCGCCAGCTCATCTCGATACCGGCGGGAATCGCCCGCATGCCGCTAGGCGAGTTCACTCTCTTCACCGCCCTCGGCGCAGGGATATGGACGGCGATACTCGCGGCGGTAGGATTCGCGCTCGGCCGCTCCGCCGGCGACATGACCTACCTCGAGCTCGTGACGCGCGGGAAGGATATCGCCGCCCACCATCTTCCTCTGGTAATCCTGTCGGCCGTAGCGCTTGTCGCGATCTACATGATTGCGTCGCGCCTTGTGATGAAGCGACGCTGAGGGGGTTGACATGCTTCTTGACGTCGAACATCTCCGCATAGCCTTCAAGATCGAGGGTCGGGTCTCTGTTCCGGTAAGGGACATCTCGTTCTCAATCCCGGAAAACGGGCGTGTCGCCCTTGTCGGCGAGTCTGGCAGCGGCAAGAGCCTGACGTCGCTGGCGATAGGAGGTCTTGTCGACCGTGCGGAGATCTCCGGCACGATAAAGGGAAGCCCCAGGATATCCTACATCTTCCAGAATCCGATGCAGTCGCTGAATCCCGTCATGCGCGTAGGAAGACAGATCGAAGAGGCGATCTCGAAGGACGCGAGGCGCGAAGGTACGGCGGAGCTCCTCGAGGCTGTCGGACTCCCGCGAAGCGCTGTCGCCAAATACCCGTGCCAGCTGTCGGGCGGACAGCAGCAGCGCGTCATGATCGCCATGGCGCTAGCGGCGAAGCCTGACCTTCTTGTCGCGGACGAGCCTACTACTGCGCTCGACGTAACTACGCAGAAGGAGGTCCTGGAGCTCGTTGACCGCGTTGCCGACGAGCGTAGCATGGCGGTTCTCCTCATAACGCACAACCTCGGGCTCGTTGCCGAGCACTCCAAGTTCATGCACGTGATGTACGCTGGCGAGATCGTCGAATCGGGGCCGGTGGAGAAGATCCTTAAGGATCCGCGCCACCCGTACACTAAAGGGCTGATCGCGGCGGTTCCGCGTCTGGACGCCCCCAAGGACGCGCCGCTTGCGGATATTCCGGGGACTGTCCCCGCACCTTGGGACTGGCCTCAGGGCTGCGCCTTCCATCCTCGCTGTCCCGAGGCGAGGGAAGATTGCTCCTCTCCGTTCTTCAAGACCTGTCCGTTGCTGGGCTAGACTCCCCGCCGACAGCGAGGACGCCCTCACGGTTGAATCATGGGGACTGTTTATGGTATACTATCGACCAACTTACGCGGGGTTGTAGCTCAACTGGACAGAGCGACGGTTTCCTAAACCGTAGGTTCCGGGTTCGATTCCCGGCAGCCCCACCATACTGGATAT
>Ga0265298_10005228_pt1 | contig 16373 bp, 12 predicted proteins | sample AusTroGonzalo_MG_3_FD_193486 | JGI IMG/M metagenome (GOLD analysis project Ga0265298, IMG submission 193486) | Bovine rumen microbial communities from tropical cattle in Woodstock, Queensland, Australia - Gonzalo_01 | ecosystem: Host-associated > Mammals > Digestive system > Stomach > Rumen ... | reverse complement strand
CAGCGGTTACGGTGCTGCTGGTGCTCGTGTTCAACATGGGCCTGAGCGGCGTGTGGCTGGGGGTCCTGTCGGACCAGCTGTCCCGCTTCCTGCTGATGGGGCGCCGGTTCCGCCAGGGGAACTGGGTGAACATGAAAATCTGAGGGCTATTCTTCCCGGACCACATTCCGGGCCCAGAAGCCGGACTTCAGCATCAGCAGCCCGATGACCAGTTTAATGACATCGACAAACTGCACACAGGCGTAGATCTGCACAATACTCATGTCCGTGAACCGGGTCAGGCAGAAAGCCAGCACCACGGTGATGAGCCAGGAATATACCGCATCAAACAGGAACGTGATGACGGTGCGGCCGCCGGAGCGGATCGTGAAATAGGTTGAGTGGGCGAAGGAGTGCAGGGGCAGGGACAGACCGGCGATGACCAGCAGCTGCCGGGTCAGCTCCCGCACATCCTCATTGACCTGATACAGCCGGGGAATCAGCGGCGAAGCAAGGACCATGGCCGCGCCGATGATGACGTGAATCACTTCCGTGAGAAAAATCAGCTTGCCGGCAGTATCCCGGGCAGCCGGGATTTTTCCGGCGCCGAGCTGCTGCCCCACCATGATCGCGGTGGCGCTGCCCATGGCAAACATGATGACGCAGAACAGGTTCCAGGCGGTGCTGGTAATATTCAGGGCGGCTACCGCGTTCAGGCCGCGGCTGGAATAGAACTGATTGATAAAGGTCATGGCCAGGGACCAGAGGATTTCGTTGACCAGCAGCGGCAGCGAGGTCCGCGTGATCCTGCCGGCCAGGCGGCGGGGAATCCGGAAGCTTTTGTACGCGTCCAGCAGGAACCGGTATTTATCCGTATGCCGGTGGGAATGGACGACGACGATCACCATTTCCGCGAAGCGGGAGATTACCGTGGCGATGGCCGCGCCGCGAACGCCCAGCGCGGGGGCGCCGAGATGGCCGAAGATCAGCACCCAGTTCAGAAACAGATTGATCAGAATGGCACAGATGCCGGCAAACATAGGCGCCCGGGTTTCACCGGCTTCCCGGAGGGTTCCGGCGTAGATCTGGACCAGGGTGAAGGGAATCAGGCCGACCAGCATCACCCGCAGATAGCCGACGCCGTCCTCCAGCGTACGGGCCAGGTCGCCGCCGTTGCTGTCTCCCTGCAGGAAGGAGCGGATGAACTGCTCCCCGAAGAGCAGATAGACAGCGATGGCGCCCACCGTAAAGGACAGGCCGAAAAGAAGCTTATACCGGAAGGTGCAGCGCATTCCCTCCATATCGCCCTTGCCGAAAAACTGGGCGCCGAAGATGCCGGGCCCGCTGAGGCCGCCGAAGATGGCCAGCATATGCACGGTCAGCACGGTATTGGCGATGGACGCGGCGGAAATGGCTTCCGTGCCGAGGCTGCCCACCATGACGTTGTCCAGCAGGGAGACAAAAGAAGTAATAAACTGCTGAATGATGATGGGGATCAGCAGACGCAGCACCTTCTTATAGAACTGTTTGGTTCCCACATACCGTGACAGCATACCGAAAGACCTCACATAAAAAGCGATACGCGCCCATTGTACAGGACGGGAAAGGAAAGTCAAGAGGCTGTTTTTTTTCGTGTCATATGTTTGTGTCAGACAGGGGATTCATGATATAATCAACCATTGATGTCAAGCGGGGCTGCCCCGCGTTTCCCGGAGGAAGTATGCGCTTAAAGAAGCTGGAAGTGTACGGGTTCAAGTCCTTTGCCGATCGGACGGAAATCCTTTTTAATGAAGGCATTACGGGCATCGTGGGCCCGAACGGATCGGGGAAAAGCAATATCGGCGACGCGGTTCGCTGGGTTCTGGGTGAACAAAGTGCCCGCACCCTTCGGGGCGCCAGCATGCAGGACGTGATTTTCAACGGAACCCAGCGCAGAAAGCCGCTGAACTACTGCGAGGTTTCCCTGGTTTTTGACAATGAGGACCGGGCGCTGCCGCTGGATTATGCCGAGGTGTCCGTGACCCGGCGGGTATACCGCAGCGGCGAGAGCGAATACTTTCTGAACCGGTCCGGCTGCCGCCTGAAGGATGTGATTGACCTTTTCCGGGACACGGGGATCGGCAAGGAGGGATACTCGATCATCGGGCAGGGCCGGATTGACGAGATCCTTTCCCGCAAGGGGGAGGACCGGCGCCAGGTGTTCGAGGAAGCCGCGGGGATTGTCAAGTTCAAGGCCCGGAAGGAAGAGGCGGATAAAAAGCTGGCCAAAACCCAGGAAAACATGAGCCGGGTGACCGACATCATGGACGAGATGGAACGCCGGCTGGCCCCGCTGGAGGAGCAGGCCGGAAATGCCCGGGTTTACATGAAGCTGGCGGAGGAGCTGAAGGAACTGGACATGAACCTGTTCCTGGCCCGGTCGGACAAGATGGAAGCCCGCCTCCGGGAGATTGACAGCGACCTGCAGAGCATCCGCAGCATCCTGGACCAGACGGAAGCGGCCCTGCAGGAAAAAACGGAGCAGCGGGATGCCCGGCAGGCGGAGATCGCGGAGCTGGAAACCCGGATCACAGAGGCTCACACCACCCTGATGGCAGGCATGGAAACGGTGCATGGGGCGCAGGACGCTATGCGCACCGTGGAGGAACGCCGCCGGAACCGGGCGGAGAACCGCGCCCGGACCGAGGAGGAACAACGGGCTGCGGCGGAACGGATCGCAGAGCTGGACCGGCTGGCCGCGGAAACCGACGATACCGGCGAGACGCGGGCGGAAGCGCTGCGCGAGCATGAGGAACGCCTGGCGGAAGCACGAAAGGCGGAGGCAGAGGCGCGGGCGGAGGAAAATCAGAAGGAGAAGGCGCTCGAGACACAGAAGGCGGCGGTGATGGACGCCATGAACCGGAACGCCGCGATCCTGAGCGACCAGACCCGCCTGAAGACCATGCTGCAAACCATGGAGAGCCGGCAGGAAGAGATCACGAAAGCCTGCGGGACGATGAAAGACGAGGAGGACGGGTTGGAGGAAGCCGTCCGGGAAGCCCGGAAACGGCTGGAAACGGAACAGGCAGAGCAGGCACGGCTGGAGGAAGCGCTCCGGGAAGCCCGGGAAACCCTGGAGGCCGCGGATGCCGCGCTGATCGAAGCACGGCGCCGCTACGACGAAAAACTGAAGGAAATGCGGGATATGGAGTCCAGGCAGAAGCTGCTGGACGAAATGTCCCGGGAGATGGAAGGTTACGCGGGATCGGTACGGCATGTTGTGCGCCATGCCCGGGAAACCGGAATGACGCAGGTTCGCGGCGCTCTGAGCCAACTGATTTCCGTGCCGGAAAAGTTTGAAACCGCCATCGATATGGTGCTGGGAATGACCCAGCAGAATGTGGTGACCGAGGACGAGGAGACCGCCCGGAAGCTGATCGAATTCCTGCGGCAGAACCGCCTGGGCCGGGTGACCTTCCTGCCGATGACGACGGTGAGGCCCAAGCTGCTGGATGCCCGGGAGCGGGAAGCCCTGAAACTGCCCGGCTGCCTGGGGGTGGCGTCCGACCTGATTTCCTGCGATGAGGAATACCGGGGAATTGTGGAAAACCTGCTGGGAAGAACGGTGGTGGCCGAAGACCTGGCCCGCGGAATCGCCATCATGCGAAAGGGCGGCCACAGCTTCCGCCTGGTGACGCTGCAGGGAGACGTGATGCATTCCGGCGGTTCCATGACCGGCGGATCGGTCTCCTCCAAAACGGTGAATCTTTTCTCCCGGGAGCGGGAACTGAAGGAACTGACCGAAAAGCTTTCCTCCGGGCAGGACGAACTGGAACGCCTGCTGAAACAGATGAAGGACGGGCAGGCCCGGAAGGACCGGCTGAAGGAGGACTCTGCCGACGCGCTGGAAATGCTCCATCAGCAGGAGATTGCGGTGGCCCGGGAGACCGAACGCCTGCAGAACGCGGACGGGGAGCTGAAGATGCACGGGATGCGGCGGCATGAAACCGAAGCAGCCCGGGAGCAGCTGATGGAATCCATGATGCAGATCCGGGAGCAGCTGTCCCGGGTGACGGGAAGCACGGAACAGTCCGACGCCGACCGGGAGGCGATGGAAGAAGAAGCGGCCCGGATGCAGAAGGAACTGGCGGCGGCCCGGGAAGCGGCGGAGCAGCGGGCTGAGGAGACGATGCGCCTGACGCTGGAAGTGAATGACCTGAAGCATGAACTGGAATCCATGCAGAAGGACCGGGAACGCTATGAACAGGACCGGCAGCGGATGGCCCGGGAACAGGAGCGCCGGGAACAGACCCTGCGGGAACTGGATGCCGCGGAAACAGAAGACGCCGGGAAGGCCGCAGAACTGGAAAAGGCACTGGAAACCGCGCGGGAGGACCAGGCCGGCCGGGAACAGGTGACAAAAGCCTTGGAGGAAAAACGGACAGAACGCCAGGAGCGGCTGCGGGACATTCTGAGCGACATGGAAGGCCTGCACCAGTCCCACGCGCGGGACGGCGACAAGGCACACCGGCTGGAACTGGCCCGAACCCGGACGGACGGAGACCTGAAAGCATTGCGGGACCGGATCTGGAACACCTATGAAGTGACCTATGCCGGAGCCGAGGAATACCGGCGGGAAGGCCCCTTCAATGTGACAGAAGCCGACCGGCAGGCCGCACAGCTGTCCGCTGAAATCCGGGCGCTGGGGCCGGTCAATGTCCGGGCCGTGGAGGAATACGCGGAAACGAAAGCCCGGTATGACGAATACCTGACCCAGCGGCAGGATATGGAAAAGGCGGAGGCAGACCTGAAACACCTGATCAGCCAGCTGATGGACCAGATGAAAACCACCTTTGTTCAGCAGTTTGCGCTGCTCCAGGGATATTTCTCCGAAACCTTTGAACGCCTGTTTGGCGGCGGCCACGCAGAGCTGTCCCTGATGGATCCGGAGGACCCGCTGAACTGCGGCATTGAGATCAATGCCCAGCCGCCCGGAAAGAAGCTGCAGCTGTTAAGCCTGCTTTCCGGCGGCGAGCGGACGCTGACGGCGATTGCGATTCTGTTTGCGACGCTGAAGCTGAAGCCCTCGCCCTTCTGCATCCTGGATGAAATCGAAGCGGCGCTGGACGACGCGAATATCGGCTACTTTGCCGATTATCTGGCGGAATACTCAAAATCCACGCAGTTTGTGGTAGTGACCCACCGGAAGGGAACCATGGAACGGGCGGATGCCCTGTACGGCGTGGCGATGGAAGAGCAGGGCGTCAGCAAAATGGTTTCCGTATCCCTGCAGGATTATCATGAATCATAACGGTTCCGAGAAGCAAAAGGAGGAAAAGGCCGGATGAACAGAAGGTGGATCGTACTCCTGGCCACGCTGGTTCTGCTGCTGGCCGCGGGAGCGGCCGGGGCAGAACAGGGCCGGGCCAATGTCCCGCTGATGACCGTGATGCTCAGCAACGGGGAAACCCGCACACCGGCAGGATCGGCGGTTCCGCTGTCCGGAATGGCGCTGGTGGCTTCATCCACGGTGCTGCCGAAGGAGGGAGAAACGCTGGAGATCACGGACGGGATCCATACCTGGGTTCCGGACCGCGTGATGACAGACCGGACAGGTATGCTGGCCGTCCTTTTCATGGATTCGCCGGAACCGGCACTGCCCGCTTTCTGCTCCCTGGCGCCGATGGACCGCCGCATCACCGCCTCAGAATGCAGCGTCATCACTTCGGATCCCCAGGGCGCCCAGACAGCGCTCCGGATCCTGCACGGTACCCATCTGGTCTGGCAGGACTATCCCTGCATGCTGGCGGGCCTTTCGGGAGAAGCGGCGCCTGGGTCGCCGGTGATGACCGACGACGGGGAGCTGGTGGGACTGATTCTGGCCCAATACGCGGAAGGAAACAACCGCTATATGATGCTGACAGCGGACGGTTTGGTCCAGATGCTGGCGGAGATCATCCAACAGACGGAACTGGCCGGGGCGGAGGCGCCGGAAGGCCTTGCCATAACGATGGAAGCCAACCGGGCGACCATCGACTGGTCAGAAGCGGAGTTCCCGAAACAGGAGGGGCAGAATGCCTATGTGGTCATCACCGATACGGAGAACACCTATCTGACCTATTTCCCCGCGGATACGGGGTTGACACAGGTCCGGATGCTGCTGACGCCGGGCAGAACCTATGTGGTTGGATTTGTGGTATCGCCGGATGCCCCGGACAGGCTTCCGGAAAAGTATGCGGTGATCTCCCTGCCGGAAGCCATGCCGCTGACAGAAAACGGATTCAGGCCGATCCTGTGCGCGCTGACGGCCGATCCGGCCGACGCGGTTGCCGCAGGCAAAACTCCGGAAGTGCTGGAACGGATTACGGAAGAACAGCTGCGCTCCGGCGACCTGTATTTCTACTCCGCCAGCACTTACCAGGTGGCGGAAGAACAGCAGGAAACCCTGCTGGTGACCCTGACCGCCCCCGACGGAAATAATTACCGCTATGAATCCGGCTGGATTTACGGCCCGGAATACCAGGAGAACGACGTATGGTATTTCTCCCTGAAGGAAGGCGGCCTGCTGGATTCGCTGGAAGGGAACCTGAAAGGGCAATACCGGATGGCGTTTTATGTCGGAGGCGCGCTGGCCGACAGCTTTACCTTTGAAGTTGAATAAAAAAGAGGAGGAAAAAACGATGCCGAATTTTTCCCTGAAGGACGAAGTGTTTGAAAACGCGGCCAGGCAGTTTCCGACGCCCTTTCACCTGTATGACGAAGCGGGACTGCGGAAAAGGGCCCGCGCGCTGAACGAGGCATTCAGCTGGTGCCGGGACTTTCGTGAATACTTCGCGGTGAAAGCGCTGCCAAACCCCACCATTCTGCGAATCCTGAAGGAAGAAGGCTGCGGGCTGGACTGCTCATCCGCCACAGAGCTGATGCTCGCGAAGGCCTGCGGTTTCGGGGGAGAGGAGGTTATCCTGTCCGCGAATGCCATGCCGCCGGAGGAACTGGCGCAGGCTCGGGCGCTCGGCGCCTTTGTGAACCTGGACGATATCTCCGACATCGGCCTGCTCCGGACGCACGGCGGCATTCCGGAAACCATCTGCCTGCGGTATAACCCGGGCGGAGAATTCTCCATCGGCAATACGATCATGGGAAACCCGGGAGAAGCCAAATACGGCTTTACCAAGCCCCAGCTGAAGGAAGGACTCGCCATCCTGAAGAAGGAAGGAGCGTCGGCTTTCGGGCTGCATGCCTTCCTTTCCTCCAATACGACGGAGCCTTCCTATTTCCCGAGCCTGGCCGAGCTGCTGCTCACCCTGGGAAAGGAACTGGCCGCGGAGTCCGGCCTGCGGTTTGCCTTTATCGACCTGTCCGGCGGCGTCGGCATTCCCTACCGGCCGGACCAGCCCGAGACGGAGATCCGGGCAGTGGGCGAGGGGGTCCGGAAAGCCTATGAAGCCCTGATTCCGGACGGAAGCGTGGCCGTGAAAACAGAACTGGGGCGCTGGATGACAGGGCCTGTCGGATGGCTGGTGACCCGGGCCGTTCATGAAAAGAAGATTTACCGGGACTATATCGGGGTCGATGCCTGCGCCGCGAACCTGATGCGGCCCGCCATGTATGGCGCGTATCACCATATTACGGTCTGCGGAAAACGGGACTGGCCGGCGGACCACGTATACGACGTGACCGGATGCCTGTGCGAAAATAACGACAAGTTTGCCATTAACCGGAACCTGCCGGAGATTGCCCTGGGCGACCTGGTGGTGATCCATGATACCGGCGCCCACGGCTATTCCATGGGCTATAACTACAACGGCCGCCTCCGTTCCGCGGAAATCCTGTATACGGCGGAGGGCGGATACCGGATGATCCGCCGGGCGGAAACGGCCCGGGATTATTTCGCCACCCTGGACCTTGATCCGGCGGCGGAAGCATTGGGGCTTGGGCCAAAAGCATAAGAAAAGAACCCGGCGCAAAACCGGGTTCCTTTTTTGACGCGGATTTATTCAGCAGGGCTTTCCCTGCTGATGCGGAACGCGACGGACCGCTTCAGATAATCCAGATAGTCCAGATCCCGGCACATGGCTTTTCCCGGCGAGTCTGACAGTTTCGCCACGGGACGGCCGTTGACTGCCTGCAGTTTGATGACGATGTTCAGAGGCTTTTCGCAGGTATCATTGGAACAGAAGGTGCCGATGCCGAAGGAAACCCTGGCCCGATCCTTAAAGGCATCATGGATCGCCTGGGCACGGTCAAAGTCCAGGCTGTCGCTGAACAGCAGGGTTTTCGTTTTCGGATCCGCCCCATATTTCCGGTAATGCGCGATCATCTTCTCTCCCCATTCATAGGGATCCCCGCTGTCATGGCGGACACCGGTGAAATTGTTGACCATGGAGCGGTTGAAATCCAGCAGGAAGAGGTCGGTTGTCACGGTATCCGTGAGGGCGGTGCCGTTATCGCCCTTATATTCGTTATACCAGTCCTCCAGCGCGTAATGATTGGTGTAAGCCAGCGGAATGGAATCAATTCCCTGATACATCTGGACAAATTCATGGGCATAGGTGCCGATGGGCGTCAGATGATACTTCATCGCCAGATAGACATTGGAAGTGCCGACACAGTTATTGGTTTCCTGCGAGAGGCGGCGGACGACTTCATCCTGCCACTCCAGGCTCAGGCGCCTGCGGGCGCCGAACTCCGCGAAACGGAAGGTGTATTTTCCGTCCCGGAACGCCTGAATTTTTGCATCCAGCCTTTCCCGGGCGGAAGCGAGCAGCGTGCTGTAATCATACTTCATGCGGAAGTACACTTCGTTGACGATTTCCAGCAGATAGATTTCAAACTGCATGGCAGAGAACAGCGGGCCGCGGACCACAATGCTCAGTTCGCCGCTTTCGGACAGGCCGGTTTCCACATAATCGCGGATCGGGCGCCACAGGCGCAGGAACTCCACATAATCCTTTTTGATGAAACGGATGGAACGGAGATAATCCAGCTCTTCCTTCCGGAAGCGGAGGGAGCAAAGGTGGTCGATCTGCGCGTTGATTTCCTCAAACATTTCCGGCGTGAAGACAACGCCCTCGTTCCGGCAGCGGAAATAATACTCTCCGCACAGGTCCGTGTGGCGGTGGAAAATGACCTGGTCCATATTGAATTTGTACAGATCCGTATCCAGCAGGGAGACTACGATCGGGCTCAGTTTCATAGGGAACCTCCTTTATTTGCGGCATGAATCAGCAAAGGCAGTATTTCTTCGGGAACCATGCGGCTGAGTTCTTCCTCCGGGACCGGCTTCCGGAGCAGCAGCTTCCGGACCGCCGTGGAAGAAATTCCGCGAAATTCATCCGGGGTTTCCAGCACCTGAATAAATGGGGAAAGGTTTTGCAGGAAAGGACTGCTTTGGATGGTTTGCCTGCAGTTGTCTTCCCCGCGGGCCAGGCAGACGATGCCGAATTCCCGGCAGATTTCCGGCACAAAGCGCCAGCCGTTTTCCAATTCCTTCAGTTTGTCCGAGCCCATCAGCAGGGAAGCAGAAACTCCCCCGTCCCGGAGGGCGCAAAGGGTATGATAGGTCCGGGGCTGGGACTCCTGCCGGATTTCCCAATCCGTTTTCTGCATCCAGGGACGGGTTTTCGCGATTTTATCCAGCATGGCCAGCCTGTCCTCATCCTGAAAAGCGAAATCCTTCTGCTGGCTGTCGCGGATATAACCGGATTTCGAGGGAACGAACAGGACGTTTTGCGCGCCGGCTTCCCGCATGGCAAATTCAGCCAGACGGATGTGCGCAACGGTCGGAGGGTTGAACGCCCCGAAAAAGGCCAGGGTTTCATGCATTTCCATCACCCGCTTCAAAGGGATCCAGAATCCTGGGCATGCGGCGTTTGTGCATGCCTGCGGCTTCCTTTTGCGCGATTTTGGCATCGATTTCCGGATTTCCGCAGGAACCCGAACGGATATAGCTGTGGATATCCTGATACCGGATTCCCAGCTTTTCCTCGTCACTGACGCCTGACAGGCCGTCGGTCGGGGTTTTTCGAACCAGGTCCGCCGGGATTTCCGGCATGGCCAGGCCGACCTGCACGACCTCAATACTGGTCAGCGCGCCGAGCATAGAGAAATCACAGGACGTGTCCCCGTCCTTTGTGCAGTACCCGACGGTCGCCTCGCTCAGGTTGCCGGTTCCGGCCAGCCTGGCGCCGATGGCCTGGGCGATATACCGCAGCGTCGTCATTCTCAGCCGCGGGCCGACATTGATATCGCTTTCCCGGCTGTCGGGAACGGGGAAATCACCGTTTTCCGCGATCTCCGGACCGCGGAACACAGCGTCCCGGAGCGCATCGTGCATTTTCCCGATATTGACCGTACGGAAATGGATTCCGAGGGCTTCACAGACCCTTCGGCTGTCGGCGATGTCTTTCTGTTCGCCGTCAGGCAGCATGATGCCGTAGACGTTTTCACGGCCAAGGGCCCGGGCGCAGATGGCCGCGGTGACGGTGGAATCTTTTCCGCCGGAGATGCCGACGACAACCTTTGAGAATCCCTGCTCCCGGGCGAGATCCTTCAGGGCAGCGACAAGGCGGTCCCGGGCATCCTCCGGAGAAAAGGCAACATTTTTCATGGGCGGTTACCTCCTTTTTCAAAGGATATCGATCTGGCAGCTGGCCATCGTTTCCAGGGCAGCTGCATGCTTTTCAGGCGTTACGCCGGCACAGCAGTCCTTCCGGACCTGAATTTGGGTTTCCGGAAACGCAGCCTTCAGGAGCAGGGCGTTCGAGACGACGCAGATATCGGTGCAAAGCCCGACCAGTTCAATGGATTCCGGCTGACCGCCGGAGATTTCCCGAACGAGTTCCGGAAGCTTCAGGCTGCCGAAGGTGGGCTTTTCGACTTTCAGGGCCGTGTCCAGTGCTTCCTTCAGGGCGGGGGAAAGGTCCCAGCCGCCTGTTCCCCTGATGCAGTGGGGAACCGGCAGCTTTTGCCCTTCCCGGGTCTGCAGATAGTTCTCCGAATGCGTGTCCAGGGTTGCAATCACGGCAAAGCCTTCCCGGCGGCAGGCCTGAATCCGGCGAAGCACATTCGGGACGACCGCGACGGCTTCTTTGGTGCCGAGCGCCCCGTCAATAAAGTCATTCTGCATATCCACAACGATCAGAAAATTCCTGTTCATGGTTTTCACCTCCGTCATGATTATAGCTTTGTCCGGCCGGAAAGGGAAGGATTTCCCGCTGCGCGGTTTGGCTTCGGAAAAGGCGGGAAAGCTGCCGCATTACAGCACAATGTCTCCGGGACGGTAGCCCCTGGGCAGGGACTCTTCCTCCATAAAGGAGAAATCCGGGTCTTCCAGCACCGGCAGGAAGGCTTCATAGGGGATGGCGGAGAACTCGCAGCCGTAGCTGCTCTGGCCGAACCAGCCACCCTCCTGTGCTTTCAGATGCAGGTCCCGGGCAAATTTGGTATGGTTGGAACAGTCATGCACCACCACCGGCCAGGCTTCCTCCGCGGCGGTTTTCATCAGGTCCAGGGTCAGGTCCCGGCTGATGACCGGGCTGAGGTAGCCCATCCGGCAGAAATACATATTCTCCCCGAAATAATTGGCCAGGTTGTTCTCATTCAGGTGGAGCTCGGCGCAGTTGATAAAATCAATGCCGGAAGCCAGAATCCGATCCTTTTTCCGGAGGAAGTCCGCATAGAATTCCCGGGTCATGGGCGTTTCGATGCCGACGGCGGGGATCCACTGTTTCGCGACGGACATGGCCTCAATCACCCTGTCCGCCGTTTTGGAAGCCCCCAGGTTGAACCGGATTTCGTCCAGCCCAGCCTCGCCGAGGGCCTTCAGGTTTGCCGCGTCGGCCAGCAGGCCGTTGGTATACAGGTGCTGATGAATGCCGGCCTCATGGAAGCGGCGGATGACGCCGTAATACAGCTCAATTTCCATAAAGGGTTCCAGATAGACATAGGCGATGCCCGTCGGCTTCCGGTGGAGGGAAAACAGCAGCGGCAGGTCTTCCTCCCGGAACCGGGTGCCGCCGATTTCCCAAAGGCCTTCGCCGATCGGAGGGATTGCGTCCAGCATTCCGTAATCGTAACAGAAGGGGCAGGCCGCGTTGCAGCGGTTGGTTTTACGGACCGCGGACAGGCCCGTGCCCAGCAGGCAGCTGCGGCAGCCACGGGGGAAGCGGCCTTCCGGCCCGACAAACAGCGTGCAGGCAGGGGCGCCGGGTTCCCACGGCAGGCTGCCTGCCTCACCGGGAACGATGCGCCGAAGCCCTGGAATGGCCCGAAGCATCTTTTCCCGCCGGGCGTCCACTGCCGTCTCAATCTGGGCAAACACCGCACTCGCGATTTCCTGCTGCCGGCAGCCCAGCGGCTCCTCCTCGGGAAGTTCGGCGAAGAAACGGAACCAGGCAAGGGCGTCCTTTTTACTGATTTTCATGGGGTTCTCCTTTCGGTTTGGGCCATTGCAGCCGGTTTGACGAAATGTGCCAGGTCGGTTATAATAGAGGGTACCGGGTACATCTGTCCCGGTTTCAGGTGATTGACAGGGAGGGATTTCGTCGTGAGCAGGACAGCATTTTGGAAAGTGCTTGCTATCGCTGTACTGTGCCTTTTCCTGGGTGCCGGCGCCGCGGCGGCATCCGGTATAGAATATGATGAAGACGGCGGCGTCTGGGACTTTGACAAGGGGGTCTATACCGCTCCGGACGGCTCCACTGTCAGCATTTACGACGGCGACAGCGGCAGCGGCGACGACAGCGGCTATGTCGGAACCAAGCAGAACGCCGACGGCAGCGTGACCATTTATACCGGCGATTCGGACAGCGTGGTCCAGAACGCGGACGGGTCCATCTCCGTGGAATCCGGCACCATCCAGATCCGGGAAGAATCCGAGAGCAAGCCGATGACGGCGGAGGAATACCAGGCGAAGCGGGACCAGATCGCGGAGCGGAACGGCCGGTATACCCAGACCTTCTACCGGCAGGCGGATGACGAGATTTATCCTGTGGAAGTGGCCTATCTCGGCCTGGCCCGTTCCATGATCGTGCTGCAGGGGACGCAGCAGATGGTCAACACCTGTGACCTGATGTGGGAGACGGACGCGCCGGAGAACAAGGTACTGGCGATGATCAAATCCCTGAAGGACGGATACACCTGGCTTCGGGCCAAGCCAAGCACCAATAAAAAGGTCATGAAAATGGAAAAATGCGTTTCCGGTTCGCTGGTGCGGGTGATCGATACCAACAAAACCTGGACCTTCATCGATTACAACGGCGTGCGGGGTTACGTGAAAACCAATACCCTGACCTTCTATGACAATTCACCCAAATCCTACCAGATGGGGACCGCCTGCGTGAACGGAAAGATTCTGAAAGGGGAGGTTGTTCCCCTGCGGATTTCCGCGAAGAGCTCTTCCCGCAAGCTGGCGGACTGCGCCATGAATACGCCGCTGACCATCTTCTCCGTGGACGGAAAATGGGTCGAGGTTGAAGCGATGGGTTTCCACGGATACATTGAGTCCAAGCATGTGCTGATGGAAGCGAACCTGCTGGATACGACCGCCGCAACGCTGCCCTGATCAGGGCAGGTTTTCGAAGAAATCGTTTTTCTCCGTATCTGTGCCCACCAGGCTGCGGTACAGGCCGAACAGGCTGCAGTCCCAGGGGCCGGAATCCTCCACGGTATACCGGGTTTCCTGCTGGGACACATGGCAGCGGAAGGCGTCTTCAGCCACCTCAAAGGATGTTTTTCCGCCGAAGGCGTCCAGCGGCTGATGCCAGTCCATATCGACGACATTTTCCGAATACAGGTGAAGATAGCATTTCGGAACATCCCAGACGCCATATTCTTTGGCGGACTGGGGATATTTTTTGGCGTTGGCGGCAAGCTTCAGGCAGTGCATCACTGCATCCGCACAGACCCGGTGGGGCCGTGGCCGTATTCCCCGTTGATGTCGTGCGTCAGGAGCACCTCCGGCCTGAAACGCCGGATCCATTCGGTGATCAGCTTGTAAACCGTGTTTTTGGACCAGTGCTTGTACTGCTTGGCCAGGGTTCCCGAGAAGCTGTCCGGGAATTTGCCCCAGACCGGATAGTTTTTCACGCCGCAGGTCCACAGGCAGTCCAGCAGCTCCAGCCGGCGGTAGGGCATGGTGGGCACCATCATACAGATCTGGCAGATTTTCCCCTGCTCCCCGGCATAGAGCGGCAGCGTGCCCCCGAACCAGAGCACCTCGTCATCCGGGTGGGCAACGATCATCAGGAGGTCCGCTTTTTCCGCGGGAGGCGTCCACTGCTGGACTTCCGGCGCGGGATCCCCGGCACCGTACACCCGGAGCTCGGTCAGCGTAAACTTTTTCGAAAGGCCGGGAGCGTTGGCCACCCGGCAGCGGGTGGTTCCTTTCGGCAGCGGCAGGTATTCGGACAGATAAGCGCCTTCCGTATGGCCGGCTTCGGCCCAGCCGTCCCCGTCCGGTACCTGGACACTCCAGGCATGGGGATGGTCGCTCCATTGGAGCCAGACGCCGGAGAGCGTTTCGCCTTTGGGGGCGGTGATTTCCGCCCAGGCGTTTTTTCCGCCGGCGGAGGTCCAGCTGGTGTAGTAATTCCGGTCTGTGCATTTGGAAAAGGTATTGCTTCCGGAACCGGCCTTCAGGGTGCAGTGGGAAGTGATATCCTTTGCGGTTTCACCGACCGCCGGAGAAACGGAAAACAGCAGCAAAAAAAGGACGGCACAGAAGAACATGCCGGGAACAGGCCGCAAAAACCGGGAACGACGTGCGAGCATAAACAACCTCCCATCGGATCCCGTCCATTGTATCTCATTGGATTTGAAGCGTCAAGGCGCGGCGGGGGCCCGCCTTGCCCCAGAGGAGATGACGTGTTATGATTCCAGGGAGTGCTTTTCAGGAAGGCGTCCGGCATGGGCGGCAGATCCCGGGGGACACATGGATGTTGACGGAGGACACGAAGTTTGAAGGAATACAGCAAACAGCACAAAAAAGCCTGGGAATTTGACGCATATGCCTTTTGGGTCAGGCAGGCCGGCAAGCCGGAGGAAAGGGCCAGGAAGGATGCTGAAAACCCGCGGGCTATGCTGAAACAGTTCGCGGATTACTTTGACGGCTTTGAAGGGGTGAAAGTGGCCAACATCTGCGGATCCTGCGGAAAGAAGGCAATTCCCCTGGCACTGCTGGGCGCCGAGGTTACGGTGTTTGACATCTCTGAAGAAAACAGGCGCTATGCCATGGAAACCGCGGAGGCTGCTGAGACCAGCATTACCTTTGAAGTATGCGATATCCTGGAGATTAACCTGTCCAAATACGCGGGATATTTCGATACAGCCTTTATGGAGGGCGGGATCCTTCACTATTTCCATGAACTGGATGAGTTTATGAAGATGATGAACAGTATCCTGAAGCCAGGCGGGAAGATGATCTGCAGCGATTTTCATCCGTTTACTAAAATCATGGATTCGCTGAACCTGGAACGGCCGACGATGAATTACTTCTCAACCGAAATTTACGAAGGCGAGATGGCCCATGCGCGGTTCTATGACGAAGAGACCCGGAAACTGATTCCCAGGTGCAGTTACCGAAGATATACCATCAGCGAGATCATCAACGCCATTCTCCGGAATGGATTCCGGCTGATACAGTTTGACGAGCACCCCTCCTGGGAAAATGAAAACCTGCCGGGAGAATTTACGGCTATTGCCGTCCGGGAAGCATGAGAGGCGAGAACAAAGAATGAAACAGAATGAACCAATGACTTTTCAGGAACTGAATCTGATTTCACCGCTGCTGGACAATATCCGGGCAGCGGGATACACCACCCCTACTCCTATTCAGCAAGCGACGATTCCTCTGGTTTTGCAGGGAAAAGACGTGCTGGGCTGTGCCCAAACCGGTACCGGAAAAACCGCCGCCTTTGCCCTGCCGATTCTGCAGCGGCTCATGGAAAGACCTTCCCCGCGGCCGGACGCCAAAGTGATCCGGGCCTTAATTCTGTCCCCTACCCGGGAACTGGCGCTGCAGACCTGGGAGAACTTTCAGATCTACGGAAAGGGCCTTCCGCTGCAGAGCTGCGTCATCTTCGGCGGCGTCGGCCAGGGAGCCCAGGTGGAAGCGCTGCACCGCGGCGCGGATATTGTCATCGCCTGTCCCGGCCGGCTGATGGACCTGATGGGCCAGGGCTTTGTCCGCCTGGACTGGGTGGAGATTTTTGTGCTTGACGAAGCGGACCGGATGCTGGATATGGGTTTCATCCACGATGTCCGCCGGGTGGTCCGGGCGCTGCCGGAGAAACGGCAGACCCTGCTGTTCTCCGCCACCATGCCGCCGGAAGTGGAAAAGCTGGCCCTGGACCTGCTGACGGATCCGGAAGACGTGAAGGTGGACCCGGTTACCTCAACCGTGGAGGCGATTGACC
>Ga0265298_10005227_pt1 | contig 16374 bp, 8 predicted proteins | sample AusTroGonzalo_MG_3_FD_193486 | JGI IMG/M metagenome (GOLD analysis project Ga0265298, IMG submission 193486) | Bovine rumen microbial communities from tropical cattle in Woodstock, Queensland, Australia - Gonzalo_01 | ecosystem: Host-associated > Mammals > Digestive system > Stomach > Rumen ... | reverse complement strand
TCACTTCAACTCAAATTGTTTTTACCTTTTTACCCTTTTACCTTTATCAGGTCTGTTGCCAGAATCTCTTGGAACGTCTGCCCCTGATATTCGTGTGTAGAGAAACGAAGGGTGGCTATCACCACATCCCCTTCGTAGAACCTGCACGCCGCTAGGTTACCCAGCATGGCGCACACATACTCATTTTCAAACTTAGAGCCCAGCTCCTTCAGCACGATGTTGCACTTCTGGATCTGTCCCGACTCCTGTTTGCTGCTCTGTACGCTGAAGGCCTCTCCCTGGCGTACTACCTTTAAAATCTTTGTTTCCATTGTTGTTTGTGTTCTTGCGTCCCTTCGGTAGCAAGCGTCTCCTTGCGTCGCCGAGCGACTGTGTCTTTAAACCATGTTCCTGTGTCTCACCATGTCAAAGATCGCTTTGTCGTTTCGTCGACGATGCAAAGTTAGGCACAAAAAAAGAGCGGCGGAAGTAATCCGTCGCTCGGTGGGAGTTTGGTGGGAGTTTAGTGGGAGTTTTGCCCTTTTTCACCCCCTTGGTGGGAGTTTCTCAGAAAATGGTGGGAGTTTTGGGAGTCTATTCAGTCTTCACAGGCCAGCATCTTATCCATATTCACAGCAATCTGCAAATAGTCATAAAAGCGAGTGCCCCTCACAGGAGCATTGTTGACGTCCCACATCGAGACAGACTTGGCAAAACTCTGCACGGCCATGCGCGACAGCTCTTTTGCCACAGGTAGGTGCTCGTGCTCAGGAATCAGTCGGGCCACACGGTTACAGAAGTTTATCATGTCGCCCTCCTCAGCCACCCCGCGGTCCACCATCTTACGCTGCACGGCATACCACTGACGGGCGTGCTTCACCTGGTCGCCTATCTTGACAATACACTCGTCAACGGTCTCAACACTTAGTTTCTTTACGACACGCATCTTGTTGCGCGTACGGCGAATAGACTGTAGCAGCTCGCGCGATGGTGCCCGCACAGAAGCCTTCTCGACACCCACCACACAGCCCAGAATACGGAAGTCCATATCCTCTGTCAGCATAATAGCATCATAGTTGCTGTTTCGCGGCACCAGCCACTTCATGCCATACTCATCCGTAAAGAATGTCTTTACCGTACAGGCGCCGTCTATCATCGCCAGCACGTTGTCGCCATCGTGCCCAATATCGCCAAAACGCACCCTCAGCAAGTCGCCATCCTCAAAGCCTGCATCCTCCATCGAGTCGCCCGAAGCGGGTATAAACATCTCCGGATGATTGCCTGTCAAAGCCTTCGGAATCAGGATATAGTCGTCTATCGACTCATCACCTAAATCAGTAGGTGCTCCACACTTCGCACTGCTCAAACTCACGCCAATAGGCGTATTGCAAACCATAGCGTTCACACCTGCAGCACGAAGCATGGTCAACGCCTCTTCAAAATCTTCAATCTCTGCCTTACTCATTTTTTTAAGTTTTTCGGGGTGCAAAGATACAATAAAGGGTATCCCAAAGTCAGGACACCCCGCAATATTTAAGTTCATTTAAGAAAAAAAGAATTTTAATTATCGTAAGTCGCCGTCGTCATCAATACCTTCGTCATCAAAAACGAATCCTGCAGGATTACTACCGCCCATTGAGCGGACTACTTCGCCGCTGGCTTGCATGAGATGACTCTGATGTTGCAGCAGGACGACCTGCATGGCTGGTTTTATATATTCTTTTTTCATTGCGTTATCCTCCATTTATTTGATTACTACCATTTTACCATTTACGATGTACAGCCCCTTAGTTGTCGGCTTGCTGTTTAGCTTACGACCGTCGAGTGCATACCACACCGTGGCGGTAGCAAATTCTTCACTCTTCACTCTTAACTCTTCACTTAACGAAGTGGTTTCCTCTTCGTCGCCGAAGTTCAGCGTGAATTGGCGGGCTGCCTGAGCGCCACTGCCAGCAGGAATATCGAAGTATGCACGGCAGGCGCCGAGGGCCTTACCGTTGGCGATGGTGCGGTCGGTCTTAGCGTAGCCCAGTCTGTTGCCTGAAGACAGCAGCAGGATGTCGTTGCGGTTGTCGGCGGTAATCTCCAGCGGAGCATAGTTACCACGGAACGTACCACCCGTGAACTCTACCTCGCGGTTGGTCTTGTCGATGGTCACGTTCGTGAACACAGGATTTACGAGGTCATCACCCGACTTATCCCATTTGATGATGAATGGCGTGCCAGCAGGAATCTCGTCAGGCGCATTGCTGAAGTTCAGCGTCAGCACGCCGTCAGCAAGTTCAGATGTCGTGTTAAGCACCTTTGCTACTACGTTGTCTCCGTCAAGCACACTTCCTGCAATCGTCACGTTGAAAGGCAGGCACAGCGTGTTCCAGTCGCCGTCCTTGTAAAGGGTGCGGCCGGTGAGTACGACGTCACAGGTCTTATCCTCCCATGTAGTCAGCGTTGTCGTGTTGTCAGCATCGTTAGCTAGGCTGACGGGGGTGATGTCGATGATGTAGGGATTGGACACTGAACCCACCCTTTGATCATCATAGAGATAACAATCTTCCCAGTCGATGGATGGATTGGGATTGTATGTAAAAATCTTGCCTCCCGTATAAACTTTGAAGTGAAGATATTGATATTCTCCCTCATAATCACCATGGACAGTTAGGAAAACAATATCAGAATGAGTACCCGCACCAACACGACCCTTTCCACGAATTTCATTTCCACAAAAGACTGCAACAAGGGCGTCAGTCACCACTTCATTGTTCTGTTTCACCTGCGCAGTAAATACCACATTCGACGAATATAGACGGTAATTTAAAACGGGGAACGGGTCAGTGTCCTGTGCCTGAAGGCTGGTGCTCCCCACAAGGAGGAGTGCCAGCAGGCTATAGAATCTATTCATCAGTTTCATTTCACAGTTTTCTTTTGTCCGTTAATGATGTAAACACCCTTCTGCAACTTGCGGGTTTGGTCATCAAGACGAATCTTGCGTCCGCTGAGGTCATAGATGGACCCAATACCGTTGTCATTGAGCATCTCGCGGATACCGTTAATGTCGCCGAGGTTCATCACCACAGGATGCTTGGGCGTACCGTAGATGGCATCGGTCTCGTAGGTAAACGTGAGCGGTGCATCCACCACCTCGCCTGCTACAGCCACCTTGAAGGTCAGTCCGCAAGTCTCGTCACCAGGGATGGTGAGGAAAGCAATACCTTCCTCGTTGGTGAAGGTTGCTGTACGACACTCATCGCCGACAAAAGCAGCCACCTCAACACCTGTGAGCGTCCTGCTGTCAGCTACGACCTTCACGGCCATAATGGCATTGTCGGGATAGTTGCGGAAGTTGACAGGTGAGAAGAGCCTCACCCCCGCCCCCTCTCCCGAAGAGAGGGGAGTAGTTACATCGATAAAGCATCTCGCTCCTGCTACGGCGGCAGAGGGATAGCTGAACGTCTGGTTGTCGGCATTGCTCTTCAGCTGGTAGCCTTTGCCAGGTTCCATCATCATCAGTGAACCGCTCCATGAGTTGACATCCCAGTAGGCCACGCCACGCTGTGCTTTCAGCATATCGCTGTTTTCCTTCTGCATATCTGCGAGGGCATCGCCGAGCGAGGCCACCTGTCGACCATAGTAACCCAGCCAGTTCCAACCTGTTTGGATGAATACAGGCGTATTGACACTGGTACCCACAATACGTAGCTTGCGGTCGGCCTTCATCTGCACAGCATACATCTCGGCGTTGGAGAGGTTATCCGTCAGGTCTCCACCCCACGAGCCATTCTCTGGAGTCAGAGATGATGTCTGATTTTTCACTATCACCACATCGTCGGCTATCTTCTCGAAGAGTGCAGGCACTGTCATATCATCTGCTACTACGTTGAACGATATCCAGTTCCAGCCAGTCTTCAGCTCCATCTCCTGCTCTATCAGGTTCTGAATATTGAACACCTTGGGTTCGGCGTATGATCCTTGTAACTTGAGAGGAATGAATTTGAAGGACTTGCCAGACTCCAGCGTTACCACTGGATAGACCGTTCCCGTCGAGGCATCGTAAGCGCGGAAGGTCACTTCCTGTCCTGCCTCAGTGCTTGCGCCGTAGATGTCCATCGTGACATAGTAGTTGCCGTAGCGCTCGTTGTATTCTGGATGAGCCACGCCGCGGCACTCCTCGCCCACAAAGGCGGCCATGATGTCGTCGGTGTCGGTCATGGGCGTACCATCCTTCTTCAGCACGGCGATGACGTTCATCGATGTCTCGAAGTCGTGCGGGTTCACAGCCCAGTCGGGCACGTTGCCCATCACCTTGATGTTCAGCGTTAGAGGAACGTCAATCTTGTCATTGCCTCTCAGATAGACGGTCACCTCACTGCGACCCAGAGGAGCCGATGGCAATATGGTGAAGTCAACCTTCGTCTCTGTCAGCGGGTTGGTCTCGCCATCCACTATGCTAGCCTCCAGCCATGCAGGCATACCACTCAGCGTCCACATCTTCTGCTGTCCGCTGTTGTTCACCACGGTGGTGGTGACGGTGGTGGTGGCAGTTTGCTGTTTCTCTACGGACAGGCTATTCTCAGACCACACTAGCTGATTAAGGTTGACGAATGCCGACCATACGGCTGGTGCAGAATAGTTGCCGTTCTCGTCGCGGACATCACGCACGGTGAAATTCAGTGTGCAACCCTCGATGATGGCGGGATCCTCATCTATGCTGATGACAATCTTCTCATTGCTTGCCACGAACGTGAAGGGTACGTTTGTTTCCGTCTGCTTCGTGCGCAGGGCAGGAGCCGTTTCTGTGTAAGCCACTTCTCCGTTCGACATGGTAGCTTGCTTACCACTGCCACAGAGGTCGGCAGCAGTTCCTACGGTCTCCACTTGGCTGTACTGGTCTAATTGTTTTGTCTCGAAAGGATAGTAGGCCACGAGACCGTCCTCGCTGCCCGTGAGGCGCACCTTACGGTTCGAGAGTAGCTTGTCGGCATTCAGTGTGGCATTCCAGATACGCAGTTCATCTATCTGTCCTGTGAACGTACGGTCATAGCTGTATTCACCATGCTCCGAGAGCGTCTTGCGATGAGCACCCATCAACAGGTTGTTGGTAGCGATGCCGCCTACGTTGGCAGCATTGGTGGTCAGACGGCGCACACCATCCACATAGACGGCGGCAGCTCCCTGGCGCAGCACGTTCAGAGCGATGTGGTGCCAAGCGTTGTCAGTCAGCTTTCCACTGTTTGTAGCCAATGACGACTGTGCCTCTATATCAAGATATGCCCCCTTGCCGGTGAGTTGCAATTCACCATTGCCATCGAGCCACAAGCCCACTTGTCCCATCTGCAACAGCTGAGCTGCACCTTGCGTATCGCCGCGCATCCAGAATTCCAGTGCGTAGTCATCTTCGCTGTAGGTAGGCAGTGCGGAAGCATCCACGCTGAGGTAGCGTCCCTCAGTCAGGCTCACGGCCTTGTTCACATTATTCATATACCACGTTTCGTTGCTCATGGTCATGTGACGATTGCGGGCATAATCGCGAATGGTTTTACCCTCGCCCTCGTCCATCTTCCAGTAGCCAATCAGGTGGCGTGTGGCAGGATTCTTCGTGCGGCTTCTTTGCAGCAGAGCCTCGGTCATGTCGTGAGCCTCGTCCCATAGCAGCAGTTCATGGATGGCACCCTCTATATGTTTACCTACGGTCAGCGGCCCGTTGCCTTCATAGGCCACTGCATCCTGTGCATTGAAGAGCTGGGTTTCAGAGGCATCCGAGGCCACGGTGGCACTGAGTTTTCCATCCTGTGTCAGACTCAAGGTCAGGAACACCCATGCGCCTGTAGGTATGACATTGTCAGAGGTGTAGGTTTCTGAGCCGATGATCACCACCAGATGGTTCTGCGCATCCGTGCCCACGTTCAATTTCTCGCCAGCCGTACCGTGACTGAACAGAGTGCCCTCGCCGCCATTGAGGTTCAGCCACGTGTCAATGCTGAAGTCCTTGCCGGCCAGCTGGATGTTAGCCTCTGTCTGGGCGGTGGCTTCGGTGTTCTGCATACTCAAAGCGGTTTCATGAGCCACCTCGGCACCGTTCAACACACCCGTCACCTTGAAGTTGGCTGTCTGTGTCAGCTCACCTTTCAGAATGGTCTCGTTGAAGGTCACACTCAGTTCGTCACCCACGGAGAGGATGCCATCGGCAGGCTCTGGCTGTCCCAGCGGACGCGGACGCTGCATATCCTTCACCAGACTGAGTTCCTCGCTTGAGCGATAAACCTCACCAGTGCCGTATGTGGCCACGGAAAGCACACGGAACAGGTAGTCGCCGTCCGTAAACTGATTCATCGGCAGTATATAGTCGATGTTGGCACCTTCTGGCAGCAGTTCGTTGTTTTCTGTCACCTGCGTTTGATTCAGCACATATTCATGCAACAGTGTCCAGTCGGTGCTACCCTGCTTCTTGTACTGCAGGCGGAAGGCTTTCAGGTTCTTGTAGTTGCGGTCGAAGTTTTTGAACGTCAGTTTCAGGTCAGTGCCTGTCTGCGTGTTCATGATGCTGTTGTTCAAAGTCAAATCTACACTCGACGATGACGGAGTAAAGTATGCCGTGATATATACGGTGTCGGCTATTTCCTCTGGTTCGCTACTGCTGGCAAACACGATGCCGATGTTCTCGTAGTCGAGCACGCCAGTATCGGTCTGGCGCAGCTGCAGGGCCTTGGTCAGCGTCTGGTTGCCGGGCACTTTGATGAGGCGTCCCTCACCCGTCAGAGGCATACCGTCCATCGTCAGCTGTGCACCGTTTGCATTCGTCTCATCGAGCAGCATGATGCGGTAAGCCACGTCGGCACCTATCTCAGAGGCGTTACCCAGCTTCAGTATATAGTTGGCTGCCGTGCCGCTGGGAATATCGCTCACCACTGGCACATCCACGTCTATCTGAGGCACCTCAATCTGCATCGTTGCCTCCATGATGACAGGGTGATTGCCATTCTCATCTTCATAATAGGTAGTGCGCACCTCACCCTCGTAGGGATTGCTGGTCTGTCCGCCGCGAGTGCGGAAGATGGGGCTGAAGGCTCCATAGTGATAGACATCCACCGAGAGCGCGTCGTAATCACCATCCTCGGAGAGCGTATAGCTGAAGGAGCTGGTGTTGGTGACCTCCGTCTCGGTCGCCTCATGGCGTCCACCCATGGCCTGTGCCTCGATATTGATTTCGAAGCCCAAACCCTTGACCTCGAAGCCGAAGTTGTCGCCAACGATGGCACCTGCCGACACGGTCCACTCCCACGAACTGACATGACTGGTTTCGGTTTCGACAGACCAGTTTACATCGGCTCCCGAATCGAACGAGTAGTTCTCCACGTTGTCACCACGTTTCTCGAAGGCCAGCACCTTCTCCTGCTCGTTGAAGGCGAGGTATTTAATCCAGTTGTCAACCTGGGTATTCACCCAGCGCACGGAATCGACAGCCACTTCATCAGCTCCCATATTTGCTGGAGCAAATTGTGTATAGGTGCCCGTCTTACCAAAGTCCTCGTCGTCCTCCGTCAGTGTGGTCAAATAGACGGAATGGTCACTATTGTTCACATAGCCGTCAATGACTGCCTGGTTCTCCACATGAGTGAGGAACTGGTTGCGCATCTTCTCCCAGTTGGGTAGAAGCGTTTCCTCGATATAGGTCAGCGAGTAGTTGAACGCTGTTCCGAACCTTAGACCGGTGGTCATGATGTCGTTCAGACCCAGTTCCACATTGTTGCCGCTCGTACGCTTGAAGTTCAACATGCGAGCCTTGCCGAAGATTATATTAGTGGCGTTGCCGATGAACACGTCGCCCATGCCCTTGGTGGCCACGGCTTTCGTGACGCTGGTGGTGATACTGTTGGAGTGAGAGTTCTCACCCTCTGATTCCTGAACCACGCCCGCCGTCAGGTCGTTGTCGGAATCCACCGTCGAGATGGTACCGACGGCAGGTGTACCCGTGATAATGCCTTCCTTGTAACCGAACTTAAAGGTATTGGTGGCCTGAAAGCTTTCGGAGAAGGTGTTTCCCTTCGTGGTCGATGTGGTGGTCGATGAGCCTGTACTCCACTCTGCCGACGACTCCGAGCCTGGAGGATCGCGCAGAACCATCAGCAACTGGTCGGGACCGGCTGTCACGAAGTTATTGCCTGTGGGCATTTCGCCCAGGATGACGCCCGTCATGCCGTTGCCGCTCCACTGGTAGGTACGTCCGTCGATGTCGTAGCTCATACTGATGGTACGGGTGTATGGTTCGGAGATGTTAGGCAGACCGGCACACCAGGTGTAAGTGCCGCAACCCTCGTCGTCGAGCGCCATCTGATTGCTCTGCAACTCTACAACCTCGCCAGCCTTCACCGTCTTGCCATCGACCTCACCGCCTTCTGCATAGACGCTCTGCCCGTCGGACAGGGCGTTATTGATGGTCACCACGATGCCTGACAGTGGCACACGCGAGATGACAGGTGTTTCTGCGTCGCTGTTGGTGTATTCCTCGTAGCCGCTCAGCAGGAAGGTGTAGGGGTCGTCCTTCACGAACACGGCACCGCCATAATTATAAGTAACGTCACCTGTCGTGTCATCGACCGAGTATAGGTCGTTGATTTCAATGTCGCCTAAGTCATCGGTTATCTTGTATTTCTCTATGCCGAAGTGGCCGTCCTCGCTGCCCCGCTGAGTCACAGAGAACGATGGGGTACTGTGATATACCTGTCGAAGCATGGTGTTGTATTCATATTCCTGCAGTTCGCCGGCCTCGGTGCGAACAGAGTCTGTCTGTGTCCGCTGTGAGTTCGTCAGGTCAATCGTGGTGGCTTCGCCCACATTCTGATTGCTCTTCACCACCTTCATGCTCTCCACCTTGTACTGCAATGGGGGCAGCATGGCTGAGAACTCGCCTGTGGCGGGGTCGGTGCGGATGTATATCTTCTTGCAGCAGTCGGCCGTGGCGCCGCGCCATGAGGTGCTCTTGATGGACTCGGTGGCTGAGGCGACTGGCAACTGCTCGACATTGGTCTCAAGGCTGCTGCTGGTCTCCGTCACATTCTTTACCACGTTCATGCGGTAATTCTCATTCTGCGGCGAGAGGGTCAGCTCCACCACACCGATGTTGTTCTGGCTGAGACCGAAGCCCACAGGTTTCTCACCCTCGATACTGCCACCCACGACGCGGCCGGTGAAGTTGACCAGCGTCTCGTCGGTGAATTCCAGACCTGTTATCTTCTGGTCGAAGGTGTGAGTCTGCCCCAGGTCGTTGGGGTCGGCAGGATAGCGGCCCTCGGAGGTGAAGGTGTGTCCGTTCTTCACAATCTGGATGTAGTGGTCACCAATAGGTACGCTCACGGTGAATTCTCCATTGGGATCTGTGGTGATGGGTTCGCCGTTTCGGGCGCACATCTGTCCATCCACGTAGATGTAGCAGTCCTCCACGGGGTAGTCGGTATTGGCATAATAGACCGTGCCGCTCACGGGGAAGGATGACACGTCCTCGAAATCCACACCGCTGTGAACCAGCGACGAGGCGCTGACGTAGCGCGACAGGTAGGCGGGCGAGAACTCATGGATGCCCAGCGTCGGGATGATGGTGTAGTTGGTTCCCTCACCGCTGAAGGGCACGCCTCGCACTACGTAGTTACCCTGTCCGTCGGTCAGGGCCATCAGGCTGAGCTGCTCCTCGGTGGGCACGTAGTCGCTGCTGAGGGCAGGCACTTCGGCGGTGGCATGGTGGCCGTTGCTCTTGTTGTTGCTCTTCGAGAAGTCATAGACAATGTTCTGAGTACCCATGTTCTCGTCCATCGGGTAGTAGATGGCCAGGTCGGTCTCCGTGCCGCCCATAGGGTGGTTGTAGTTCTTTGCTATCTCCGTCTGCGCGAGGGCACGCTTGAAGAAGCGGAACTCGTCGAGATAGCCGCCGAAGTTATTAGCATTGTCCAGCGTCGTGCTGTTAGCCAGGGCCAGCTTTGTCAGTTCGCTGCCTATGCCATCTATGCTCTGGCTATCAATAGTGCCAGTGGCAATATGGTCGGCATCGGTGGTCACGTAGAACGTAGTGGTCTGTGCCGACTTTCTATAGACGCAGCTCAGGTGGCTCCACTTGTTGGCCGAGATATACTGGTCGGTGAAATGGCTGTTGCCATTGATGTAGGCTCCCAGCTGGTAGGCATTCTGGCTGCTGTCGTATTTCAGCAGAATGGAGAACACGCCCGAGGCATCGAAGAGCATATAGGCCGTGCCGTCGGCGTTCATCTTTGAGTTGTTGGGGTTGACGTATGCCTGGATGGTGAAGTCGCCACCCAGGAGTTTCTTCAGGTCCTTATTCGTTGTGTTGCAGACCATACCCGTCCCTGCGCCGGTGAACAGCAGTGAGTGCAAGTGGCTCACCGCCTCGCCGTCTTCATTGTTCTGGCGCAGCGTCACCTTCACGTCGCTCACGGCGGTACCGGTGCCGTAGGTGATGCGACCGCTCACCACACCCGACGACATCGCAAAGCCCGTGTCGTAGGCTGTCGTGATCGGGCGGTTACCATTCTCGCAATAGTTGTAGCAGGAGATGCGGTATTCATAGAACACGCCGGGCAGCGGCGTCTTGTCCTCCCAGGTCATAAAGGTCTTGTCACTGTCCAATGTGGTCAACTTCTGCCAGGCATCCTCGTCTTCTTCCTGGGTTACCACGCGTCGCTCGATGACATAAGTCTCGGCAGACGACTGACCAGCCAGATGTTTCACGTTCCAGGTGAGCAGCACAGAGCCCTGATTGTCACCCTTCGAGGCAGTAAAATTCTCGTAAGTCGTACCAGCTCCGATGGCCTTATTACACTCCTCGACACTGTTCAGTTCTTTACCGTCAATCTGGCCCACCACACGATAGTTGAACATCGTGCAGGCATCGAGGTCTTCTTCGGTATATCCTTCATGATGAACGGGATCTTTTCCCGCAAGAGCGTTGTTGTCACGGTGCTCCCAGGTGAATGTCGTCTGATTTTCTGAAGGCGTAATGGTGGCGTATTTCACACCGTTGGCATAAATGTCGAACTTGTTGTTCATGTTGGACGAAGCAGAGAAGGACACCGATGTCCACGTAAGGGTCACCCTGTCATCGCTGCTCACTGCCGTCAGGTTGTTCACAGGCACGGTACGCGAGGTGTTCACTGTGACGGATGTCTTCATGTCCGACCGTTTGGTGTTGACGTCCCAACCAGCGGGTACGAGATACACATCGTAGTTCACGTTCGATTCGTATGGGAAATGGGTCTGTGTAGCAGTATTCGTGTCTTCGAAGGTTAAGTTCTTAGCCTCGTTAGCGTCGAACGAACGCGCCACTGTGCCAATCTTCGTGTTGTTGCGATAAATGACAAATGTTCCATTTCTGGGTGACGAACCGCTTCTTATATCCCATGTCAGCCTTACCTTACGGTCTTCCTGATTAAACACACCATTAAGGTTATCTGCTGTTGACAGCCATTGTGCATAAAGTTTCACATTGCCTTTGTCAGATGATGTGGCGGTGATGGATGCCTTGTCTGCATAGTAGGTGCCACTGCCGTCGGCTTTCGTATTCCATCCTGCAAAGACATAGCCGTTGCGGGTCATGGAGCAAGCATTCAACGAACCACTGTTTTCAATGTCTTGTTGCGACATTGAGCCGCTGCCGCCGTTAGCATCGAAGGTGATGTGCTTGTAGTAATAATAAGACCAGGAAACCCCTATTACTTTAAAACCAACCCAGTTACCCACATATTTGTCTGCACCATTACTGTTTCCAATAACCTGAGTGAGTAACAGAGCCCAAGTTTTATCATTTGCAGAAGAGGAATTCCTGTTGTCAAAATCAAAGCTTCTTGAAGAAGAACCAGACCAATCAGTTCCCCAATCTATCTTCAAATGTGCAATATGATATTCTTTACCGCTTTCGTTAGTATATGATTCCGTACAATCTACGCCCGTTTTTTTTAGTTCCTCCAGGTCATTTCTTGCATACAATGCTACTGCTTGATTTAAAGCCGTACTTGACGAGCCCAAAGAAAAAGTACAGTTCAGTCTAATTCGCGTATGAGAGGGGATATTCTTCACATGCTTGTATAGCGACCAGACAACAAACTTGGATGACTCTTTTCTGGAATCGCCGGTGACTGTAGTGCCGCTGTAACCATAGCCACTCCACCAGCCAACATTTGTCGAATTCCAATCCAAACCGTTACATTGATTATAGGATAGAGAATTCCATGCATTGGCATAATACCAACCCGTTTTGTAACCAACTTCCTTAAACGGGTCTATGCCAGCCCATGCCGTCATGGAGTTAGAAAGCACGAGCAGCAACGTCATCGCCACTCTCACTCTTCTTGCGCTAGCCCGCCATCCGCCGTCCCGGGCAAATGCAGTAGTAATTAATTCTTTCATAATCGTAAATTTTTAATGATTAATATTGTTTATTTGTTATTTTCTCGTAAATCGACCGCAAAATTACGGCAAGGCGTGGGGGAAATAGTCTCACAGTAGGAAAACAAAGTCTCATTACGAGAAAATGTGCTTTTCAGGCAGTCTCAAAACGTGAAAAAGGTGTCTGGAATATAACAACCAGGCACCTTTTTCACCGATGAAATGGGCGTTTTTTATTTTTTTTGCGACCCTTCTGTAATCCGACGGCGACATGCCGTAAGCATCGCTGAAGATTCGGTAGAATGAACTGCGGGAGAAGCCAGAGGACTCAGCAATAAGGGCAACAGAGTCATTCGTAGTTGCCAGCAGATGGGCAGCATAGCGCATAATAATATGATGTATATTCGATGCTTCATTTATTAAATGATTCCTGCTTTCCTCATCTTCTTACGCTGCTCTTCGTTTTGATGGATAAAACGTTCGATGAAAACGTTTTGGTCGCCAATACGCCAACGCTGGTATATAATGATGACTATAAGCACGAGCACCACCACAATGAAGGTGGCGGTTATTGCTACAGTAAAGATTAGTGTCAAATCCATACGCTATAATATTTATTTTATTTCGTTCTTGTTAAAGTAGGCTATCGACAGGCGGTAGTGCACTGTATCATCGGTGCCCTTGCAGAGCTGGCCGGAAGTGGCATTATAGTATTGTGGCTTCTTTTTCAGAAAAGTGCCTGTGGTCTCGCGAACCCAGAAGCTGGAAGCTGGATTGAATTTCATCGACGCCGTTTTGAACCTGCTCTGGAGGGCTTCGTTCGAGCTGACAATCTCCAAGACTTCTTTCAAAGCGTTCACCGTAGGAAAGGGGTAGCTGTAGTAGCGCTTGCCCATAAACAGATCTTCGCGTTCGTCTTTGCAGAACGGCTCCCCGTTCACAAGCATGATGTGATCCATAGGCATCTTACCAAGGACTTTCACCAAGATGCCACACAGTCCGTCGGTTGCCTCGCGGATACAAATGTAATGTGACGCAGCATAATAGGCGTAAACATTCTCGCCATTATTTTTTATCACTTTGTAATTCCAACCAAGGCTTACAAGTTCCCCTAATCGCCAGTTGGCTGCATCCGAAACAATCATCATTTTAATTCTATTTGTTGCCATATCGGTGGCAAAGGTACGGCAAGGCAGGAAAAAAATTGTCTCACAGTAGGAAAACAATGTCTCATTACGAGAAAATGTGCTTTTCAGGCAGTCTCAAAACGTGAAAAAGGTGTCTGGAATATAACAACCAGGCACCTTTTTCACCGATGAAATGGGCGTTTTTTATTTTTTTGCGACCTTTCTATAATCCGAAGGCGACATGCCGTAGGTCTCGCTGAAGATGCGGAAGAATGAGCTGCGGGAGAAGCCTGAGAGTTCGGCAATAAGGACAACAGAGTCGTTGGTGGTAGCCAGCAGACGGGCAGCATGGCGCACGCGGTACTCGTTGAGGAAACCGTTGACACTCTTGCCATCGGCACAGGCACTGATGGCATCTGTGACATAGTGCTCGTTGGTGCCTAGGAGTTGGGCCAGACGACTACGGTCGAGGTCGGGGTCTGTATAAATGTCGGGCTGCTTCATCAGTTCGCACAGTCGGCGGTAGAGCTGTTGCACGGCGGTGAGATCGGCTTCGGGCGTAGCCTCCAACTGTTCTATGGCCTGTTGCTGCTCGTGCTCGCGCTGCTCAATATCAGCCAGCAAACGGCGATTTTTCTCCGTCAGTACCTTATTATATTTATAAGAACGCCAAAGCAAATAGGCTACAAGCAGGATGATGAGGAAAGCGGATACGAGGATGATGCGGTGGATGATGAGCGCCTGGCGACGGTTGGCAATCTCTGTTTCCTTTTGGCGGATTTCCTCCTGCTGCTCCACGTCAACCTTTCTTTCCTGCAAGTGGATAGAGTCAGTCAGCTGGCGCATACGGTCGGCAAAAGCAGAAACCTCGTCATTGCGCCCGGCACTTTGCAACGCCTTGTACTGGTTCATCATGTAGTTATTGATGTAAGCGGTGTTGATGGCGTTTCCCTTGGCCAAATAAAGGGAGTCGGCCTGGCGGAACAGGCGGATGGCCTCGTCGTAGCGGTCGGTCATAGTCAGGTAACGGGCATCGGCACCGATATCATATACCGACAGGTCTTCTGCCTGCCGGTGCTTCAGGTAGAGAGCCTCGGCCTTGTCGCGCTGCCCGTTGGCAGCATAGATCATGGCCTGACCTATCGTTATATTGTTATGGCGGATGCGGTGAACGTGGTCGGGCACGTTAGGACAGCGGTCCAGACGGGCCAGCGCCGTGTCGCCTTTGGGCACCAGTGCCAGCGCCTTATCAGCCTTGCCCTGCTCAAGATAGAACTCTGTGGTCTCTATGATGCCGGTAAACAGGCCGTCTATCACCCAGTAATCGTCAGATTGCTTCACACCGTCCATCATCAGGTTAATGCTTTCCAAGTAATAGCGCTCGGCCTCGTCGGGATGCTCCAGATGGTACTCGCAATCGCCCTTGAAGGTCAGCGCACGGCTTTTCACACGCAATGCCACTTCCTCGCTGATGCCAGATACTCCACCACCCAGCTTCCTCTCATTGTCCACATCGGCAATAATCTCGTCGGACAGACGGATCACCTTTCCGTATTCGCCATTTCTCTCCACCAATCCGCAGAGCATAAGAAGAGCCGAATAATAGGTATCGCCTTCACCCTTCAGTTCAGGCTCGTTCAATATCTGCTCACCGTAGAACATAGCCAACCGCGTCTGTCCCATGGCCCCGTAGATGTTAGTCCTAAAGAGGTTGGCCATTGCTGTCGAGAAAACGCCCGCCTGCTCAGCACTGTCCACCCGCAACAAGGCCTGTTCGGGGTTCTTATACAACATGCCATGCAGTTCGTTCTTCAGCCGTGTCTCCTCCTCGCTGCGGTCTGGCTTCATGCACCCCATCGTCAGGGCCAGAACGACACCAAAAGCTGTCAATAAGATGATATATCTGCTCTTTCTCATAAGTGTTATCTATTTTTTTTACACACTTTCGCGTGCAAAAGTATAAAAAATCCCGCTCATTTCTGCAATGAGCGGGAAAAAAGTTTTCTTATTATCCTAGGACTTCTTCGTCATAAAAGCCTCCGGAATCAAAATCTATACTTTCTTCATTACTACCGCCCATTGAGCGGACTACTTCGCCGCTGGTCTGCATGAGATGACTCTGATGTTGCAGCAGGACGACCTGCATGGCTGGTTTTATATATTCTTTTTTCATATTGCTTCTGAAATTTAATGTTTAACAACCTTACGTCCATTCACGATGTACAGACCCTTCTTGGGCTTCTCTACCTTGCGACCTAGCAGGTCATAGATGGCGTCAGCCTTATCTGTGAAATCTGCGGAATCTGTGTGACCTATGATAGTCACGCCGCTAAACACAGGATTTACGAGGTCATCACTGTAAATTAGCATATTTTTTCACACACACTTTCTAACAATTCCTACAATAACCTGCAAAACATTGATTTCATCGGTTTTCAGGTTCGACTTGCACGTCTCTGTTACGCGTTACAGTGTGACAGTTCCCCAAACGATAGAGAAAAGTCCGAATTTAATTTTATTACGGAAATGGTTGACTTGAGAACTGTCACACTGTAACACGTCACACAAAGTTTACAGACATTGAAAAAAACTTTGCGTATCATTCGAGAACCGCAACGGGAATGTTGTACCTTTGCATCATCAATCAAACGACACAACTCCGAAAGTTGCGAGGCACAAATTGGCCAATTGGGCGGAACAACTTGGGGAGATTAAACATGAAACATTAAACATTAAAAAATTAAACATTAAAACGAAAAACACACTATGGCAAAGAACAAACCTGAGGTACCCTACGTGGTGTACCAGAACAAGAACGAAGACTCGAAATGTTACGGAAAGTGGTACGCAGAATTGCTGCGCCGCACAACTATCTCACAGCGTC
>Ga0265298_10005226_pt1 | contig 16375 bp, 13 predicted proteins | sample AusTroGonzalo_MG_3_FD_193486 | JGI IMG/M metagenome (GOLD analysis project Ga0265298, IMG submission 193486) | Bovine rumen microbial communities from tropical cattle in Woodstock, Queensland, Australia - Gonzalo_01 | ecosystem: Host-associated > Mammals > Digestive system > Stomach > Rumen ... | reverse complement strand
CCGGAATGCTCTGGACGGCACAAAATGGAAACAGGACGATGTCAAACACCTGTATTTCGATCTCTGCTGGCCGCGGTCCTGCGGCAATGTCAGCCATGGCTGCCGCTGGAAAGATGAATTCGGCGATACGGTCCGGGATAACGACCTGCTGCGCTTGCGGGAATATTTTATCCGTGTCCTGCGCATGGTCCGCAGGAAATCGCCCGATGGCTGGCTCTGGGGTCATATTTATCCTTCGCGCACGCCTTCGGACAATTTTTTCGATTTGATCGTCGGCGGGGAAATGTATGACAGTAAGGTTTACAAGCAGGTTTCCTATTATGATGTGCTTGATCCGGAACTGGTCCGGATCGCGTATGGAACGAGGTGTGTTGAAATGACGACGGCACTGATCCCTCAGTTCCTCCGTTCGCTGGAATGTTTTGCCCCCGCCCGGAAAAAATACTGGGATCCGAATGACCCGAAACACGACCGTGCCATCCGTCATTTTATAGCCTACACTTCACTCTTCGGTCTGATCCAGTGCTTCGATATCTGGGACAGACGCCAGCGTCTGCTTCCGCAGGGAAAAGGACAGGTCGACATCTGGCACCGGTATTTCGAAACGCTGGGGGAGAAACGCACCTTCCGTAGATTGGAAAACCTGGTCCCGGGGACGGACCGTGTCTTCGGCTGCATCTATACCGGGAACGGCAATAAGATGCTGATCGTATTGAACGATACGGATGCGGAAAAAGAATTGACCGCGGCCGTGCCCTGGAGCGGTGTTTCCCCCATGAAAGATATTTTTAACGGGAAAAACTATCCTGTAAAGAATAAAACGGTCCGTCTGAAACTGGCTCCGCGGGATTCAGTTTTCCTCTATCAGGGAAAAATGTGAGAAAAACGAGAATCTGCTCTTCCGTCTTTCCGGCTGGAACGGTCCGGCTTCACGGTCCGCTGGGTTCGATGCTGGGCCGGGTCGTGCGGCGCGGCGGCAAAGCGGATCATGCTTCGGTGTTCGTGGATTTCGCCGAAGGAAACACGCTGACCGTATGGGAGAATATCTCCCGGCGTGCCGGCTGGACATAAATCCGCAAAAAAACTTGTATTCCGGAGCCGGAGGTGATACATTATCGCCAAATTGGAAAAATCAACCGGAGGAATGATCATGATCAGACACGTTATCTTATGGAAACTCAAGGACGGATTCGGCGAGGCTGAAAAAGCTCAGATCAAATCGGGAATCAAGAACGGACTGGAAAGTCTGGCCGGACAGATCCCCGGACTCGTGGAGATCAAAGTCGAAATCGGCGGCACTGCCGGGTCGACCGCCGATGCCATGCTCGATTCGACCTTCGACGATCAGGCCGCGCTGAAAGCCTATTCCGTGCATCCGGCCCATGTGGCCGTGGCGGACAGCAAGGTCCGTCCCTTTGTGCAGACCCGGCTGTGCCTGAATTTCGAGGTCTGACAAAAACTCAAGCGCCGATGACTTTGACGACCTGACGCGCGTAGAGCTCGGCGCCCTTGTCGTTCGGATGGGTTTTGTCGCAGTAATATTCCAGGTCGGCCGGATAGAATTCATAACCGTCGATGATCCGGATCTCCGGATACGTTTCCGCTTCCTTCCGGATGATCCGGCGATATTCATCGAGCCCGGGCGGAACTCCCGGATTGGGGATGGGCAGGATGAGGTATTTCCCGCCCGCGAACGCAGCAAAAATCTTCAGCGATTTTCGGAGATCCTCCGTAAAGTCAGCCAGCGGTTTTTTCGCGAGCGAGTCATTGGTCCCCAGCGCCACGATCATGATATCGCCCGGCAGGATCGAGGTCAGCCGGACATGTTCCGGATTCATTTTCGCGCCGCCGAATGAAGTATTGATGAAATCCATGTTCAGGCCGGCGGCGATGCGCGGCGCGGGGGCGAGCGCGGGGGAAGTCGTCGTCATGCCCTGCATGATGGAATCGCCGCAGAACAGAATGGTTTTCTCCGGCCGGGGAAGGGGCTTGACCTCTGCTCCGTCGTTGACCTCGAGTTCAACTCGGTCGATCAGGACCAGGTGCGGCAGATGGATCGTGATATTTTTCTTTCCTTCTGCCAGTTCGATCCGGTGCGGCCCTTCGCCTGTCAGTGTGGTCATCTTTCCGTCGATGAAAAGATCCGAGGTGAAGACCTGCCGGACGGCGTCCCCGAAGGCCATGGAAAAAATCAGTTCGCGGGCATCGGTCGAGAAACAGATCCGCACGCCGGACTGGCATTGGACCCGCAGGTAAATGTTATGGGGCGAGTTGAAGCATTCCTGCAATTCCTTCGACATCCGCACACAGCCGCTGGCACAGCCGCGATAATATTTTTCCGTCAATTCGATTTTTTTCATCTGGTCCCGTCCTTCGATATATTTTCTGGCTGATTTTGCGGCAATATACACCGGGACTGTCCGCTTTGCAACCGGGGAAACTTTTTCCCGGTTCCGCATTTGAAAATGCCGGACCATGCCGGTATATTACGAAATGAATTGAGCGATGATCACAGAAAGAAACGCTAAAATGACGGAATCCGAATTCAGGACTATTTTCGACACGATCCCGGAAGCCTTCGACCGCTGGCGGACGCGATATTGTCCGGAACTGTTCGCGAGTCTGCTGGAACAGAGCGGCACGACGGCGCGTAGTTCCGTGCTGGAGCTGGGGCCGGGCACGGGGCAGGCGACCGAGCCGCTGCTGGAGACCGGCTGCGATTATTCCGGCATCGAGCTGGGCAATAATTTCGCCCGGGTCCTGACTGAAAAATACGGAAAACTACCTAATTTCCATCTGATCCACGACGATTTCATCACGCATGATTTCGGCGGACGGAAATTCGACCTGATCTATTCGGCAGCCACCATCCAATGGCTGCCGGAGAGTGCGGCTTTCGGCAAGACTTTCGCCCTGCTGAAGCCGGGCGGGATGCTGGCCATGCTCCGGACCCGCCGCGATTACCGGACACCGAACCCGGAACTGTATGCAAAGATCCAGCAGATCTACGACCGGGATTTCCGGCCGGCGATCCCGTATTCACATGGTTCGTTCCGCTATGAAAACGCGCTGAATCACGGCTACACGGATTGGCGGAAATGTGTCTTCCAGACCACGCAGATTTACACGGCGGACGAATATGTTGCATTCTGCGGGACCCATTGCGACCATATCGTGATCCCGGAACCGTACCGGAGCCGTTTTTTTGCCGGTCTGCGGGATGCAGTACTGTCATTCGGAAACCGGATCGAAATGTTCGATTCGCATGTTCTGATGACAGTGAAGAAACCGGAGTGAGACTGCTTTGCCTCAGTTCTTCCGGATGGCACGGGGAGCATTTTCCGGTAAATTCCAACTTTACCCGGCTTGTAATTCTATGATCCCGTGCTAAATTATTTTTGTGTCATCAATCGAAATTATATGGAAAGGGATTTGGCATGAATAGTTTTTCATCTTTCAACTCTCATCATTCATCATTCGTGCGGAAGCGGCATTTTACTTTGATAGAGCTGCTGGTCGTGATCGCGATCATCGCGATCCTGGCCGGGATGCTGCTGCCGGCTTTGAGTTCGGCCAGGAACCAGGCGAGGACGATTTCCTGTTTCGGCAGCGTGAAACAGATCGGCACCGCTGTCCAATCCTACATCATCGACAACAAGAATTATCTTCCCATGGTGGTGCAGGATAACGGACCCATGAGGTGGATGAGGACACTCGCACCTTATCTGGGGCTGAACGACAATTCTTTTGATCCCAAGATCTACCGCTGCCCGACGGATGACAATCCGGCCAGCAGCTATACCCGCCGCCAGAAGATCTCCCATACCAGCTATTCCCCCAGTTATGTCTGGAACCAGGAGGCCGGTTATATCCATGAGTGGACATTTACCCACTGGTGGAACCGGGCGTGCCATCTTTCGAAGGTGAAATGGCCCTCGAAGTTTGTCAATCTTGCGCACTATCCGGAAAAAGCCGCCGTCAAATATCAGAGCTTCAACTGGGGCAATGCCTCGCGGCGAGTGGATACCCTCGGGGCGTCGGCCCATCGGAAAGGCGTTTACCTTTTCACTGACGGCCATGTTTCCAACTTGGGAATCACGTATCCCAGCCAGGTGAATGGATCTGCCGAGTTCAATATCTATTTCTTCCTCGACGGAAAAGCCATGGTGGAAGGTCCCGTGCGGTGAAATGAAAGGCTCTGTTCCCAATATCGGCTGAAATCAGGTTTTACCCTTTCATCCTCAGCGTATCAGGAAACGAAAAGTCATTTGTTCCTGCAAACATGATTCATCCGAAAATCCACGCGGGTCCATGAAAAAAAGTCTTCCTGATTTCGTATATAGGAGAAACGGGGGATCGCTCCGTTGTTTTTGCTGAAATCATGGAGGATGAAAGATGGATCAATGTCAGTCGGATTACCGGGTTTTGAGAGAGTTTCTGGCGCTGCCCCACCGGGCGGACGCTGTTCTGGAGAGATTTGCCGCGCTTCCCCGCGCAATCAGGAAAACGTGCGGCCCCGGGGAAGGTTTTGTTTATCTCCCCGGAATCCGCGAAAACGCCGTGCTGCTGGTCGCCCATGCCGATACCGTGGGGAGTGAAACGCTCGAGGTCGAACTGGCGGAAGGTGAAAAAACGATCCGCAACCGGTATGGGATCCTGGGAGCCGACGACCGCGCCGGCTGCGCCATGCTCTGGCTGCTCCGGGACACGGGGCACGGTCTGCTGGTCACGGACGCCGAAGAATGCGGTTCCGTCGGTTCAAAATTTCTGATCCGGGAATTTCCGGCTCTTTTCGATGAGATCAACAGCCGGTATCAGTTCATGATCCAGATCGACCGCTGCAATGCTGCGGACTTCAAATGCTACAATGTCGGAACGGAAGATTTCCGCTCATACGTCCGGGAAAAGACGCATTTCAGCGAACCTGACCGGAACAGATCGACGGATATCGTCCACCTCTGCCGGGATATCTGCGGCGTGAATCTTTCCTGCGGATATTACCGCGAGCATACCGATGAAGAATATCTCGTGAAAGAGGAGTGGCGCAATACTCTGGAAATCCTCCGTTCATGGCTGTCGGAAAAGGATATCCCCGGATTTCCGACAGCATAGCAGCGGGGGCATCACCTGATAATCAGAGTCGGCAGTTTATAATAATTGTGCCATTCCCCGAGCAGGGCCAGTCCGGACCAGGTGGAAAATTCCGGCGTGATCCCCTTGATGTTCCGTTCCCGGGTCGCATTGAAGCGCAGTTCACCGCCTTCCGGGAGCACGGCAGCGATCGGGATGGTGATGTCCAGACTCCAGGAGTCCGTCTTTTTCCTGGCAGACACCGTCACGCCGGGAAGCAGTTTCCACTCTTCACTGCCGCGGCGCATCACCAGAGCGCTCCACGCGCCCAGATCGTTGAAGATGAGCTGCGAAAGTCTCCGGTCGGCGACCGAGTAGAAAAAGAGTTCGAAAGTGTTGTCATGCCAGATGTCCCTGGAGCCGCTGCGGGTGTGGCTGCTTTTTGACCGGTCCAGCGCGGGTTCCGTGAGCTCGGCGCGGCAGTAAAGGTTTTTGCCGTCGGAAAGCAGCCGGAACTGGCCGGGAACGACTGCCGTTTTCAGGAACCGGTCAGCCTGCCGCAGGTTGAGGACGGGGGCTTTTTCCCAATCCGTTTCCGCGGGGACACCCTTGACCATGGGGACCGTATAAGCGCTTTTTTTGCGGGCGGCCTCATCGGCGAACAGCTGTTTGCGGGCGTTCACGATCTCGTCGAACATATATTTGCGCAGCAGACTGACCTGCCGGGCATAAATCGTTCCGGCGGTCTTCTTTTCCATCTGCCTGACCAGATTTTCCAGTTTCTGCAGATTTTCCTCGGTGTAGGTCAGGGTCCAGAGGGAATATTTGGTCTCATAACCTTTCCGTTCCCATGGGACCACCAGGCCGGGAGCCGCATCGGCTGGAACCGTTTTCTTCCAGAAATCGGCGAACAGTTTTTCGAGTTCGCCGAAGAATTTTTCAGCTTCGGAAGCAGCCGGACCGTAGGCAGCCTTGAAAAAGTCCTTGAGTTCTTTTTCCACATCGCGGTCCGGATTGTTCATCATCCGGCGGTTGATGTAGATGTCCAGATTGATCGGGGTGAAACAGCCGTTCCAGGCATTGGTCTCCATATAGATGCCGGAGCTCCATTTGCGGATGCCTTTCACATATCGGGCGATTTGTCTGGGGTAGGTCTCCACCAGGTAGGGCATGGCATTGCCGAAATCGATGCAGTGATAGACCCAGAGCGGGACCTTGTTGCCGGTGAGCTTGTACCAGTCCTCGATCTTTTTCATTTCCGCTTCGAAATACTTCGGTGCTGCAAACCCTACCTTGGGGCCGGACAGACAGATGCGGACTTTGATATTGGGCGGCAGTTTGCGTTTGGGCAGCTGCTGCTTGGGCGGATAGACCAGCGTGGTGATGAATTTGTCCGGGTATTTTTTGTGTGCAAATTCCGCGACTTTGATGATCACATTCCAGATCAGTTCGGTATCGTCCTCGCAAGGGTGGTCTTTCCGGTACTGGTTGCAGCGGTCGCACCGGCACCGGCCGTCGTTGGTGCTGGTGTTGTCCATCGGATCGACCATGAATTCATCGGGACAGACAAAGGGGTAGGGCCAGTGGGAGATCCCTTTCGGCGGCTTGCCGTCAATATATCTGAATCCGGCTTCCACCGTGCTCTTGCCGCTGAAATAACCGTCGACCGCCTTGATCCAGATCTTCACGATGTCCGGATGGGTCCAGCAGGAATAGCGGTTATAGCGCTTGCCGTCAAAGCCCAGCATGAGCCGAGTTGGATCGGACAGCCATTCGGGATCCTTGTACAGGCCCAGCCGGAATTCTGAATGGCAGCCGTAGAGATGGAAGCGGTCGGAAAAGAAACCGATCCGGAGCAGCCACTGGTATACCTTATCGATTTTTTTGGCATATTCTTTGCCGTCTTTGGTCTTGACAATGAAATCCCAGGTCGGTGAATCTTTGACCGTGATGAAATCGAACTTCCGGCGGATATCCAGATCGTCCACCATCAGATCCTTTTTCTTCGGGACATATTCGATGGCGGGATTGGGCCAGCGTATGCCCTGGAGATCGAGGAATTCGTAGACTCCGCGCAGCGATCCCTGCCAGGGGACATGATGGTAAAATTCGAACCAGTTGAAAGGCTTTTCACTGTCCCGTCCATAAATCTCGATATTGTTTCCGCTGGTGCGGATCACATATTCGTTGGGCTGAAAGTCAGAGGCATCGCCGAAGCCGATCCGGAAATTGACCTTATGCGTGCTTTGGGTGCCCACGGTGAATTTCGCCCCGGTCATCTTGCCGAGGTAATCGGCCAGTTCTCCGGCGGCGAGTCTGGTGACCGGTTTCGCATCGGCGGGGATCAGGATCCCGGCACAGGCTTTGCCGTTTTCGGCGATTTTGAGCGGAGCTGCGTTCAGAACCGCAGCTGACAGCGCCAGCAGAAGGAAGATTTTTTTCATTTGGTGAGTCCTTTTATATATTTTTCAGCTTCGGAATAATTATACTTGTAGGGAACTTTTTTCCCGGCCTCCAGCGCTTCCCGGAAATATTTCAGCGCATTGGCTTTGTCGCCTTTGGCCAGATAGGATCTCCCGATGACCATGCAGGTCTTGTAACGGTTGGACGGATGCAGTTTCGGTTCTTTGAGCAGCGGTTCCATGTAATAGATCACATAATCGTATTTTTTCTGCCCGTAATAGAGATCGGCGAGGAGCTGATACGTTTCGAAATAGAAATTCGTGCCTTTTTCGGCAGGCAGCATCCTGGCCATCTGGAGGAGCGTCATTGCGTAGCGGGTATCCCGCTTGGGCCAGACATGGAGCATGGCATGCCGGTTGAGCAGATAGCGCAGCTGCATGTCGTTGTAGGATTCGTCCCGCCGCTCCTTTGCCAGAAACGCTTCCAGTTCGGCGGCTTTCTTCAGTTTCATATACAGCGTGATCTGGACCGGGAGCAGGCTGAACCTGGCTTTGGCATCGGGCGCCAGCCGATGGGCTTTGGAATAATGTTCCAGCGCGAGTTCGGACTTCCCCGCCTTATAAGCCGCCGAGGCCTGTCTGAGTTCTTCCGGATAACTTTGCGCCCACAGTGACGCGGTCAGCACCGAGCACAGAACAATCAATGAGATTTTCATCATGGAATCCACCTGTAGATATGGTATTATTTATCGCTCTCAAGTTCAATATATAGTTGCGTGTATCATTTTTCAAGTGGAAAAAGCAAAAAAAGAGGATTATTGCCGCCTTGCCGTATCCAGATTCGGATTTTTCCGTAAAATTTGTCTCCGGTGAGGCTTTCCCGCTTTGAATTTTCGCCTGTGCGTGGTATATTGTCCGGCATGGTGAGGAAAACATGAAAATACAATGCCCGAACTGCAAAAAGATCACGGAACTGGAACATGTGGACCACGGTTCCCAGGTCGAGTGCGTCTGTTCCTTTGTCTTCACAGTGGATGAAAAGACCATCACCGAAGAATTTACCGAGGTGGACAGCAAACTGCCGGAACAGATCGGACAGTATAAGGTGACGGGCTTCATCGGCTTCGGCGGGATGGGCAAGGTCTATCTGGCGGAACATCCGAATCTCGGGATCCCCGTGGCGATCAAAACTCTGCGGATCGAATACATGACCGACCAGGCTTCCTGCGAACGGTTCGTTCAGTCCGCCAAAATCTGCGCCCGGATCACGCATCCGAATATCGTCCGCATTTATGACTGCGGCTATGAAAACGGCAATGTCTATCTGGTCATGGAATACATCACCAACGGCAGTGCGCTGACCCTGCTGGAACAGGAAGGCAAACTTGATCCGGAATATGCGGTGTTCATTATGCTGGAAGTCTGTTCGGGTCTGATGGAGGCGGAAAAATTCGGGATCGTGCATCGCGACATCAAGCCGGAAAATATCATGTTCGACCAGGAAGGAACGGTCAAGATCCTGGACCTGGGGCTGTCGAAGATCATCGGGGACGACCGGCTCGGCAAAGAGAGCATCACCGCTTCGCTGACCGCGCTGGGGACGCCGCTGTATATGGCGCCGGAACAGGCGGTGGACGCGGCCAACTGCGATTCGCGGGCGGATATCTATTCGATCGGCATCTCTTTGTATCAGCTGTGCACGGGAAAAGTGCCGTTCGATTCGGATGATCCGCACGAACTGCGCCGGATGCATGCACTGGAAAAACCGGTGCCGCCGCGTCAGCTGGTGCCGTCGCTGCGGCCGGACCTGGAAACGATCATTCTCCGCTGCATGGAAAAGAAACGGGAGGACCGCTATGCCTCGATCACGGAGCTGGCGCTGGATCTGGAAGCCTATCTGAAAAACCGCGTGCTCCCCTCGACGATCCGGCAGAATCCTTTGGAACAGCAGAAGATCCAGGTCAAAAAGCGCCGGCCGGAAGGCTCGTTCCTGCGCCGTCTTCATTACCTCTGGGTGGCCAATTACCGGCAGGTCCCCCGTCCGATGCGCCGACTGCTGCTGGCCGGCCTGATCGCCGCCGTGCTCATCTCTGCCGCGGTGATCCTTTTCATCCCGGCGTCCGGTTCTGCGGTTCAGACCAGGCGGGATCCGGATCCGCTCACGGCTGAAAAGATCCTGGCCGGACTGTCCCGTCAGGCCGCCGTGTATCTCCCGGATCAGGATTATGGACGGGTCATGGATCTGTATCGGAATTACCGCGGTCCTCTGGCGGACGAGACCCGTTCGGTCCGGCTGCAGATCGCGGACGGCTACCAGTTCACGCAGCGTCTGGCGGCCTCCGATCTGCTGGCCTCTCTGGCGGATCTGCTTCTGCAGGGCAGCTATGAACAGGCCATGGATCTGTTCGAGAAGCAGAACGGGCCGAACCTGTGTCCCGAATGCCGTGCCTTCCTTCAGGAATTGCTCGGGATCCCGCGTCAATTTCAATCATACTGGCAGGAACGCCGCGGTCTGGAGCTGAAACTTTCCTTTGTCCGCTATGGTCAGGTCCCGCTGAAAATCAACGATGCCGATCAGTCCGAGGTATATGCCGTCCGCACGGACAACCGCCGCCAGATGCGTTTCAAACTTTCTGATCTCGCTCTGGAGGAACAGCTGAAGATCATCGGCCAATCGGAATCGTTACGCGGTTTCCGGACTGGGATTTTCCTGCTGCGGCAGGGCAGAACTGAGCCGTCCGCCGCCGCTTTTGAGAAGGTTCCCGTGTTCGGTCCCGAGCTGGCCCGGCTGGTCAGGAGCGGGGGTGATCCGAAGGCGTCTGACAGAGACTTTGACCGCAGTCGATAAACAGCACACTGCCGGTCATCGATTCATTTTCTGCCAGGAAGACTGCGCCTTTGCAGAGGTCCTGCAGGGCGACCGGCCGGCGGAGCGGGATGCTCCGCAGTGTTTTTTCCATCCGTGACTCCGGCATTTCCGCCGGCGGCAGGACCGGTCCCGGCGCCAGCCCGTTGACCCGGATCTCCGGCGCCAGCTGGAGCGCCGCCGCTTTCGTGGCGTCCGCCAGCGCTTTTTTGGAGAGCGCGTAACTGAATGAATGTTCATCCGGCCGGCAGATCCCCTGATCCAGCAGATTGATGATGCAGCCCGGCTTCCGTCCGTATTGCGCGAACAGCTGCATCAGGCGGACGGGCGCCGTAAAATTCACCGCCATCTGCTCATTCATCTCCGGCATCGTCTCGCCGCAGATTGTTTTGCGGATAAAAATCGACGCGTTATTGATGAGGACCGAAGCATCCGCCAGCATGGACGGTGCGGTCTCTTCCAGTTTTTTCCAGTCGGTGAGATCGCAGACCCAGAGCCGGTGTCCGGCTTTTCCGCCGCCGATCTCTTCGAGCAGCTGCCGCGCTTCCGTTTCCGAACGGCGGCAATGAATGACCAGATGCGCTCCGCACGCTGCGAAGGTGCGGACCAGGGCGGCTCCGACCCGCCGGCCGGAACCCGTAATCACTACTTTTTTACCGTTCAATTCCATCTGTTTTCTCCCGATACTGTCTTCAACATGCCATTTTTTAGCGAAAAATCAAGCAAAATATCAGAAAAAAAATTGAAAAATTTCTTTTTGTGCTGTAAGTTACGTTTTTAAAATTAACATAACACGCGGAACGGAGTCCTTCCGCGATGAATTTTGCAGGAGTCAAGATGCGGAAAACACCCAGAGGACTGCGTCTGCAGATCGGGATCTTCGGCAAACGCAATGCCGGAAAATCCTCGCTGCTGAACGCTTTGACCGGACAGGAGGTGTCCATTGTTTCATCCACTCCCGGCACGACCGCCGATCCTGTGGAAAAACCGATGGAACTGCTGCCTCTGGGACCCGTCCTGCTGATCGATACGGCGGGACTGGACGATGATGCCGGCGAATTGGGCGGCCTCCGCGCCGAAAAGAGCCGCCGCATCCTGGAGCGGACCGATCTGGCCCTGCTGGTTTCCGATGGCTCCTGGTCCGCTTTCGAAGAGCAGCTTGCTCAGGAATTCCACCAGCGGAACATTCCCTTTATCGCTGTCTTCAACAAGGCCGATCTGCGGCGTCCCGATTCCGCCGTTCTGGAAAAGCTTGCCGCGGCGAAAACCGAAACGGTGCAGCTTTCCGCCCGGTCCGGCGTGGGAATGGACGAGCTGCGCCGGGCGATCCTGCAGCTGGCTCCGGAGGATTTCATGAGCTCCGCGGCGCTGCTGGACGATCTGGCTCCGGCGGGTCAGCCGATCCTGCTGATCACGCCGATCGACAAGGAAGCCCCGCGTGGACGTCTGATCCTGCCGCAGGTCCAGACAATCCGCGATGCGCTGGATCATGATGCCTGGTGTGTGGTGGTCAAGGAAAATCAGGTGACCGCCGCGCTGGAAACTCTGAAAAAACCCCCTGCGCTGGCGGTGACCGATTCCCAGGTTTTCGGCATCGTCGGCAAACTGGTCCCGGAATCCATACCGCTGACCTCGTTTTCCATCCTGATGGCCCGCTTGAAAGGGGATCTCACCGCTTGTGCCCGCGGCGCCGCCGCCATCGGAAAACTGACCAATGATTCCACCGTCATGATCGCGGAAGCCTGTTCGCATCCGCCGATCGAAGAGGATATCGGACGAGTCAAAATTCCTGCCTGGCTGCGGAATCACGGTCTGCCCGGCCTGAACTTCCGTTTCGTCCAGGGACACGATTTTCCGGAAGACCTTTCCGGGGTCGATCTGGTCATCCATTGCGGCGGCTGCATGTTCAACCGGCGGGAGATCCTTTACCGGATCCTGCATTGCACCCGGCAGGGCGTTCCGTTCACCAATTACGGCACCGCGATCGCATATTGTTTCGGCATCCTGGACCGCGCGCTGAAACCGTTTCCCGACGCCTGGCAGGCCTGGCATGAACAGATCGGACGGCCGGTATGAAAAGCAGTGTGACATTGGAACTGAAAGGCCCGGGGATCCATATCGGGGGAGTGCGGGCATTCTTCTGGAAACTCGCTTCGGAATTCCATCTCGCCGGCTGGGCCGCCAATTCCAGTGAAGGCATTCTGCTCCGCCTGGAAGGCAATGACGAACAGCTCAGTTCCTTCATCCGTTCGATACCGGCCACGGTTCCCGCCGCGTTCCAGCTCCGGCACGTCTGCGTCCTCCAGCGGGAACCGACCGTTCCCGATGAGAAATGTCTGCCGAACTTCAGTATCCTGGATCCTCCTGAAAACACCCCGGAGGTCCGGCCGGATCTGATGGCCTGCGATGATTGCGTGAAGGAAGCGCTCGATCCGGCCTCGCGCCGTTTCTGTTATCCATTTTTCAGCTGTGCCGGCTGCGGCCCCGGTTATTCGCTGTCGGTGCGCAGTCCGTTCACCCGCAAAAACACTTCCCTTACCGCATTTCCCATGTGCCAGGACTGTCAGTCGGAAAAAGATCACGGCGAACCCCGGCATCAGAATTCCGAACTGCTTGCCTGCCCGCGCTGCGGACCCCAGTTTTTCCTGCTCGATATGTATGGAGACCTGATCACGGATTCCAACCCGCTCTGCCAGGCCCGCGAGGCTTTGAGCCACGGCGAAATACTGGCGATCCAGTCCCTTTACGGCGGGTTCCAGCTTTTTGCCGATGCGCTCAATCCCGATACCATTCAGCGGCTGCGCCGCAAACGCAAGTTGCCTAACCGGCCGCTGTGCGTGATCATGCGCAATTTGGAGACCGTCCGGAAATTCTGCCTCTGCTCCGAGGAGGAAGCCCGGTTGCTCTCTTTGCCTGAGGCTCCGTTCCTGCTCCTGCAGAAGAAACCCGGCTGTTCCCTGCCGGAACTGATCTCCCCGGATACCGATACGCTGGCGGTCGGACTGCCGTCCTCCCTTCAGGAAAAACTGCTGTTCGAACACCAGGGCGATCCGGGGCTCCCTCCGCCGTTCGAAGTCCTGGTGACCTGCGGCGACAACCGCCCGGGCAAGGCCGAATGTCAGGATATCGATGATGTTTTCAACCGGCTGATGGCATATACCGACAAATTCCTCTGCCACGACCTGAAAACCGGTCAAACCTGTCAGCCGTCCATCTGCGAGATCTATCAGGGCAGAACTTTTTTCCACCGCCGCGCCCGTGGATATGTTCCCAAAAGCATCGTGATCAAAGAATCACTTCCGCGGATCGTCGGTGCTTTCGGCTGCGACAGCCGTGCAGCGGTGGCACTGGGGGTCCGGGACCGTATCATTCCGTCCCAGGCTTTCGGTTCGCTGGACGGCCGGAATGAAACTGCCGTGCTGGGAGACATATTTGAACGTTTCACCTGGCTTTTCGATCAGGTCCCCGAACTTATGGTTTGCGATATGGAGCGTGACAGCTTCAGCGCCCGGGCCTGCTCCGATTTCGCCGACCGGCATGACCTGCCGCTGATCACGGTCCAGACCCATCATGCGCACGCTCTGGCCTGCATGGCCGAACACAGCCTCAGACATGCGCTTGCTCTCGTGATGAACGGCGGCTCCCCCGGACCAGACGGTTCCATCTGGGGTTCGGAATGTCTCGAAGCCCGCATGGACGGCTTCAGCCGGCTGGCCTCATTCCGTCCGCTCCCGCTGACCCGCGGCCGGCCCGCCCGGCTTTTCCTGGCCTATCTGATCGCCGCGCATGCCGATCCTTCCGACGAATTGCTCAGCCGGCTCGGTGCCGACCGGGCCGAATATGAACTCTGGCGGAATCAGCCCGATCTGCGCACCATGCCGAACTGTTCTCCGTTCCTGCTGGCCAATGCAGTCTGCGCGGGACTTGGCATCATTTCCGATTTCTGCACCTATCCCGAACGGGCTCTCCTGCTGCTCCGCAAATATGCCGGACGGTTCACTGCCGGAACCCGCATCCCGGACAATATTACGATCGAGTTCCAGTTCAAATATTCCGAAGAAAACGGTTTCCGCCAGATCGACTGGACCGATACCATGCTGAACCTGGCCCGGATCCGCACCGTTTCGGAGTCGGACAAGATCCTGTTCGCCGAGGCTTTTTACAACGCCCTGGCGGAAAGCATGCTGGCCATGAGCCTGTTCGCGGAAAGCCGCACCGGACTCCGCGACATCGTGCTTTCCGGTTCCATGTTCCAGGATCCCATTCTGTGCGCCAAGACCCGCGCCCGCTTGGAATCCCGTTCGTTCAAGGTCTTTACCCATATCGATCTTGCCGGCGACGAATCCTGTGTGCCCGTCGGTCAGGTTTATGCCGCCGGAGAAACTGCCGAATACTGATCTGCAAGGAGTTTTATAATGTCCAAAGTCTATTTCAAAGCTGTCTCCCCCCAGGCCCATCCCGAGGAGATCCGTGATTGTGCCGGCGCACTGCTGGAGGAGTTCCTGAAACACGAAAATGTCCCGCTGGAAAAGAAGATCCCGCTGAAGGTCCATTTCGGCGAAAAAGGCAACCGCACTTTTCTGGGACCTCAAACCTATGACGCGGTCATCGATCTGCTCGACCGACGCGGCATCGAATGTTTCTTCGTCGAGACCAGTGTGCTTTACGGCGGCGAACGGTTCGAACGTGAAAAACATCTGAAGCTCGCCGCACAGCACGGTTTCACCCGGCTTCCCGTCATTATCGCCGATGGCGCTCATGGCGAGGATGCCTGCGACGTTCCCGTGAATCTGCACCATTTCAAATACTGTTCGATCTCCAAAGTCCTGGCGGAATCCCCCCAGACCCTGGTCCTCGCCCATTTCAAAGGTCACATGCTCGCCGGTTTCGGCGGCGCCATCAAACAGCTTTCCATGGGATTTGCTTCCAAGGGCGGCAAAATGTCCATGCATCTCGGCGTCAAACCGCGCATCCGCAATTTCAAATGCAAACACTGCAAACTCTGTCTTACCCGCTGTCACCAGCAGGCAATCACCATCGGCGAGAAAAAATCGTTCATCGATCCGGAGAAATGCATCGGCTGCGGCGCCTGTTTTTCGATCTGTCCCCATCATGCCGTGTCCATCCTGACTTTCGCAGGCCTCTGGAACGCGCTGTTCCACGGCAAATTCTTCCGCGAAAAACTGGTCGAATACGCCTATGCCTCCCACCACGGCAAACGCAATATCTACATGAACTTTGCGATTTCCGTGACCCCCGGCTGCGACTGCGAACCCCGGCCGATGCGGCAATGTGTGGACAATATCGGCGTGTTCATTTCGGACGATCCGGTGGCGATCGATTCCGCCTGCTGGGATGCCGTCGCCGCCAGGGGAAAGAAATTCCGCGGCGCCGAACAGCTCGCCTATGCCGAAAAAATCGGTCTTGGTTCCCGGCAGTATGAACTGATCACATTGTAAATCAAAACCAAGGATGTGTTATGATCAAGGTTGCCCAGTGCTGGGATGACGGTGTCGCCACCGATATCCCGCTGACCGAAATTCTCCGCAAATATAATGCCAAGGCCACGTTCAATCTCTGTCCCGGCCAGATCCCGGAAGAAACGGTCCCCTGCGGCTGGCCCGAACCCGTCGGACGCAGCTGGCAGATCAAAGGTTTTTCCTCCGGCAAGATCGGCAGAAAGGATCTGAAAACGGTCTATGACGGTTTTCAGGTGGCCAGCCATTGCTGGGGTCATGAGAGTGCCGTGGCGGTTTCGCCGGCTGATTTCCTGAAATCAGCTCTGGAAGGACGGAAGTTCCTCGAAGATATGTTCCAGCGCGAATGCCGCGGTTTCGCCTGGCCTTACGGACAGCATACTCCGGAAACGGAACAGCTGCTGGCCGAAGCCGGTTTCCGCTACGGCCGCACCACGGCCAATACCGCCGATGTGACGAGCTGTCCCCAGCCGCTGGCGCTGGCGTCGAGCTGCCATTTTCTGAACCGGGATTTCTGGCCGATTTTCGAGGCCGCCAGAAAGACCGGCGTGTTCTATTTC
>Ga0265298_10005225_pt1 | contig 16376 bp, 11 predicted proteins | sample AusTroGonzalo_MG_3_FD_193486 | JGI IMG/M metagenome (GOLD analysis project Ga0265298, IMG submission 193486) | Bovine rumen microbial communities from tropical cattle in Woodstock, Queensland, Australia - Gonzalo_01 | ecosystem: Host-associated > Mammals > Digestive system > Stomach > Rumen ... | reverse complement strand
GCAAAGCAGCAACAGAACTGCTTGCTGTTGCAGACAAGATCGAGAAACAGATACCTGAAACAGAGGATCGCTGAACACAGAGAGGTTCGGCTCGGAAAGTTTGAAAAAGAGACAGTATAAACAAAAAGGAGCTGTTCAGGAAACAGCTCCTCTTTTTGCATGATTTTAACATATTCGGCGGCCCCGGGGGGAGGCGTTAGGCAAGCCGTCTCGGAATTCGGTGGTGCACCGTGTGTGCTCAGGCTGGTTTGAATGAAAGGGCGCTGACATTGTCTGCGTAGCGGCAGCGGGCATCTTCTATCGTCGGGTAGGCGGACTTGAATGCCTCGATGACCTTTTCATCAAACTGCGCCCCCGAATTCTTCACGATCTCATCGAAGGCTTGCTTCGGATCCCATGCGTCTTTATAGCTGCGTTTGCTGGTCAGGGCATCGTAAACATCAGCCACGGCAACTATCCTGCCTGCTATAGAGATATCGTCAAGATGTTTGCCGTCGGGATAGCCTTTTCCGTCGGGACGCTCATGATGATCGAGTGCGATGGTCCTTGCCAGCTGCATGATCTCGCCCTCAACTTGGTCGAGAAGCTCACCGCCGTAACCGGAATGCTTCTTTATCACAGAGAATTCCTCATCGGTGAGGCGTGCAGGTTTTTCCAGGATCTCGTTGGGTATCATCAGCTTACCGATATCATGCATCGTTGAGGCAAGGCGTATGTGTTCGCAGGTGTCTTCGGGGAGCCCCATTTCCTTAGCAAGGATCTGTGAGTATTCGGAGACACGCTTTACATGGTTGCCTGTCTGCGTGGACTTGTTTTCGGTTATCTCCGCAAAGGATATTATCATTTCCTCCTGTATGCGGTTGGTCTCGTCGGCTTTTTCCTGCAGGTACGCTCCGTAGTCTATGAGAGCCGCGAACAGCAGCATGACGGTAAAAGTTATGATGCCCACAACAATGTTATCAATGAACACAAATACTATTACAATAGTAACTAAGCGGAGATCATGCGCCAGCTTTTTGGTGAACGGGTTCTGTCCGTCTGTTATCATTTTTGCCATTCTTCGGATCAGCATGATCACAAAGGAGGTACCGAGAGCTGCCAAGGCAGTTATTACTGTCCCCGACATTGCTTTTCCGAATATCCCGAGGTCGGAATCAAATTCCATAAGTTTCAGAAATTCCATATCATTCAGGGTGTTATAGATCGGTTCGGCAAGATCGTGGTCTATCAGAATTGCAACTGAGCAGCCCAGAAGTCCTATTGATGCCGCAAAGAGCGAAACGGCATCCAGTAAAAGCACAAAAGACAGTATCTTTGACCATTTTACTATCTTTTTCTTTGATTCCTCCATATACGGTCTCCCCCTTTTTTATGTTCGCGGTATGCTCCTTCGTCGCTTTGGCTTCAGGCAGGCGACAGGATTTTGCGTCCGCAGTTTATCATTTTATGACTGCTTTTACTTTGCTGTTCTTTTTTATAGTTTTGCAGAAAGCTGCAACAGACGAAAAGACGACGCTCTACGTCGCAACAGCGTCGCAGGAATGAGAGACGACAGCCAAACGACAGGCGAGGGCTTGACCCGAGCCGCCTCGGAAATAAAAAATCTTTTTGCCTATTATAACATATCCACAAAAAATTTGCAATATCCGAAAAGCCCCTTTTTGGGGCATTCATCGACTTTTCGGCAAAATATCACCGGTTTTTCAAACTCCGCAAAAAATGGATAGACTTTATTTTTTTATGTCTTCGGTACATTGATGCGTATTTGTGAAAACCGCGCAGCTGCGCCATCTTAAACGTTTATGCAATTGCCTGTGAATATATACGGGATCTCTTCTTGAAGTACATTTTTTTGTATTTGTAAGCTCCTGCGTGGTTGGCTTGCCGGACTGCTCAAGAGGGCGTTTGTTTGTATCATTGTTGAAAACTTTGAAAGTTTTGCCTCAAAATGCAGTTTTATACCTCGGTTTTTAACACTTTCAACAGAGTTTTCAACATTTTCAAACTCTGCCCGTGTTGAAAACGAACTGTCCGAAAGAATACCCATATGGAGCAATGCGGTCAAATGTTCTCCGCAGAGGGGCGGCTGTTCAAAAATTGTTGTTGACAATTTGAGCCTGATTTGATATAATATAAAATGTATTGCTATATCAATAACAGGGGTCTTTCCCTTGTCAGGAAATGTATGATATATCAGAATCGTATAATACAGTAAGGTGGAATGAAAAGATGGGATTGGTCGAAGCTATATTCGGTAACTACTCCAAGAAAGAGCTCAAAAGGATAGAGCCTATAAAGCAGCAGGTGCTCGATCTTGAAGAGAAATATCAGAAAATGTCCGATAAGGAATTAAGACAGCAGACCCAGCTGATGAAAGATAAGATCTCGGACGGACTCGGTACCCTCGATGAGTGCCTGCCCGATGCTCTCGCTGTTTGCCGTGAGGCAGCATGGAGAGTTCTGGGCAAAAAGCCCTTCCCCGTTCAGATCATAGGCGCTATCGTTCTCCATCAGGGACGTATCGCTGAAATGAAGACCGGTGAAGGTAAGACCCTCGTTGCCTGCCTCGCCGCTTATGCAAATTCTCTTGACGGCAAGGGCGTACACGTTGTTACCGTCAACGATTACCTCGCAAAGTTCCAGTCGGAGGAGATGGGTAAGGTATTCCGCTTCCTCGGACAGACCATAGGCGTGGTGCTCACAGGTATGAGCAACGATCAGAAACGCGCCGCATATAACTGCGATATCACCTACGGCACCAACTCGGAGTTCGGTTTTGACTACCTCCGTGACAATATGGTGCTTTATAAAAAGGATAAGATGCAGAGAGAACACTCCTTTGCTATTGTCGATGAGGTGGACTCTATTCTTATAGATGAAGCAAGAACTCCTCTTATCATATCGGGCCCCGGAGATAAGTCTACCGAGCTCTATACCCTTGCGGACAGATTTGCCAAGACCCTTAAACCCATCACAGTTGTCGAGATGGACGATAAGGCAGATAACGATGCCCTCGGCGGTGACTATATCATCGACGAGAAGGCAAGGACCGCAACACTTACCAAGTCGGGCGTTGCCAAGGCAGAAAAAGCATTCAATGTCGCGAACCTTATGGATGCAGAGAATATGACTCTGCTCCACCATATCAACCAGGCTATCAAGGCTAACGGTACTATGCATAAGGATGTTGACTACGTTGTGAAGCCCGGCAAGAGCGGCGGCGACGAGGTCTTCATCGTTGATGAGTTCACAGGCCGTATCATGGACGGCAGACGTTTCAATGACGGTCTGCATCAGGCTATTGAAGCCAAGGAAGGCGTTAAGGTCATGAGAGAGAACAAGACCATCGCCACTATAACATATCAGAACTTCTTCCGTCTCTACAGCAAGCTGTCGGGTATGACAGGTACCGCTCTTACCGAGGAAGATGAGTTCAGAGAGATCTATAAGCTGGACTGTATCGAGGTGCCTACCAACAGACCCGTTATCCGTAAGGATCATGCCGATGTGGTATACAAGACCGAAAAGGGCAAGTTCAATGCCGTTATCGAGCAGATCATCGAGTGCAACAAGAAAGGTCAGCCCGTACTGGTCGGTACAGTGTCTATCGATAAGTCGGAACATCTTTCAAAACTGCTCAAGAACAAGGGCGTGAAGCATCAGGTGCTGAACGCCAAGTATCACGATAAGGAAGCTAAGATCGTTGCTCAGGCAGGTAAGCTCGGTGCGGTTACCATTGCTACCAATATGGCAGGACGAGGCACCGATATCATCCTCGGCGGTAACGCCGAGTACCTCGCTACAGAGGAACTCTATAAACTGGATTATCCCGAGGAAGTCATCGTTGAGGCTACAGGTTTTGCCGAGACCGAGGACGAGACTATCCTTGAAGCAAGAGAGAAGTACAAGCAGTTCCTCGAGAAGTACAGTGCAGAGGTCAAGGAAAAGGCAGAAGAAGTCAGAGCGGCAGGCGGTCTGTTCATCATCGGTACCGAGAGACATGAGTCCAGACGTATCGACAACCAGCTCCGCGGACGTTCCGGCCGTCAGGGTGACCCCGGCGAGAGCCTGTTCTTCCTTTCCCTCGAAGATGACCTTATGAGACTCTTCGGCGGCGACCGTATCACCGGCATGATGAATATGCTCCGCGTGGATGAGAATACGCCCATCCAGTCAAGAATGCTCTCCAGCGTTATCGAGTCCTCTCAGAAGAAGATAGAGGGCCGAAACTTCAACATCAGAAAGAACGTCCTCAACTACGACGACGTTATGAATGCTCAGCGTGAGATCATCTACGGTCAGAGACAGAAAGTTCTCAACGGCGAAGATATCCACGAAAGCATCATGAATATGATAAGCGACTTCATTTCGGGTTCTGTAAATACCTACCTCCCCGATGATGAGCTCCAGGATGACTGGAACCTTGAAGGACTCAGAGATCACTTCATGGGTCTGTTCACCGTTGACGAGGACTTCAGGTACTCTCAGGAAGAACTGGAATCCGTGCAGAAGCAGGATATCATAGATATGCTGACTCAGAGAGCCAACGCTATCTACGAGAAGCGCGAGGAGGAGCTTGGCTCCGAACTGCTGCGCGAGATCGAGAGAGTTGTACTGCTCAAGGTAGTTGACAGCAAGTGGATGAACCATATCGACGATATGGATGAACTCAAGAAGGGTATCACCCTCAGAAGCTACGGACAGAAGAACCCCGTAGTCGAGTACCGTATGGAAGGCTTTGAGATGTTCGATGCTATGGTAGAAGCTATCAGAGAGGATACAGTACGTATGCTCTTTACCATACAGGTAAAGAAGGAGGGCGATCAGATGCAGGCTCCCAAGCGTGAACAGGTGCTCAACGAGGGACCTAAGCGTCATACTCTCCAGAGAAAGGTGAATAAGGTCGGGCCCAACGATCCGTGTCCCTGCGGCAGCGGCAAGAAGTACAAGAAGTGCTGCGGCGCAAACAGCAATAGTTAATAATTTAACCCCTCTGTCCCTTTCAGGGGAGAGGCTGTAGGGGCGCACCTGCGAGTACGCCCGATCTATTACCAAGCCTATTGAACCAACAGGGCTTGAAAAGTTCAAACTAAATGAAAAACTGCGGACGCTAAGGCTGTTTACAGCATTTCGTTAAGCGACAAGGTCGCGTAACGCGGCATTAAAAACAGGACGGAATTATTCCGTCCTGTTTTGGAATACGAGAGCCGAAAACGTTTAAGAGGTGACAGTCATGCCGAAATATCTTGAACCGACATTAATATTCGGAGCTTTGGGAGCGGCACTGACGGTGCTGAATGTCAAGACGACCGTGGGGGGGCTGATCCCCTTTGTCCTCGGATTTATGTGCTTTGCGGCAGCAACGATCTTCCTGATAATGACGGTCATCGCAGCGTTGGCAAAAAACAGGAAACTTTCGGGCTGGAAACTATTTGCGATAGGAGATATCGTGCTCATCCTTTTTTCAGCAGTTATCGGAGCATACGACCTTATCACCGCAAAGGACTCTCCCGCGCTCGGTCCCGGACTTCTCGGAGGGATACTGTTTTATTACGGCATACCCGCGCTTGCCGCCGTGCTGGTGATCGAGTATTTCGTTTGGCGGACAGTCCGCATGATGAATGAAAACGCAGAGCCGGAGCAGCACACTCACGATGAAAACTGCACCTGCGAGGAATGTATTCACGGCGGGGAGGAAGAACAATGACGGTTGTGTTCACTATGGCAGTCGCTTTGGGCGCTTTTCTTTGGCACGAAGGTGAGAGCCTTCTTTGGATTGTAGGCGTAATGGTAACGCTCTGTTATCTTCCGCTGATGATCGCAGCGTGGGTAAGGCTCATAGCCAACCGTATGCGTGCGGCGCAGAACAGACCCAGAGTGAACCCTTTCCCCATATTCGGCATAGTTACGGGATTGTTCTTCCTTGTAACTCTGATATTTGTCATCATCGAGTTCAGTGATATTTCGGCAAGCAAGCACTTCGGCTATGCCGCGATATGCCTCTACCTCGTTCTGCCTGTGCATACTACGGCGTTTTTGGTATCGATCATCGGCGGACTGGCGAAGAGAGCCGCCGACCAAAGAATGAGGCAGAATGCCATGTATCAGCAGAACGGTTTTTACGGCTACGACCCCAACGGGTATGTCTCGCAGCCGCACTATAACGGTGAGGTTGTCAATGACCCCAACGACATCGGAAACTTCCGCGATATAAAATAATGTTCCGCGATTTCGGTATGTACTGCCATAAATGATAATTTGTGCACGCGGTGCACCACCGAATTCCGAGACGGCTCAGCTAAAGCTTCGCCTGTCTTTCGGCTGTGACTTTTCACTTCTGCGACGCAGTTGCAAGTGAGCTTTGCTCTTTTCATATCAGTGCGCAGGTAACTTAATTCGGCGCCTGCACACGTTTTAAAAGCAAAATGGGAATGAAAAGCGATTACGAAATGAAAAGGCGCGGGTGTCTCATTTCTCCGTTTGCACAAAGTTAAGCGACGAAGGAGCGTAACGCGACTTGCGTGGTGCACGCTGTGCACAAATTATTATTTACAGCAATACATATCGAAATTGAGGAAACACTTTATTTGAAAGGACAGATATAAATGACAGCATTTTCTAAGGCAGATATACTTCTTCCGAAGAACACAGATATGGAAAAGTGGGCGGTAGTCGCCTGTGACCAATACACCAGTGAGCCCGAATACTGGGCAGAGACCGACAAGATCGCGGGAGACGCTCCTTCGGCACTCAGGCTCATCCTGCCCGAGGTCTACCTTGAAGACAGCGATGTTGACAAGCGCATCGAGGGCATCCACGGCAATATGCAGAAGTATCTTTCCGAGGGTATCTTCAAGGAGTACAGGAACTCCCTCGTTTATATTGAGAGAGTGCAGTCGGACGGTCTTGTGAGAGCAGGTCTTGTGGGAAAGATCGACCTTGAAAAGTACGATTACCGCAAGGGCTCAAAGTCTCAGGTGAGAGCAACCGAGGCAACCGTTGTCGAGCGTATTCCACCGAGAATAAAGATCAGGAACGGCGCACCCGTAGAGCTGCCTCACATAATGATACTCATTGACGATATCAAGGGCACAGTAGTCGAGCAGGCAGGCGAGGCTAAGGACAGCTTTGAAAAGCTCTATGACTTTGACCTTATGCAGGGCGGCGGAAGCATCAAGGGCTGGCTTGTCAGCGATGATAAGGCTGATGCCGCTATAGAAGCTCTTGAAGCACTGGGCGATCTTTCTGCCTTCAATAAGAAATATTCCCTCAATGAGGACAGCCCCCTTGTCTATGCTATGGGTGACGGCAACCACAGCCTTGCTACCGCAAAGGAGTTCTACGAACAGCTCAAAGCAGCAAACCCCGGTAAGGATCTTTCGGATCATCCTGCAAGATATGCCCTTGTGGAGATCGTGAACCTCCACTCTCCTGCGCTCAGATTTGAGGCTATCCACCGTATTGTTACCGAGACCAATGTCACCGAGCTGCTGACTAAGCTTGGTGAGATGCTTCTTCTCACCACCGATCCCACGGATCAGAAGATCACTATCGTTGAGAACGGCAAGAGAAGAGCAGTATATGTCCACACACCGCTTTCCAAGCTGGCAGTGGGTTCGCTCCAGACAGCACTGGATAAGCTGCTGCCCGAGATCGGCGGCAAGGTGGACTACATCCACGGCTCCGAGGTAGTTGAAAAGCTCTCGATGTCTGAGAATTCGGTAGGTTTCCTGCTTCCCGATATGGGCAAGGAAGAGTTGTTCCCCACAGTTATCTGTGACGGTGCTCTCCCGAGAAAGACTTTCTCCATGGGTCACGCCGCTGACAAGAGATACTATGTTGAGGCACGCAAGATAGAAGACTGAAACTCCTACGCTGCTTTGCGGCACCTTCCCTTTCAAGGGAGGCTAAAATTGATCGAATGGTGATTTATATGATGATAGATGAAGTAAGAAAAGAGCTTGAAGAGCATATCGTTCCTTTCTGGGCAGAACTCAGAGATGATGAGAACGGCGGCTTCTACGGCTATATGAGCTACGGGCTCGACCTTGACAAAAAAGCAGACAAAGGTGTCATTCTCCATTCGAGGATACTCTGGTTCTTCTCCAAGTGTTACCGAGTGCTGGGGGACGAGAAATACCGCGACCTTGCTTTCCACGCATTCGAGTACGTCAAGAACCACTGCATAGATTACGAAAACGGCGGTGTCTACTGGATGACCGATTATAAGGGTGTGCCCTCGGACACCATGAAGCACACCTACAATATCGCCTTTGCGATCTATGCCCTCTCGTGCTACTATAACGCAGTAAAGGACAGGTTTGCCCTTGATCTCGCATACAAGCTCTTTGCGGATATCGAGAGCAACACCCTCGATGAGTACGGCTACCGTGAGGCTTTCACCATCGACTGGAAGCTCGTTCCCAACGACGCTCTCTCGGAGAACGGACTTATGGCGGACAAGACCATGAACACCGTCCTGCACCTGATCGAAGCCTATACCGAGCTCTACCGCGCCGACAGAAACGAGCGCGTTGCCGAAAGGCTGAGATACCTCCTCGGGCTGATGAAGGACAAGATCTTCGACCCCGACAGGAATGCCCTCAGAGTTTTCTTTGATACGAAGTTTGACGTTATCGGCGATATCCATTCCTACGGTCACGATATCGAGGCAACATGGCTCACAGACCTTGCCTGCGATACCCTCGGCGATGAGGCACTCATCAAGGAGTGGGCTGAGCGTGATCTGCTGATCTCGAACAATATCTATAATATCGCATTTGAGGACGGTGCCGTCAATAACGAGCGCGAGAATGACAAGATCGACAAGAAGCGCGTTTGGTGGGTACAGGCGGAGTCGGTGGTAGGCTTCACCAACGCCTATCAGCACAGCGGTGACAGGAAATTCCTCTCTGCCGCAGAAACGGTCTGGGAGAATATCAAAAAGTACGTCATCGACAAGCGAGATGGCGGCGAGTGGTATTCGGAGGTGTCCTTTGACCATGTCCCCGACAGTAAAAAGGAGACCGTCGGACCCTGGAAGTGCCCCTACCACAACGGCAGGATGTGCTTAGAATTGATAGAAAGAAGAGCAGAGCTGTGATTTTCAAGTACGAGACCCATTTACATACAAAGGAAGGTTCCGCCTGTGCCTCGGCAACAGGTGCTGAGCAGGCAAGAAGATATAAGGAGCTTGGCTATGACGGCATCATGGTCACAGACCATTTCTTCAACGGCAATACTGCCATAAGAGAGTATAAGGACTGGGAAGACCGAGTCACACGCTATTGCGCAGGTTACCGCAACGCCAAGGAAGAAGGCGACAGGATCGGGCTGAAGGTGTTCTTCGGTATCGAGTATACCTACTTCGGCGCAGACCTGCTCACCTACGGCATCGATGAGCAGTGGCTCCTTGATAACCCCGATATATTGCAGATACCCTTTTTCGAGTTCTGCAACAGGGTACACGCACGAGGCGGATTCATCGTGCAGGCTCATCCCTTCCGTGAGGCCGATTATCTCGTGGATATCAAGCTCGTCCCCAAGTGGGTGGACGCAGTGGAGGTATTCAATGTGGGCAACCGCAACAGGGTATATGACGACCGCGCAAAATGGTACGCCGATCAGTTCGGTCTGCCATATACCGCAGGCACTGATAATCATCACCTGTTCACCGAACCTGTAAGCGGCATCACCAGCGAGAAGGAGCTCTTTACCTTCGAGGACTACGCAAACGCAGTAAAAAACAGGCAGATAGGTCTTATACTGCCTGAATGATATACACAGAAAGGGTGGGGTAATATGAAACTAAAGAAATTGCTGGCACTGTCTGCTTCGGCTGTTATGGCTGTGTGCGGACTGGCAGGCTGTTCATCGGGCAAGTCTTCCTCGGGTGACGGCAACGGCGGCAATGGCGGAGGTACCGCAAAGGAAATGAGAGATATATCTTCCTGGGAGCTGGTCAAGGAACTGAAATACGGCTGGAACCTCGGTAATACTATGGATGCTACCGGAAATAACGGTCTTTCGGCTGAGACCGCGTGGCAGTCGGTGAAGACCAATCCCGAAATGATGGCTCTGCTGGCAAAGGACGGCTTCAACGTGGTCAGGATCCCGGTAAGCTGGGGCAGGCATATGGACAAGGATTATAAGGTCGATGAGAAGTGGATGGCAAGAGTCCGCGAGATCGTTGATTACGGCATAGATAACGGTCTGTACGTTATACTCAATACCCACCACGAGGAGTGGTATTTCCCGAATGAGGAGAACAAGGAGCAGGACAAGGAACAGCTCAAAGCCCTCTGGGAGCAGATTGCTGAGGAGTTCAAGGACTATGACGAGCATCTCATCTTTGAGGGCCTCAATGAGCCGAGACTCCGCGATACCGCAAATGAGTGGAACGGCGGCACGGCTGAGGCAAGACAGATCGTTGCCGAGTATGAAAAGGTGTTCTACGATACCGTCAGGAATTCGGGCGGCAATAACGCCAAGCGTCACCTGATGATGACAGGCTATGCCGCATCCTCAGACAGCAAGTGCCTCAAAGAAGTTTATCTCCCCGAGAATGACGATAAGATCATCGTTTCCGTTCACGCTTATATACCCTATAACTTCGCACTCAACACCAAGGGTACCGATAAGTATTCGGGTGCTGCCGAGATCAAGGCATTCTTCAAGAACCTCAAAACCCTGTTCATTGATAAGCAGATCCCCGTTATAGTCGGCGAGTACGGCGCTATGAACAAGAACGACAATACCGAAGCCCGCGTCAAGTGGATCACAGATTACCTGACCACAGCCAAGGAAGTCGGCGTTCCCTGCATCTGGTGGGATAACAACAGCGTCAAGGGCAACGGCGAGAAGTTCGGTCTGATGAACCGTGCAAATACCAATGGAGGTCCGAGCTGGAGATTCCCCGAGATCATCGAGGCAATAAAGAAGGTCTACGCATAATTTTCATCAAGAGCTGCTGCATATGCAACAGCTCTTTTTTTGTGCGGACTAAGTCAGAACTTCTCTCTCCCACTCTCGGAAATAACTTAAAAATATTAGTATACCTATTGACAATTCAAAGCCTTTGCATTATAATAGTATAGTGAATGTGTATGCTCTATTGCTTTAATGTGAAAGAGCTTTGACATACTAAAGTGTTTAGGAGGAACTAAAGTGCGCAAGACTAAAAAATCGGTCTTCTTTATCGTGGTGCTGTGTATATTAGCCCTCGGCTATCTTACTTTCTTTGGCATCCATACCTATTTCGGCGATACAAAGACCACATATATCAAGGGTGCGGATGAGATCCGCTGGGGTATTGATATCCAGGGCGGTGTAAACGCTACCTTCGAGCCTGCAAACGGCTACAAGGCAGACGAAAAGGAGATGGATTCCGCAAAGGCTACCATCGAACAGCGTCTTGTAAGCCTTAATATCACAGACAGCGAAGTGTATGTCGATTATTCTAAAGGACGTGTAATTGTTTCTTTCCCCTGGCAGGCAGGCGAGGCTGATTTCGATCCCGAGACCGCCGTCAAGGAGCTGGGCGAGAGCGCGATCCTCAGATTTGCAAAGGGTACGACTCTTCCCACTACGGACGATGACCCCAACCTTGTGCTGACAGGTGCCGATGTCGAAAAGGCAGAGGCTATGCAGTATCAGGATAAGAGCTCCAATCAGGTAACATATGTCGTAAGCCTTAAACTGAAGAGCGAGGGCACCAAGAAGTTCGCGGATGCTACCTCTGAACTCTATCCCAATCAGGGTCAGATCTCTATCTGGATGGATGAGACCATGATCTCCGCACCTACCGTTCAGGCAGTCATTACCGACGGCAGCGCACAGATCTCCGGTAACTTCACCTATGACAGCGCAAAGGCTCTGGCTGATAAGATCAACGCAGGTTCGCTGCCCTTCAAGCTTGAGACTACAAGCACCAACATCATCTCTGCTACCCTCGGTTCGGGCGCAAGAGATGCTATGCTCATCGCAGGCGTTATCGCATTCATCGTAGTTGCTATCTATATGATCATAATCTACAGGCTCCCCGGATTCGTGGCCTCCATCTCACTGCTGGGTCAGGTCATCGGTTCCATTGCCTGCATCTCGGGCTTCTTCGGAAATATCGAGAGCTTTACTCTGACTATCCCCGGTATCGCAGGTATCATCCTCGCTATCGGTATGGGCGTTGACGCAAACGTCATCACCGCAGAGCGTATCAAGGAAGAGCTGCTCAACGGCAAGACCCTTGCAGGCGCTATCGAGACAGGTTATAAGCGTGCATGGAGCGCCGTGTTCGACGGTAATATCACCGTTGTATTCGTAGCAGTTATCCTTATGGGTGCCTTCGGTCCTACAGACAGCGTGTTCGGCACTCTGCTGAAACCCGTATTCATGATGTTCGGCGCAGCTACCGCAGGTACTATCTACTCCCTCGGCTATACACTGCTCGTAGGTATCATCCTGAACTTCGTGTTCGGTGTGTTCTGCTCCAGACTTATGCTTACTTCTCTCTCCCGCTTCAAGACCTTCAGGAGCCGTAAGTGGTACGGTGTATCCGAGGACGCTGAGAAGCGTGAGGCTGTTATCGAAAAGAGAAAGAAGAACCTCAAGGTCAACAGCCACAGAAAGATCTTCTACTCTATCTCCTGCACACTGTTTGCCGTGTTTGCGGCAGTCGCTATATTCGTCGGACTCAATGTTGCCATCGAGTTCAAGGGCGGTACGATCATCACCTATACCTATGAGGGCACCATTGCTACAGGCGATGTGGAGACTCTCGTTAAGGATACCGCAGGTGAGAGCGTTACCGTTACAGAGGGTAAGGATTTCGCTTCCGACAAGCAGACCCTTAAACTCTCCTTCTCCTCCGATAACGGCATCAGCGGCGATAAGCAGAACCTGATCGCCGAAAAGCTCAAAGAGACTTTCAAGGACAACAAGATCGAAGTTCTCGAGTCTACCGACGTTGCAGCATCAAACGGAAGCGAGTTCTTCTTCAAATGTCTCGTTGCCTGCATCTTTGCAATGATCGTCACTGTTATCTATATCGGCTTCCGCTTCAGAAAGATCGGCGGTCTCTCGGCAGGTAACTTCGCAGTGCTCGCACTGTTCCACGATATGTGCATGGTATTCGGCTGCTTCGTGCTCTGCCGCTTCGATATCAACGCAAACTTCATGGCAGTTCTGCTGACCATACTCGGCTACTCCATCAACGCAACTATCATCGTATATGACCGTATCCGTGAGAACAGAGCTCTCCACGGCAAGAAGTACGGCATCGAGGATCTAGTCAATATGTCCGTTACTCAGACACTGGGCAGATCGATCCATACTACAGTTACAACCGTCCTTGCAATGACTACTGTTTGCATAGTCTGCGCTGTCTGGGGCATTACTTCCATCATAAGCTTTGCATTCCCGCTCATTATCGGTATGCTCGCAGGTGTATATTCCTCCAACTGCATTGCTCCTACCCTCTGGGTACTGTGGCAGAAGCACGTTGAGAAGAAGAATCCCTCGGCTAACCGTCCCGGCAAGAAGGCAAAGTCTTCGGATATCAAGCGTGACAGTAACGGCGCTGTGGTATAAGAAAAACCTCATAAGATAATTAAAGGAGCTGTTGCGTGCAACAGCTCCTTTTTTGTGTGAGGTGTTATTGAGGTTTGTTTTTATCGTTCTTGGACTTGCGATCGCCGAATGGTATCTCGAACCAGAAGATCGAGCCCTTGCCTTCTTCGGATTGAACGCCGAATGCGAAGTTGTGCTTTTTCAATATCTCTTTGCAGATCGAGAGACCAAGTCCCGTACCGACTACATCGCGTTTGATCTTCTCACCGCGGTAGTAACGGTCAAACACTTTGGGAAGCAGCTCCTTGGAGATGCCCTTGCCGTTGTCCTCGACTTCGATGCGGGTGCAGTTGTCCTTGTTGATCTGACGTACACGTATGCGCTTGTTCTCTCCGCTGTAGTTTATGGCGTTGTTGATGAAATTGTATATTACCTGATCGAGCTTTTCGGGGTCTGCATTGATCGTTCTGTCTTCATCGGGTTCAAAGGCTATGTCATAGCCTTCCTGCTCTATAACGAGGGTATAGCGTGTCATTATATCATTGATCTTCTCATGGAGCGAGAAGTCGCTGCGGTTCAGATCAAGGTTTCCGCTTTCGAGCTTGGACAGTTCAAGTATGTTGTTTACGAGGTTCGAGAGCCTGTCCGCTTCATCAATGATGATATTGAGGTGTTCGTTACGCTTTTCAGGGTTATCTCCCGAAAGATCGCGGATCATCTCGGCGTATGCCTTCACCATAGTCAGGGGAGTTCTCAGGTCATGGGAGATGTTGGCGATGAGGTCCGTCCTCAGTTTGTTGACTTTGCTGATCTCGTTCCGCGCCTTGTCAAGCACGTCCGACAGTTCTTCGATCTCGCGGTAGCCTTTTGTATTGAACTCAACGCCGAAATCTCCGCCGGCGAACTTATTAGCGGTCTTTGTTATGCTGACGATAGGCTTTGAGAGCCTTTTTGAAATGAACAATGTGATTATGAACGCCAGCTCAAAGAGTATTATGGTGATGTATATCAGCTGTTCGCGGATGATGCTGACACTTGAATCTATAGGTTCGAGAGAGGCTTCTATCAGCAGGTAATGTCCCCAGCCCTCTACATCGGTGAACTTGCGGCAGTAGATCATTTCCTCGATATCGACGTCATCGGCTTTCATAGTCTTGATCATCGAGTCCTGATTGCCTGTTTTGAGTTCCTCGCAGAGCTGATGTGAGTAAAAGCCGTAATCCTCGCCGAGATCCATATACAGTTTTGAGTAGGAACCGAAGCTGTTGATACCTGTTTCAAGTGTGCCTGTTTCCGCCAGCACAACTATGCACATATTATTGTCGAAGGCTATCTTCTTAAGGTCAAATCCGAACCTGACCGTTCCGTCATATTTGTCGATGACCTCATCGGCTATTTCTCCGACAGAACGGATCCTTGCGGAGCGGTAGTAATTGCCGAGGAAGAAATACTGAAAGACCCACAGCAGGACGAGGATTATGATCGCAAAGATCATAAAGTAGAACCACACATAAGTCCTCAGTGAACGCTTATTCTTCTTGGCTGCGGCAGCGTCATTCGGCTTATCTGATCTTTTCAAACTTGTAACCCATTCCTCTCAGTGTGACGATAAGGTTGCGGTACGGTCCGAGGCTGTTTCGGAGCATCTTGATATGAGTATCCACTGTACGGTCATCGCCGTAGAAATCGAATCCCCAAACCTCTTCGAGGAGCTTCTCGCGAGAAAGCGCGATGTTCATATTCTTCACGAGATAGAACAGCAGATCGTATTCCTTGGGGGTCATGGACGCTTTTTCACCGTCGATGGTTACTTCACGGGCGGTGAAGTTAATGCAGAGCCCCTGATAGTTGATAACGTCCTCGGGTTTCTGCTGGGTCTTGACGCGGTTCATGACTGCCTTTACTCTTGCCATAAGTTCCTTGGGAGAGAAAGGCTTGACCACGTAATCGTCCACGCCTATCTCAAAGCCGAAGAGCTTATCGTATTCTTCGCCTCTGGCAGAGAGCATGATAACGGGTATCTCCTTGAGCTTTTTGATCTCCTTGCAGGCAGAGTAACCGTCCAGCTTGGGCATCATGATATCCATGATGATGATATCGAAGTCCTGTGTCTTCACTTTGGAGACGGCATCCATACCGTCCTCGGCTTCGACTACTTCAAATCCGTTGAATTCGGCGTACTCTTTGATGATGAGCCTTATCCTCATCTCATCATCGACCACGAGCATTTTTGGCATAAGAATTCCTCCTGTCTTTATGCGTTATATCCGTAATGATACTTTAACATGATAATGTGAAAGCATAGTGAAGAACGGATAATAATTCACTTTATATTTTAACATTAAAACAGGCTATCCGTCAAGTATATAGCACAAATAAAATTATCCAAAGCCGTATTTTTTGTCTATTGACACATATCTTTTGCCGTGATAAAATATTATTGAGATATCATAACAGCTTGCAAAAGTAAAAGGAGAGACGCAGAATGCCCGAACTGAGACCCTACATCCCCTCGGATGCGGATATGATAGCAACATGGACAGGAGACGAGGTCTCCTTCCGCAAGTGGTGTGCCGACAGATATGACCGTTATCCCATAACCCCCGAGGACATCAACGCATGGTACGGCAAAGCCTCGGAGACGGGTTGGTTCTTTCCCTATACGATGACCGAGGACGGCATACCCGTGGGCCATATGATAATGAGATATCCCTTTGAAGACGGCAGCACCGTGCGTATGGGGCTTATCATAGTCGATCCCTCACACAGGGGGCAAGGCCTTGGCAAACAGATGATGGAGCTCGCCAAGAAAG